>ENA-OQEL01000012-OQEL01000012.1-human-gut-metagenome-genome-assembly--contig:-NODE-12-length-71251-cov-8.116473_pt1 | contig 71251 bp, 67 predicted proteins | sample MGYA00242796_ERZ504637 | MGnify/ENA primary metagenome ERZ504637 (study PRJEB26092, sample SAMD00036306) | human gut metagenome | host: Homo sapiens | study: EMG produced TPA metagenomics assembly of... | reverse complement strand
ATGTGTCTGAGATTTTCAGAGGAGGCATTCAGGCCATTGACAAGGGGCAGTACGAGGCGGCCGCGTCTCTGGGCGTCAGTTACAGGGATATGATGAAGGATATCATCCTTCCCAGGCCATCAAGCATGTGCTTCCCAGCCTTGTCAACGAGGCGGTAGCCTTTAAAGGAGACGTCGATTCTCTCCTACATCGGAGCGGTGGAGCTTTTAAGAGCGGCAGACCAGATCACAGTTATGACGTACCGGTTCTTTGAGCCGTATCTGGTGATCGCTTTCATTTACTATGTGTTTGTCATGGTTCTGTCCACGCTGGCAGGCCGTCTGGAAAGGTGGGTGAACAGAAGTGATAGAGTTTCATAACGTGCATAAGAGCTTTGGAAAGCTGGAGGTCTTAAAGGGGATTGATTTTAAGATTGAGAAGGGACAGGTCGTCACTCTGATTGGCCCGTCCGGCTCAGGAAAATCTACGCTCCTTAAGATGATGATAGGGCTTTTGAAGCCAACATCAGGCAAGATATTGATCGATGGCAGAGATATAACAAAGATGCCTGAAACAGAGCTCAATGAACAGCGGAAACATATGGGCATGGTTTTCCAGTATTCAGCACTGTTTGACTCCATGAATGTCAAGGAAACATTGCATTTGGGCTGAGGATGCATACAAAACTGTCAGAGCCTGAGATTGATCAGGCGGTCAAGGGAAAAACTTCATCTGGTGGGACTTGATGGAACAGAAGAACTGATGCCGTCAAACTTGTCCGGGGGCATGAAGAAACGTATAGGGCTGGCAAGAGCTATCGTCCTTGAACCGGGAAATCATCCTGTATGACGAACCGACAGCAGGCCTTGATCCCATCCGTTCAACGGATATAAGTTTATTGATAAAGAATATGCAGGAAAAGCTGCATGTTACAAGTGTTGTAGTAACACATGATTTAAAATCAGCGGAGCTTATAGCTGACCGGATGGCGTTTCTTTATGAAGGATCTTTCCTTGAAATCGGAAAACCCTTCTGCGCTTTACCAGTCAAAAGATCCGAGAATAAAACAATTCATGAATGGATTGCCGTCTTCGCCGGATATAGAGAAAGAGGGGGATGAATGATGAAGTGGACAACTGAAGCGAAAGTAGGGGCTTTTTCGCTCGCAGGAATCATTTTGTTTACAATAATCATTGTCCATTTAAGCACTCTGGTTATTTTTTGGCATGAAGCGGTTTTCTGTAACAGGTTATTTTAAAGAAGCGGAAGGCATCGAAAAAGGAAACCCGATCCATTATGCTGGCGTAGAAGTCGGCATGGTCGACAACAATTGCAGTTAAAAACGGCGAAGCGGTATTTATCGCTGCGCTTCTAATAATGATGCCAAGATTCCTAAGGATGCTGAGTTTACCATTCAAACCAGCAGTGTCATGGGCGGAAGATTCATCAAGGTTTCCAGGAGGCCATCAGGACCGCGGATATCTCCAGAACGGTATGACCGTAGAAGGTGTTGCCAGCCCGGGAATTGACCAGGCAATGGATAAAATGGATAAGCTCATTAATTCAGCGCAGATGATGCTGAACGGCATCAATGGAAATTGTTGCAGATCCTAATGCGCAGAGAAATGTAAAGAACAGCATCAGTAATTTCGACGCCATTTCCCAGAATCTTGCCAATTTTGACATCCCAGGGCATACAGACCGCTTCGGAAATTCAGGAAATTACGGGCCAGATCAACTCCATGCTCAAGCAGTTCAATGGAGACGGAAAAGCGGCTGCTGATGCCAGGGCAATCATGGATAATCTGGTAGTTACATCAGAAAATGCCAGGAAAATATCTGGAAATGCAAAGAACATATCTGGTAAAATTAATAATATAATGAATGGAAATGCAGATTTAGGTATGTCTGTTTCCGGGGAATTGTTATATAATACTAAGAAAGACGATTTCTCACCAAACATTTTCCTGAAAGCAGGCAAAGATTCTTATGGCCTGTTTGGGATAGAATCTGTTGGGAATGATCCTGTCTATGATGCCATGTTTGGAAGAATGAAGGGGATTTATGGAGTACATGCGGGGAATAATCCGCAATAAACTCGGTATTGGTGCAGATTATGAAAGAAAAATGGAAATTCTCCGCCGATCTATTTGATCCGAACGACCTGGCTCTTCGTATACGCGGGACTTATGACTTAGGCGATAACGTTTTCGTCATCGGCCAGTCCATCCTTCCTCATAGCAAAACCGGAGGAGGAGAATATTTAGGACTTGGATATAACTACTGATAAAAAATGAGTCTTAGAAGGGATGGAAATATATGAATAAATTTAGCTACCATGTGTTACTTACATCAGTTCTGCTTGCGCTTTCTGTCGGAGCAAATGCAGAAGCAAAGGCTGCTCCTACAAGATTGACAACCGATCCTGCGATTACAGAAAAAGCTATTGCCGAAGAAAAGAAGGCATTGAGAGACTTCGTCTATAATAACAGTGTTAAAAATGGAGAGAATCAGAGTGAAACGAGTTTTTTAAAGACGTAAAACACTTTGATATAGCAATTTTTCATGCCATAAAATCTTCCTCTTGTAGTAAAAAAGGGAGCATCGGGAACTTGATATTCAATATTTCTGTATCGGTTTACAATATTGTATGTCAAGCTATAAAAGAAACATGGGGCAATGATATGAAAGATACAAATTGCCTCGTTACAAAATCAAAAGTGACCACTTGGGAAAACTTTATCTGCGATTTTATAAATATTAGCAATGCCAAGACGAATCAAGGGATTTTGACCAAAAAGAAAATAGAAGAAATTTCCAAAGCAAAAACTAGTATAGGGGTCAATACTGCAATAAACACAGCAGGAAATAAATTATGTATTGTTACAGGAAAAGCAGGAACAGGCAAATCCTTAGTTTTAATGAAACTAATGTACAATAAAGTTCAAAAGGATGAAGAAAGAAGAAACCATCGTTGCAGATTTCTTACCTATAATAATATGCTTGTGATGGACATTAAGCAAACCATCAAAGGCATGGGAGATTTCACGCCTTGCAATGCATCAATTTCTACTTTACACAAGTTTTTTCAAGACATATACAGACATTCGCCCGTCCGTGTTCTTCATATGGATGCAGCACAAATTCATCGACTTTTCTCAAAATGTCATTTGAGAGTAAGCATTATGGTCGTATTAATGGAATATTTCCATAAGTCCATTAATACGGATAAAAATATTAATGCCATGTTCATCTTCAACCATTTTGTTAAGAATGGACAAATTCGCATTGAAGACCAAAAAGAATGCGAGGAATTTTGCCGTTATCTCAACAGACTCAGCAAAACGGTTGAGTTTGATAATTTGGAAGAAAATGCCAAGACCTACGAAGCCGACAAGAGAGAACTGTTTGATAAATTCTATGCAAATAATGAATTTCTCAATGGGTATAATCAGATTTTGGAAGAACTATACTTTATGTTTCACAATAAAGATGAATTTATTGAGAAATATGGAATGCGCACTGTATATTCAGAGTATGAAATACGAAATACACAAGAGTTTAAAAATAAATACGAAAAAATATACGATACTTTTTTGAACTTCGCAAGAACTAAGTTCATTGAAGAGAACAATCTTATAAGTGACGATGATATCGGCAATTTCTTTGAAGAAGAATCTCGCGCTATTCAAGATATTGTGGAAGCAAAAATTGCCGAAGGAAAAGAAACTGCTGGAACAGTATTTCAAGAGCAAATAAAGAAGATTTTAAGAAAAGTAAATTGGTCGGACTTGATACTGGTAGATGAGGCACAAGATTGTACCCCATACGAAAAAGCCTTGCTCTTAGAAATGCATGGCTCTGATAATTTTGTGGTAGCTACAGGTGGAAAAGATCAATTGATAAGAACTTCCCATGAAACAAATTGGACAGTACAATTTGGTAAGCAACTTGATTTCCAAAAAATACCTTTGACTTATGTGCATAGGCAAAAAGCAAATATAGTTAGTTTCATAAACGAATTTGCAAAAGAATTTAATCTTAGCACATCATTAAAGGCTTCGGATTCTATAAAGAATCAAGGTCATGTTATAATTGATGTCCGTGATGTTCCTAAAGGAGAAATACCTGCAGATATAATAGAAACGCTTTATCTACGAGGCAAAGACTATGGATGTAGTAACTATGAAAATATGATGTTTCTTTTTCCTGGAGGTGATTTTATGAAATACAATCAGAAAACAGATAGTAAGGATGTCTTTATTGATAAAAATGATACTATCCTATTTAAGGAACCGAGTTCTATACGTTCTTTAGAGACACAACTTCCAAGCTACCTAACAATCATTGATTGTACTGTCAAAGAAAAACAAGGATTACTAAATAAGGTGGGATTCAACAATACAAGATGCCTATTGTATGAATCTTGTCGTGGTTTGGAAGCCTGGAATGCTATGTGTATTGACTTGGATAAATTCTATCAGGATAAATACGTTAGCAATTTCGCAGAAGAATACGCTTCGGAAGCTATGGGATTGTTTAAAGATGAAGAAAGTAGAAACAAATATAAAGCACAGTATGCCGCTTTATGGATTTTTATGGCTATAACGAGAGCTATGGATACTTTATATATAAAGTTGCAAAATCCTTTTTCTGCTTTTTCAAAACGGATACTCAAAATTGCAAAGCATCTCCCTAACATAGAAGTATTAGAGGGTGAGTATTCTGTACAAAATAAAGAAATTGAAACAAAAGTAAACATAGACAACCTACCATACTAAAAGGCTCCAAGACATCTTTTGTGAGCAATCCCTCACGGACTGTGGCATCATCTCGTCTCACAAGGAGCACTGTTTCTGATAAAGATTCTCAAAATCCACAAACAAGCAGCATTTCGGCTCAGGAGAGGTTATACATCCACGGATATTCTCCCCGAGCCAGGAATATCTATATTGACATTGATTATATTCAGTAACAAAACTATAAGTTAGCTAGTCTCTTTGTCAAGAGGCTAGCTATCTTTATCATTCTCTTCAATTATCCAATCCTCAATATTGCCCTGGGTAGAATCAAAGTTGATACCTACTTTTACTATAGGTTTCCCGCAAAGCGCAAAGCGCTGGGAATAGTTCTTGAGGTTAATCTGCTGCAACGCCGTCTGGGCATCCCTGTTCAGCTTCAGTTCTATGATATAGAGACGGATGTCTGTCAGCAGCACGATATCTACCCTTCCATTGGGAGTGTGCACTTCTACATCTACCACATAGCCAGTCAAAAGCGAGAAGATGATAAACAGCATCTGCTGGTAATGACCTTCATGGTTGGTGACATTGCAATATGGCACAGTTCCCAGAAAGGTCTGGAGCAGCTGTAATGCTCCGTCCATATCATCCTGCCGGATAAGCACAGACATCTGAGCGATGGTGACATCTCCATTCTGGGCAAACATTCCTTCCAGATAGTTAGGAAGAAGACTCTCGAACAATCCAACTTTGATTTCCTTGTTCGGCAAATCAAGAGTATAGAGCTTGCTGGTCTTGTCATAATCTTTGATGGTAAGATAGCCACTTTGGTATAGCAAAGGGGTTATGACCGTCATGTTCTCTGTCGGGGCATCAAAGGCTGATGATTTGGCATACATCTTTCCAAGAGTTGCCGGCAAGACATGAAACTTCCGCATCATGTTAATCAGGTAGGTTGGAGTGCCGGAAGCGAACCAGTATGAACCGAAATCCTGATTGGCAAAGCAGTTGAGCAGACTGAACGGATTGAATATATCTGACGATTGGGCAGAGAAATGATAACCATCATAGTTCATTTTCAGTTCTTCGATGGCAGTTTCTCTTGTGGAGCCTAGCGATTTTGCCAATTCATCAATGTCGTCCGACATCTGGGTTAGCAGCTCCTCCTTGGTGATTCCACATATTCCCGAATATTCCCTGTTCATCGAAATATTGGTGATATTATTCAGTTCGCTGAAGATGCTGACTTGCGAAAACTTGGTGATACCGGTGAGGAAGACAAAGCGGAGATATGGGTCGCAATCCTTCAATGGACTATAGAAATTACGCATGATATTGCGAAGATTCTTGAGATTGTCATCCTCGTGTGCTACATCAAGAAGAGGAGCATCGTATTCATCGATGAGCACGACCACCTTCTTTCCCGTTCGTCTGTACACATTCATAATCAGGTTTGCCAATCTCACATTCGGATCAACAGCATCATTTTCTATACCAAACTTCTTTTCATTCAAGCCGATGATATAGAGCAGGTATCTTTCCAGTTGCTCCTTCTCCATGTGTTTGCCCATTGCCATACTGAAATGGAGCACAGGATATTCTGTCCATTCCTGCTCCAGCTTTTCAATGGCTAGTCCCTTAAAGAGTTCTTTCTTTCCTTCGAAATAACTCTGTAAAGTAGATACAAGCAAAGACTTTCCGAAACGGCGTGGTCGTCCCAGAAATATATAGTTGCTGTCAGAATGTGTCATGCGGTAAACATATTCTGTCTTGTCGATATAGAGCCGGTCTTCCGTGCGAATCTTATCGAAGGTTTGTATTCCTATAGGATATCTTTTTTTTGCCATAATTCTACGCTTGATGATATTACAACTGCTTATCTTGCATAAAGCCACTGCAAAGATACGAAGTTTTTTTGGAAACTCTATTAAAAAAGAAGAAATATTGGGTTATCATTTTCAATAATAACTCTCGGGAAGATATTTATCTCATTTTTTCCAAAACAAAAAAGAACTTGAAGAAGATATTTCATATTTTGCCTACATGTTTCAAAAAGATACATATCTATCTTCAAACGTTGATGTCCTGAAACAGGATATAAATCGCATTGCACAGTATGCCATGTATGCATATTGCATTTTCGCATTGTTTTCGCTGGCATTTTCTGTTTGCAGACAAGCGGGCTTATCCTTCAGAACAACGGACACATTACCCAAATGGCTTCCATACTCACCTGGACAGAAAGCACGATGGGCCTGATTTCCGTCATCGCCTCCCTGGTAGCCGGCTGTCATCTGTGCAGCAAGCACAGGGGCAACATGCGCAAACTGGGCATAGCCCTTGTCCTGGTTTTCATCGCATGGCTGCTATGCTCGAATCTCCTCCCTGCGGCAGTGTTTTATCTGGCAGGCAACACCCGGCAGACAGCCTTCATCAGCGTGAACATCATCAGTATGATAACAACGACATCGGCATATATTTACGCTTACTACATGATGTATCGGGCGATAAAAACGATAGGATGTATCGGGCAATAAAACCAAATAAATACAAATTCTCGGATATACAGATTACAGAAAGTGTTATCAGTTTTACAGAAAGAAAATTGCAATACACTGCAAATTTTACCCAAAAACACAAGAAATTTGCAATACACTGCAAATTTCCCGAAAAAGTTTCGTATATTTGCAGCGCATTTCATTTTTAGCAATCAAGATAGAATGCAAAATGAATAGCAAAGTGAATAAATAGAACATAAAGAGAATATGATAGAGCGTAAAGAATACATGAATCTCCTGGAGAAATGGAGAGACAAGAAGGCCATCAAGGTAGTAACAGGCATACGACGCTGTGGCAAGTCATCGCTGCTGAGAATGTTTAGGGAGAAACTTCTCTCGGACGGAGTATCCGAAGAACAAGTACAGAACCTCAACTTCGAGGATCTCGACAACGAGCCGTTCCTCGACTATAAAATTTTGTACGCTCACGTACAGCAGAACCTGTGCCCAGACAAGATGAACTATCTTTTCTTTGACGAGATACAGATGGTGGAAAATTTCCAGAAAGTGATAGACAGTCTGTTTCTGCTAGACAACGTAGACATTTACGTTACTGGCAGCAATGCCTACCTGCTCTCTGGCGAAATAGCCACCCTGCTCACCGGAAGATACATCGAAATCAAACTCTTCCCTTTCTCCTTCCGAGAATTCATGCAAACGCAGCCTGCCCATACTTCCCGAGAGCTCGCCTATCGCCAATACATCGAACTGGGTTCCTTCCCATACATTCCCCAAATCTGCCAAGACCGAGAGATGGTGCGTGAATACCTGTCAGGTCTCTACAACACCATCGTACTGAAAGATGTGGTGAGCCGCAAGAAGATAACCGATGTGATGATGTTGCAAAGTGTGGTAAGATTCCTTGCTGACAATATAGGCAACATATCCGTAATCAAGCGCATCAGCGATACCATGACCTCGCTGGGTAGAAAGACTACATCTCATACGATAGAAAACTATGTCTCTGCCCTCATCGACAGCTATATCTTCTACCCAGTGCAGAGATATGATGCCAAGGGTAAGCAGCTATTGAAGACTGGACAGAAACTTTATCTTGCCGACGTAGGTCTGCGCCAAGTCATCAATGGCACCAAAGGTGGCGACTTGGGGCACGTACTGGAGAACATCGTGTATCTGGAACTAGCACGACGAGGCGGAGAAATCTATGTAGGCAAAGCCGGTGATGCAGAAATAGACTTCGTGGTAATCATTGGTGAACACAAGGCATACTATCGAGGTATCGCTCAGCGTAAGGGATGAGACCACGATGCAGAGAGAATTGGCACCCCTGAAGTCCATCTCCGACAATTTTCCAAAATATCTGCTCACCCTGGACAACGACCCCGTCCAGTTTCATGATGGAATCAAGCAAGAATATGTGCTCGACTGGCTTATGGAATGCTATGATTCGCCTAAAAAATAAGACTCACACAGAAAAACAATGATGGAAAAGAATCAGATTTTTGAAAATATTATGAGCCGTACATCGGTGAGAAGTTATACAGACATGCCACCGCTCGCCATCGTGGTTTGCGGATGCCTTGACAAGACGCTGGAAGGCACAGAGCAGGAGTTCTGGATTCAAGACTGTTCGGCAGCCACGGAGAACATTCTGCTGATGGCTCACGGCCTGGGACTTGGCGGTGTATGGACAGCCCTCTATCCCCTGAAAGAACGATACGAGGGAATGCAGCAACTGCTGCATCTGCCCAAGACGATGATTCCGCTCAATACCCTCATCATCGGATATCCGAAGAATCAGGCGGAAGCAAAGGATAAGTGGAAGGAGGAGAATATTTCCTATAATAAATGGATGGAGAAAAAATCATAATACTAGAAAAAAGACAGAAAAAAGTTATAAAAAACTCCGTTTCTGAGTTTTCAAGACATCAGGAACGGAGTTCAAACATTAATCCTCGAACAGTTTATGAAATTCAACGGCATCCATAAATTGATAATTTGGATTATTTCCTACATTTCTTCTAAGCCTATTTAAATTGGAAGGAGTTGCAGCTTTCTTTGTCAGCAAAACATAGAAACTGTTATCAAAAGAATAGTTAGAAGTAACCATTGCCTTTGATTCACTAACCTTTTTTGCTATCTCCTTTGAAACCAAATTCCTGGTATTGCTTAGTCGGAATTTTGCATCGGCCAAAAGTAATCTCTTATCATTCACATGCAATAGCATATCTGCAGAAGATTTCTTATCAGCATGATGTTTTTGAGAAATTCGTCTCTGAACATCATCAAGTTCTATTGCCTTATCTGTGTCAGAGAAAAGATTTTCTGAATTTGGGCATCCCTCCTGCTTCATCAAATGATGCAAGCCGACTAAATCTTTTGCTGTCCAACAATCAATCTTGATTCCCTGATAATTGCCAATCTTAAATTTCGCCATAGTTCTCTACGTATTTCTGAAGAGTATCAAAAGACTTGTTGAATGATTCAAATACAGGTTCGATGTCACAACCCAAATTCTTATAGTAGAACGAATCTGTATCTTCACTTTGCTCTGCCAGATAAAAGCGAGTAGTATTCAACAAGCCCTCTTTTTCAGAGATATACCTGATAGCCGATACCATATCGGGATTGTGACTCGTGATGAGTATCTTGGTTCCAAATGTTTTGTTGATGCGAACAAGAAGATGCGCCAACTCAACCACCCATTGTGGATGAAGATTTGTTTCAGGCTCATCAATCTCCAACAAAGTGTTTTCTGTCAGCCACCCGTTTTCTATCAGACGAAGCATATAAACCAGCGGTTTGAAGCCCGATGCTATATCTTCAATTCTAATATCCTTACCATTGTTGCTGTGATAAACTAAATCAACAGCATCGAAATTTTCCTTTTCTACAATAGAACCATCTATCATTTTATTAATAGAATGAAGTAATTCCTGTTTGCCAGTAATCTCACTTCCTTTTTCATTTACGTGAACCACTTTATGTGCCAAGGAAGTCATCAGAACCCTATCTGATTGACGAAGAGAAATAGCTGCTGGTGTTCCTATATATATGGCATTATTTAAACTATATATCTTTCCAAGTCTATCAACAAGCAATTCCACTTCATCTTCCTTAAAGCTTATGCTGGCAGGAAAGCCATCCTTTTCCCGATATACAGAAGCGATTTTCTCTTTCAAGTAACTGATGGGACGATTTTTTTGTTGTTTTCATATTTCTGAAGACATTCAGAAAACAGCTGAATGGAATTTCGTTCTATATCCTCATGAACATGATTTTGTTCAGTAATCCCAAAAAGATTAAGCACTCGACGCACCTGCTGAGGATTCTGCTCTTTCTGAAGAAAGTTAACCAGCATGTCATCAAGTGAACCAATCTCTCTTTTATAATAAAAATCGAGCTTTTCCACACCACCATTACTCAATGTTACCATTGTCATTAATGATAAGGTATGGTCAAAAAATCGTTTTTTATCATCATCCAGATAATTTGATATATCATCCAGCGCATTAGAATATTTCTCTAATGATTTGATAATCATATCTCTGAAATCAGAGAAAAAGAAACTGTCTAACACTGACAATGTATTGACGATATAATACAACCAACGGGACATAGTGCTTTTTCCACAGCCATTGCTACCCACGATAACTGTGATACCCTCTATTTCGATATCAGCATGCCCTATAGCATGATAATTGTCAATATTAAAATTATACTTGCTCATTATTCAAACTATTTTAATGCAAAAATACGATGTTTTTGTGTAACCTCCAAATTTTTCTGCTATTTTTAATTGAGTTCCCCAAAATCTTCGTATCTTTGCAGCATTTTAATTCAAGCAATTATGGAAAAATATACCCCTCCTGCTCATATCCCCTGCGATAATGATGAATCATATTGACCAGCGGTTGAAGGCGGACATCCGTTACTGCCATATTCCTGAATCTGGCATATTGCTGATTGTAAAGCGCGGCATTGCCTTCGGCCAATCTTTCCTCGATATCAGATGGCACCAGGAAGGAAGACCGATTACCCAGATAGGCATAAAACTCTGAAAGATAGATATGAACTCCTGCTAAATCGAAATCGCCAAAATGAACGTAACGATTGGGAATGCGGAGAAGCCATGACCTGAGATTCTCCAGGTTTTCCTGTGGATAACGGCAGACAAACAGGAGTTGCTTACCAGGAAACAGGACATCGAAAAGCCAACGCTGCAACCGAATCTGCATGAAATTCTCAGCATTCTCCATACCCACAACTATCACGTTTTCCGGTATCTCGAAACGATCCGGCTGATTGATGAAAACGGAACTGCCCTCCATCGGATGAAGTATGAATGGCTTTCCATCAAGCATAGCATCTATCTGAACATAGCAATCTACCAGAAAGCCACGAAATGTATTCACCTTCTTAGCCTTTGAATCACCTACCATCCTAACCATATCAGCCCTCGTCTGCATAGAGGAAGAAGCGGAAATCCATTCTTCTAAAGAACATTTCAAGCCAAAATCCTGAACCAATAAGGTACGGCAACTCTCTCGCATGGCCTCGGCTATGCGATATTTGCATCTACTGCCATTGTTCTTCAACATCAGGAGCCCTTCCTGCCTCAGCAAAGCCGTGAGGCGAGGAGACAGTTTCGACGAAGCTATCTCCTCACCATTCAACATTGCCAATATCTGTCGGGCATCGCCCAATCCTAACTTTTCCATATCATCAAGTATTTCATTTTATCCTGTATATCATATCAGCCGATATTTCAATACAAGAGGTTTTATAATCTCTTGATTAATTGAGTAACCTTTGTATTTGCCCTATTGTCCTTGCTGAGCAGATAGGTGTATTTGTAATCCTCCACATTATAGGTAGTTGGCGAACTGTTTACCAGCAGGATGTTGCGGCGATTGGCAAAGTCGAGGATTCCCTTCACGTTGTTAGGATGCAACTTGCCTATCTCGTCCATCATGCAATGAATCTTGAAATCGCCCGACTTTTTCGATGCCTTCTCCTTAAACACGTTGATGAGCATGATATTAACCATCGCCTTTACCAAAATGTCGGTGCCATCAGAACCCACATTAGCGATCTTCTCTACCCATCCCGTATCATTGTCATTTTCTTTGATGCGGAACTCCAACCTGAAGGTGTCAGCCACCTGCAACTGCTTGCGGTTAGGCTCATCCAGAAGTCCCTTCATAAAGGCAAGCAGATATTTCACCGCCTTGGCATTCACATCCTGTCGTGACTCAGTGGCAAAGAGATCCATCTCTCCCATATTGAATTGATTTTCTTCTGCAAAGTCTCTGATACGCAAGAGGAGAAGCATCAACTGGTCGTTGGTCTTCAAAGGGCGCAAGGCGATTTCCCTGATAACACCTGCGAAATTCCGCTCCTCGAAATCGTGGTTGATATCGTTGATGGTCTTGCCGATATCGCCTTCCCGACGGGTCAGATCGCCCACTTCCTTGGAGATTCGGAAGATGATATCGGTATATCTTCCACTGATGCGCTTCTGATATTCCGAGATTTTATCATTCTCCACAAACTCGCAGAGATTGGATGCGAAAGCGATGAATTCCTCTTCCGTTACCGGACTTACATTGAAATGGAAGGTGTTGTGAGCAGAGAACATACCTAAGAATTGCTGAGATTGCTTCTTGAAGTTGTCGAGCGAACGACCATCCTCATAGATTTGGCGCTTCAATTCTTCCACGATAGTCAGACAATCCTTGGTAGTGATCTTCTCCTCTATTTCATTACTTTCCAATGGGCACAATGTTTCGTCACGTCTAAAACTCCTCACTGCATTCAATCCTGCATCCAGCTTTTTCAAAGCAGTCTGCTGCTTAGCCAGTTGACTCTGTGCCTCTGCCAATTGCAATTGAAGGCGTTCACTGCGCTGCCTGAATTTATCCTCGAGCATAGTCTTAGCCTCAGCCTTGTTTTTCCGATTCTGTCTTACGGCAGGTTCTTGGTCAAAAAGTTCTATCTTTTCATTCCTGTAAACCGCCACCACATCACGATTCTTTCTGATATATGTCAGCTCCGCATCCAGTTCTGCTATGCGCTTGTTGTAAGCATCCAAAGCCTGGGTATCCATACCCTTACCATGCAGTTCATCGTGCTGGGCTTTCTGGAGTTCCAGCTTGCGAGCATCCACCTGGTTCTGCTTCTCTTCTATCTGCGCCTGAATATCGTTGGCAAAGACTTCAAAAGTCTGTGTTTCCTGCTTAACCAGTCTGTCGTATTCCGTTTGGAGAACTTTTAGCTTGCGCTGCAAATCCATCTCCAGTTGGTGTTTATTCTCATCCTTCTTCACCTTATCGGCAACCAGCGCATTCTGCTTATCTTCCAATTCAGCCAGCTGTTGGCTGCGCCATTTTTTCATACGTTTTTCCAACTCCAGCGCTTGCGTTTTGAGCTTCTTTTCCGTCTGAGGCAGCAGTTGCATTTCTGCCTTTTTAGCATAAAGAGATTCATTCAGCTTTCTTATCTGAAGCAGATATTTTCCCTTCAGGTTTTTATTATCCTCCTCATGCTGATTCTGCAGATCATTCAGCAGCTTGATGATGTCTGCACGAAGCTGTTCCTTTTCAGCGAGTTGATCCTTCAATTCCTTGGGAGTTCTGAATTTTCGCTCTACGGCAGTCAGATTGATATTTACGCCATAGAGAGAAGCCGATGATGAAGATGATGACAATGCTGATGAATCAGCAACCAATTGCGGATTCAATACATCATTATATAGTATCGCCTCCTCATCTACCACTTTTCCGATATTCTCCTGCCATCCCTTTCTGTTCTGGTCGAGCCATTCGGAAAACGAGCCTTTGCTCTTCTCCAGGAGATTCTGGATTTTTCTGATTTCAGCCTCAACATCAGCTTTCTGCTTCTTGGGTTCATCGAGCGACGCCTGGTATTTCAAATCTGCTATCTCCAATTCCTTCTCGGCTTCCTGGCGCAAGGTTTCAATGCGCAGTTCCACTTCCTTTATCTCGGTTTCAACATGAAATCTTCTGGCTGTAAATTCGGCAAACTCCTTTTCGTTCGTCTCCATCTCCTGGGCAAAAGGATTCTCGTGAGCCACCTTCGTCTTCTGAATTTTCAAGGCAGTTTCCTCATGCACCAGTTGCGCAATCATCTCATCCACAGACGAAGTTTTTTCCCTGAACACCTCACGGGTTTCCATTTCTGCCTTTCTCAATTCTTGCAACAGCGTTTCCTTCTGGGTCACCAAGGCAGCCTGATGCTCATTGAGCAAAGTGGCCTTGTTGTTTCTGAAGGCACGCAAATCCATATCAAGCTGTTCGAGCAGAGCCTTATACTTATCCACCACATTCTGATAAGATTTCTCCAGTTCCGCCTTCATTGCAACCTGCCGCTTACGCTCTTCTTCGATGATGGTTTCCTGCTCTACTCGCTGCAAGATATCTTCTATATGAATTTTCTCATAATACTTGCGTTTGGCGGCGGTTGTCTTCAGTTTATCATCAAGCACTCCCAATTCACGAGAGAGTTTATCACGTTCCTTTCCATATTTTTCCTGTTCCTCACTTATCAGGCGATTAACCCGATTACACTCCGCTTCACTTTCTTGAATATCAAGACGATATTGTGGCAGGAGTTCCTGTGCCACACGCTCTGCATAATTGAGTTCCTTACGCCCCTCACTAATCCTTCGCCGATTATTCAGCAAGGTGCGATACGCATCTATCACCTTATCAGCCATTCTGCGAACCAGCACCTCGCCATTCTTCTCCTTCTTTGTCCAAAGGCTTACGTCCTTATATTCCTGTTCAAACTCCTTGATCTGTTCACGATAAAAGTTGAGATCAATGCAGTTATCCTCATCACTCATCGAGCGGATGATGGTATTCTTGATGAAATCGGCATCCAACTTGGTATTGAGGAAGACATTCTGGATAGTGCGAGGGATATTCTGATACTTGGCACTCTCGACAATGGCATACTTGCGAAAAGGCAGGAGTTCCTGGCGACGATTGTTGCCGAAGATGATGTCACGATACATCTCATAACTGCTTACGAGCGAAGATATATCATGTTTCTTATTACCCACCTGCTCACGTATCTGGTTCCACTCGCCATACACCTGTTTATGCTCATCGATAAACCATTTGCTATCAAAAGGGGCATCGATGAAACGATACATGACTCGTCCCTGATTCTTCAAGGCAAGCACACAATAAGCACCATTCTCCCGCATCACCTCATAGACGATGTATGAATTGGGATAAGGAAAATAAAAGGCATCAAACGATTTCTTCTCCTTCGGGATGCCCAGGCGCAACTTATCTGCATTATAGAAGAACAGCAGCGCACGGAGCAAGGTACTCTTGCCCACACCTTGGGTGCCGATGAAATGAACATTTCCATCGAGCTTCACCTCGGCATATGGGATATGGGCACTATTCAAAAATATGATCTTATTCAGATATCTCATGACTGTTCCTCCTCTTCTTTTTCGTCAGTATCATCGGTAATAGATATGCAATCTATCAACTCCTCGATATAATGGAATGAAGCCAATACCTTCCAGGTTTTCTCCACTTCATCCTGTTGCTCAATGAATCCCATTCTCTCCAACTCACTAATCAGTTTCTCCACTATCTCGTCATACGATTTTTTCTCGCTGAAGAGTTTTCCTGCCAATTCCTTCAGTTCCATATCGCAATTGATTCTCACCACGATATCTGCCGCAGAGAATACCAAACCTGATCCGAAGGCAGAATTATAAGTCTTCAGAAAGGTAAGATAATCTATCCACTTGCTCACCGCTTCCAACTTGCGCTGCAAATCCACCTTCGTTTCCTTGCGAGTAAAAAAGAAATAACCATCACCCGCTTCCAGATGAAAACCGATACCATTGTAATATTCATCATATTCAGTCTGTTGCTCCTCTATGACATCATAATATCGCTTAATTTTCGTCTGAACACTATTGTTGGAAATAAATCCGCCTCTGCTCAGAATATTAAAGATTTCTTCTGTATAGTTCAATTTATTCATTGTTCTGTCCTATTTTATCGTAGAAAGAATCGTATTTTTATCTCGGAAGTATCACAGGATATTCCACTCCGTCAGCCTCTGCATAATTGCCTGTAAATTTCAACTTATCCACATATTGCGAAGCTATCTGGCAAAAATATACAAGTTTATCCTCCCTGCTTTGTTTTTATCATATTGATAATTCATCACGAAGGCAAAGAGATGGGTACTTGATGCCGAAAAGGCATTATAGATTTCCTGCAGATTCACAGCCTCCAACTTCTGTTTGTTACCATTAAGATAATCATCCGGGATAGGGTCTGCAAGATGATCCAGCCGTCGTCCCTTTCTCTTTTTTAGCTTTTCAGAAAGAATATTGATGCACTGTAAAGCCTCATCGGATGTACGAAGATTATCTATCGACAACTTGATGTAATACTTAGGTTGCGGTTCCATCCAAACGGCATTCCGGGTGGCAATAACCTGTCTTACATCCGTGGATTCCTCCCACCGAAACTGGTCTTTCAGATATTTCAGTTTCTTCACCTTTTCGAAGATGCGATTCTGATAATCTATCATATTGAGGTACTGAATGATTTGGCGTTCTATCTCCAGGAGATTGTGATAAGACTCATTGAGTTGCAAACGCACATCATTCACTACGTTTTTCATCCGCACATCCATCGCCATGGAGAAGAAGACGGGCTGATCGGTATCTATCACCCGTTCGCTCTCGGTGATGAGCTGAGATATGTTCTTCAACTTCTCGCTCAGTCGCTGGAGTTTCGTTTTCTTGATTTCGTAATTAGGCTCATTCTTATAAGTATTATCCATATTACGCTTCAAATCCAACACATTTCGAACGGTGGCAAGGGCTATGGTCTTCAGGCACCGACGCACCTCCTTGAGATACTTATATTTTCGGGATTCGTTATTTTCCTTGAGATAATAGTCGATATTCTCATTCAACACAGAGATATAATCCCGCACCGAAGAAACATTGATTTCCTCGTTCACTTCCAGCACATCCTCGAAGAACTTCTGATACACGTCTTCCATCTCCAGACAGTCGCCCGTATCACGAATCACTCCATTTTCTATCAAATATCGGATGCGCTCCTCCTTGTATTCGGTCATTTCCAAGGCATAGTCATAACGAAACTGAAGGGAATGTCGCTTGGCAAACATCTCCTTCAGCAAAACCTTTTCCCGATCAAGAGTTTTAATCAATTCATCTATAGAGCGAAATGTACCCATGGACATTTGTTTTAAATTCTCATTCTACTATCTTCACCTCGAATGGAGTATGAGTCATAGAAGAAATAATCTTCAGCACTTTGTACTTGTCCTTAACTTGTGATGGAACGGTAAGCCATTCTCCCGTTGAGAGCTGAACCTGGCTTGTCGATTTTCTTTCTTTTGTAACAACAGGGTTTCCTGCTATTTGCAAATTTGTCTTCTTCACCTTCTCTAAACCAACGCATCTGATAGTATCAAGAAAAACATGTCGATGGTCGTTGCTGCAAACAACAAAACCATCTGCGAAAACTACCCTTAACAGAGCCTTCTTCTTGTAAACTTTTCGTTTGCCATCATTCTTCTCTGATGCAAGAGATTCAAAATCACCAAGTTCTATCTTCACACTCATTCCCAACTGAAGAAAGATAGATTTCAGCTGCATATATTTTTGTTTCGTATCACTCTGAGCCATCAGATACCAACCACACCCGGGCTTTATCTCCTTAGTCCATTCTGCATATCGAGGAGCAACATCCCGAGAGACCAAAGGTACATGGCACACTTCCATTCCCAAAGCAGCCACTCGCTCCACACCGATTTTATCAATCACTTGCATCATCGTAATCGTAGCACTCACGTCGCAAACAATGGTACCATCGGCAAAACTAACCTTCAAACGTTGCCTCTTGCCACGAACTCGGAGTTTTTCATCTATTGGCATAGAAACATTCACTGCTTTACCTGTTCGTACAGCCTTTTCCATCTTCTGCCGGGCATTCTCTTCCAACTCCTCAAAATACAATTGCTTCTCACTTTTCTTCTTGACAGGAGTTTCTTTATTCTGCTCAACAGACAGCAATTCATCCCCTTTCGATGAAATATCTTCAAAGAATGAACCATCGAAAAGCGACATTTCCTGATATTGTAATTGTTTTTTCTTTGCCATAACCGATATGCTTTGGATTGACAAAGATAAGCAAAATCGCCCAAAATGCCAAATATTTCATTCTTTTTATAAGGTTTATCAAAAAACTTCGTATTATTTCATTTCGCAAAACATATAACATAAAACATGAAACAAACATAAGATATGAAGAAAAAGACTTCTTCAAACGCTACAACTTACCTGCCATCAGCAGTATAAGTCTTGCCCTCAAGACACTACTCAACAAGGAATTCGTATATAAGAGTCATAACGGTTACATCTATGACTGCTTCTTTGGAATGTGGCTGAGAAAAAAATAATTTGTTTTAATAATGATTTTCTTTACTATATTGCAAAATATCCGTACCTTTGCAGCATGAAAACATTATTAGACGTTCATACACATACAACAGCCTCGGGACATGCCTACAGCAGTTTGCAGGAAATGACCTTGGCTGCAAAAGAAAAAGGATTGGAAATATTAGGAATCACAGAACATGGACCTAACATTCCTGGCACTTGCGATCCTATCTATTTCAGGAACCTGCATTGCGTTCCCCGTCTTCTCTATGGTATCAGGCTGATGCTGGGAGCAGAACTCAACATCCTCAATACCCAAGGCGACATTGATCTCGATGAGGATTACTGGCGCATGCTTGACATCAGAATCGCTGGCATTCATAGCCTTTGCTGGCAGGGAGGAACCAAGGAAGAGAATACGCAGGGGGTCATCAACGCCATGCAAAACCCATTCGTGCAGATTATCTCCCATCCTGGCGATGGAACAGCAGAATTGGATTTCGAAGCTCTGATGAAGGTTTCCAAGGAGACGCATACCCTGCTTGAAATCAACAACCACTCCATGGCTCCAATCCGTCACAAGACGATAGCAGCACCCAACAACCTGGAACTGCTGGAACTTGCCAAGAAATACGAGACACCAGTCATCTTTGGAAGTGATGCCCACTTCTCTGCCATGATTGCCGACTACAGCAACATCATGCCCCTGGTAAAAAAGGCAGAGTTTCCTGAAGAGCTGGTACTCAACTGTCAGCCAGAGATGTTCATGGCTTATCTCAAGCCTACACCAGAGAAATAGGAAATATTCGTTTTACATTTTTCATTTGCACCACTATGATTATAGAGGAAATTATTAAGTATAATGAGCAATTCGTAGCCAGCAAGGGTTACGAGAAGTATCTTACGAGCAAATACCCAGACAAGAAACTTGCCATCCTTTCCTGTATGGACACCCGTCTGACAGAGCTTCTGCCTGCTGCCTTGGGATTGAAGAATGGAGATGCCAAGCTCATCAAGAATGCGGGCGGACTGGTTATCAGTCCATTCGACTCTGCCATGCGTAGCCTCCTGGTTGCCATTTATGAACTGGGTGTAGAGGAAATCATGGTCATCGCCCACTCCAACTGTGGTGCATGCCACATGAACGGACAGCAGATGAAAGAATTGATGCTCAAGCGTGGAATCCATCAGGATGTCATCGATACCATCGGACTTTGCGGCATTAATCTTGACCATTGGCTGGAGGGATTCCACGACACAGAGGACTCTGTCAGAAATACAATCAATACGATCCGAACTCACCCTCTCGTACCAAAGGATGTCAATCTGCATGGCTATATCATCGATTCCCAGACAGGCAGACTGACAGAAGTGAGATAGATGTATTCTTCCTGATTGGCCAAGTTATTACTCCCCATGGTCATTCGAGAAGTTACCAGTTAATGAAAACATGCTTTTTTGCATATCCTTTAAATTATTTATCTTTATAGTGTCCTTCTGCTTTCACTATAAGTACTACAACTTCATTCCTATAGATATCATATATTATTCTATCATGAGCTGTTATATGACGAGAATAGGTAACAGAATTTCCACCGACAAGTGGCTCTGGATGCCCCGTACCAGTTTCAGGATGTTTCTCCAACTCAGGAAGAAGATCATACAACTTCTTAAATAAAGCAGGATTAGACTTTTTCCACTTTCTGATGACCTTCTCTGCTTTCTTAGAAAAATCTATCTGGTATTTCATAGAGATTCCATCCATTGCTGAGCATCTGCTGCACTCTGAAAATGAAGAGTCTCACCATTCTTATATTCTTGACGAGCTTCATCAATATCTTTTTGCAGTTTTACAGAAATTCTATTATTTTTGGCATAGACATCATCCCCTTCCTTGCTATTGACAAGGAAAGTTTTAATTCTCTCAAGTATATTCATGTCGGAAACATTTAATACTTGACGAATGATATCCATCTGTGCTAATTGGATATTTTCTGAATTCATAATTATGATGTTTAAATGTTATAACAACTGCAAATGTACGATTAAAATCTGTAACCTCAAAGATTTTTTGCTTTTTATTTACTACTTCCTTTCAAAACTATCAAATTTCTCACTTCTCTTTTCCGTATATTCCCCACATATTCAGCCTTCTATTAAGCCACAGGTTGGTCATCTATTATGACCAACGTCGGTCGTCTATTATGACCCTAAAAGGGAATAAGAAGTGAAAAGAATAGCAAAAATCTATAAAATATCTGTTTCTTTTGGTAGAGTCTTTAAATAGCCGTATCTTTGCACCATAAAAACAGCAACAAGATGGCAAAGATATTGATTATAGAAGACGATTTGGCATTTGGAACCATGATTCAGACATGGCTCAGAAAGAAAGGTTTCGAAGTAGAGAAAGCCACATCGGTTGGTGCTGCCTTGAGGTTGTTGCAGGAAGACAGCCAGCGCGATCTGATTCTCTCTGACCTCAGACTTCCCGACCACGACGGACTCACCACACTGAGATGGCTCCACAAACAGGGCCTTCACATTCCCTTTATCGTCATGACAAGCTATGCAGAGGTGCAGAACGCTGTGCTCGCCATGAAATCGGGAGCCAATGACTATGTGGCTAAACCGTTTCATCCCGATATCCTGTTAGAGAAAATCAATGAGGCTATCAAGCAAGCCTCATCGACACCTGTTCCGGCAAACTCTCCTGCCACACCGACTCAACAAGAACCCCCTCAGCAAACTACCACACAGCCCGACGAAGATGAGGCGCCCAAATACATAGAAGGCAAGAGTGAAGCCTCGCAACAGCTATATAGATATGTGTCACTCGTAGCACCTACCCCTATGTCGGTACTGATACTCGGAGCAAGCGGCACAGGCAAGGAATATGTGGCGCATCGCATACACGAATTGAGCAGCCGTGCCGACAAGCCCTTCTTCGCCATAGACTGTGGAGCCATACCAAGAGATGTAGCGGCATCCGAATTCTTCGGTCATGTGAAAGGCGCCTTTACTGGAGCCGAACAAGACAAGAAGGGAGCTTTCGAAGTAGCCAACGGAGGAACACTCTTCCTCGACGAGATGGGAAACCTGAGCTATGATGTGCAGGTGCAACTGCTTCGTGCCCTACAGGAGAGAAAGATAAGACCCGTGGGAGGAACTAAGGAAATCGACATCGATATCCGACTGGTGTGCGCCACCAACGAAAACCTGGCACAGAGAGTGGCTGAGGGACAGTTCCGCGAAGACCTCTTCCACCGCATCAACGAGTTCACCATCTATATGCCCGAACTGAAAGACCGCGGCACAGACCTCTTCCTCTTCGCCAACCTCTTCGTCAAGCATGCCAACAAGGAGTTGGGACGGCACGTGCTCGGGTTCGACGACAAGGCTTCAGAGATGATTGCCTCGTACAGCTGGCCCGGCAACCTGCGCGAACTCAACAACGTGATGAAGCGTGCCACCCTGCTGACCAAGGGAAACTATATCGGCAGGACTGAACTCCAGCAGAGCATGAGTCATCTGCAACAACCCACAGAGACCTTGACTTTGCGGGATGAGCAAACCGAGTTGCAACGCATAGAGGCTGCCCTGAAAACCGCCAATGGCAACAAGAGCAAGGCTGCCCAACTGTTGGGAGTGGACAGAAAAACCCTCTACAACAAAATCAAGAAATATAATCTGTAGACCTCTGCAACTTCCTATAACACATAGCAAGGACGGCCTGTAAACCCAATGGGGTTCATAGTCCGTCCTTGCTGTATGATAGCTTTTCTATCATGTCCCGACATCCTGTGCCAATTCCCCATTCCACAACAGACTTCCACAACTTTTTGGGGAAATATTCCACACTCTTTCCACACTTTCCACACTTCCCCACTTTTTGGCACAACCATTCCAATAACTGATTATCAAGCACTTAGAAAACTTTCTTCATTTTTGGCACGCTGATTGTGATATTAGATAGTGAACTCGCAAACAAACTGAATGTTCAACAAACGAACTGAATGTTCAACAAGAGTTTCAACAGAGAATAAAAACAAAAATAGAATATTAACAATTTAAAGCATTACAATTATGAAGAAGTTATTTTTCGCAGTTATCGCAGCAGCATTCGTTTTCGTATCAGCAAACAACGTATTTGCAAGTAACAAAATGGTCAGCACATCAGCTTACGAGCCAACTGATACAGTAGCTCCAGCCGACACTACAGAGACTACAACAGACTCTTCAACAGAGAAGCCTGCGGAAGCATCTTTGGTAATGTCACTCAGCGACATCGAGCCAACTGACACAGTAGCACCAGCCGAGACTCCAGCCCCAACAGAGACTCCTGCTGACACAACAAATACTCCAGCCGACTCAACAGCAGAACAGGCTCAGTAAACCGCTCCATCTTCAAAAAAGCAGTATACATGCAGCTTTTAAAATGAAAACTATCTTGTCTTCTCTTCCGAAGGCAAGATATTTTTTTGGTATTTTTGGCACCATGATAAAAAACCAATATTCCTCTCAAAGTAGCCTTAGGATATGCTGCCGTAGCCGTGGTGATGGCCCTGGCAGTAGCGCTCGTATACAGCAACACGCAGTCTATCCTGAACATCGACAAGGCTTCACGTGACTATACCCACAAGCGCAATATGGCCGACAGCCTGGTGTACAGCCTGCTCGACGTGAGCAACAACGAACGTTCCATCTATATGGAGACATCGGGAAACTGGGAGGAACTCAACCACTCCATCTCAGAAGCCAAGGTGCAGGCACTCAAACTCAAGGCGCTGGAAAAGGACTCCCTGCAGAAAGCACGCATGGACACCCTCGTCAGTCTGCTCAACCTGAAACAAGTCAACCTGAAGCAACTCCGGAGAGTGTTGATAGCCAACAATCATGAGAGCTTTCTTCACGAAAAGGTGAGCAATCTGAGTAGCGGAAAAGACTCGGTAGTGGTGCACCCCAAGACTGCACAAACCCATGAGAACAAAAGGACAACCGTTGAGGTGGTGAAGACCCGAAAAGGCTTCTTCCGCCGACTCGCCGACGCCTTCAAGAAAGGCGCCACCGACACCATAGCCATACACAATGATGTCAACCAAACTACAACCGACTCGATTTCCACACCTGTCGACATCGCCGGAGAGGTGGCACAGGTGCTGTCGCAGATAGGACAGGAAGACAAACAGAACACACAGAAGAAGGAGAAAGCAGTAAACAAAGAGGTGAGCGACCTGCAGAAAGTGAACGCCCAGCTTGCCGAACGTACTTCCCACTTGCTCAACACCATCCGCCAAAGCGAGATGCAGTCCATGCAGCAGGCTTTAGGCAAAGCGCTGAATGCCCGCCGTTCACTTCTGTGGCAGATCACCCTTATGGCTTTGCTTGCCATGACCGCCGCCGTAGTCTTGCTGTGCTACATCTTCAAAGACACCAAGAAGGAACGCATCTATCGTGAGAACTTGGAAGAGGCCAACACCGAGATTCTGCGCATCATGAACCAACGCGAAAGACTCCTTCTTACCATCACCCACGACATCAAGGCTCCCGTGGCTTCCATTTCGGGCTTCATCGACCTGATGAGAGAACATGTGAGCGACGAGAAAGGCATGAACTATATCGACAACATAGCCAGCTCTGCCAGCCATCTGTCAAGATTGGTGGCCTCACTCCTCGACTATCACAAATTGGAGAACGGACTGCTGGAACTCCATCCCTCCAGTTTCTCGCCAGCCTCGCTCATTCAGCAATGCACCGAAGGCATGAGGATGCAGGCAGAGAAGAAGAACCTGGTGTTAAGTTTCTCTTATCAGGATAAGGCTGCCGAGCTGCAAGGATTAGCAGCCGATGCCGCAATCACCTATCAGGCAGATGCTTTCCGCATCCGTCAGGTGTTGGACAACCTCATCAGCAACGCCATCAAGTACACCGTGAAAGGAAAGGTTACTGTCACTGCCCTCGTCAAGCCAGCCCCATCGGCAGGCATCTGCCACCTTATTATAAAGGTAGAGGATACGGGCATGGGTATGACTTCTGAGGAATGTCGAAAAGTGTTCCAGGCTTTCACACGTCTCAAGGACGCACAGGGCATAGAAGGCACAGGCTTAGGACTGTCCATCACCCATGAGCTCGTCACTCTCTTAGGCGGACATATAAGTCTGCAATCAGAGAAAGGCATCGGCTCCACCTTTACCATCACCCTTCCTATCAGGCAGAATCCTCCTTCCGTTCAGGAAGCATCGATGGGCGAAGCTGCCGAAAAGCAGCCGGCAAGTATCAGCGCCGCGGGCACAGAACTGTCATCAGCGAACCATCAGCCCCTTGCCAACCATAAGATTCTGATTCTCGACGACGACCGTCTGCAGCTGCAACTGCTCCAGGAGATGTTGCACCGCAAGGCCAATGACGACTGGCAGATATTTGCCTGTCAGCATGTTACCGAGGCTCTTACCATTCTGCACAACGAGCAGCCCGCCCTGATGCTGATGGATATAGAAATGCCAGAGATGAACGGAACGGAGATTATCCGCATGATCAATCACAGCAACATGAAGGTGATTGCCATGACAGCCCACGACATCAGCATCAAGGAAGAACTGACGGAGGCAGGCTTCGACGACTGCCTGTTCAAGCCCTTCCGTTCTGAAGCCTTAGAGAGTTTGTTGGCTCCTGCTGTCCGAGAAGCTGCTACAGAAGAGCCTGCCGCCCGAGAAACAACTGCAGAAGAGCCTGCCGCCGATGTATCTGTCCGTGAAAGGCTGTCTTCACTTTTGATCTTTGCCGGAGGCGACAAGGAAGCGGAGATGGAGATTGTGAAAACAGTGACGGCAGAAATGGAAACTTACCGAGAATCGTTGAACAAGTATCTGCCTGCTGCCGAAAAGGAAAAAGAGGCACAGGAGGACAATACACAGGCGGTACAGGAGGAACTCAGCCAGGAGGACAAGCAGAATGTGGCAAGAATCGCCCACAAACTGCAACCCATAGCCCAGATGATGCAGGCGGAATGTCAACAGCAGCTGCAGGCTCTCTCGCCCGAGCACATCGGCGAACAGGAAGAAAAAAAAATCCGAGCATACATCCAGGCCGTCTTCGACGACTTAGGAAATATGCTCGGAGAGTTGAGAAATATTCTTTCTGAGTAATCGTTCTTACAGTTCCACATTGTCTATGTGGAATTTCATCAGTCCGGCAGGCACCTTCACCATGACCTCATCGCCGGCTTTCTTGCCCAAGAGAGCCTGTGCGATGGGCGACTTGATAGAGATTTTTCCACTATGAAGGTCTGCCTCGTGAGGATTCACTATGGTGTAAGTCATACTGCACTTATTGGCCACATTAGTAATCTTCACCTTGCTCAACAGTCCCACCTTGTCGCTTTGCAGTCGCGACTTGTCTATTACGCGGGCATTCTCCAGAATCTTCTGCTTGAAACTGATTCTGCTCAACAGCTTGCCCTGCTCTCGCTTGGCAGCATGATACTCAAAGTTCTCGCTGAGGTCGCCCTTGTCGCGTGCCTCGGCTATGGCGTCACGCACAGCAGGCAGTTCCACCTTTACCATGTGTTGAAGTTCAGCCACGAGCTCATCGTAGCCTTCCTGAGACATATATTCCATAATGTTTTTTCGTTTTGTTTTATTCTTCGGCGTGCAAAGGTACGGAGAAATCATGAAAAAGCCAAGACTTTGCCCGAGTTTTACGCAAAAAGAAAGCCGTGCATAAATATTCACAAGCATACTGCACTTAACTACGAAAATTTTTTCTCAGTTAGGAAAAATTATTTTCCCAGTTGGGCAGATTCATTTTCCCAACTGAGAAGCCGTTTTTCGGCAATTCTTGTATGAATATACTTGCGCTGTAAGAACACGTCATTGCCCCGGATGATTTTGCAAGACAAGGGGAAGCATCACGCTCCCCAAACCTCCTCGGCGATTTCTCGCACAAGATCCAACTTGGCCCACTGCTCTGCCTCTGTCAGTTTGTTGCCTATCTCGCAAGAAGCAAAACCACACTGAGGACTCAGGCTGAGACGCTGGAGAGGAAGATACTTCGCCGCCTCATGAATGCGGGCTATGACTGTGGCCTTGTCCTCGAGCACAGGCGACTTGCTGGTTATCAGACCAAGAACCACCTTCTTGCCTTCAGCCACATACCGCAGAGGCTCGAAGCCACCCGAACGCTCATCGTCGTATTCAAGATAGAAGGTGTCGGCATCCTCGCGGGCAAAGAGATAAGGAGCCACAGCATCGTAGGCGCCCTTCGTGGCATAACATGAATGATAGTTGCCACGGCACACGTGCGTGTTGACGGTCAGCCCCTCGGGCTTTCCCTCTATGGAGAGGTTGTTGACCTTCAGATATTGCAGGGCCTCGTGTTCCAGGGTAAAGCCCGTGCCTGCCATCGACTTCCAGAAATCGTCATCTACAATCATGCCCCAGGTACAGTCGTCCAACTGTACAGTTCGACAGCCTGCTGCATAGATCTCGTGGAAGAATGTGCGATAGGCCTTGGCAATGTCTTCTATCAGCTCTGTGGTGTTGGGATAAAACTGACGGGTGTTCTCGGCATTCTTTCCTCGGAACAGCTCTGCCAGAAACTGTGCCGGTGCCGGTACGGTCTGTTTGGCCTCTACGCCCTCCTCCTCAAACTGCTTCACAAACAAGAAATCTTTGATGAAGGGATGGTTCTCGCCTGTTATCTTTCCTGTAAGACGGAGGGAGCCTTTCGTGGTTTCCTCGCCATGAAACTGATAACCATGATCCAACTCTATGTGCTCTACGCCGCCAAATCCCCACATAAAGTCGAGATGCCAATAGCTGCGACGAAACTCGCCATCTGTAATATAGCGCAATCCGTGCGCCTTCTGCTGTCTGACCACTTCTGTGATAAGCCGGTCTTCAATGTGACGAAGTTCGACTGCCGAAATCTGTCCCTCGGCAAACTTTACTCTGGCTTCCTTCAACTCTGCTGGGCGCAAATAGCTGCCCACTGCCTCAAAATGTTGATTTCTCACGTTGCTCATGTTTTTATTTCCCTTTCTTTAATATTATGTGTAATGATGACTGTCTGCATCCTGCCCCACTGACGGCAGAAATGCTTCTTTTTCGGCTGCAAAGGTAGAAAGAAGAATTTTATCCGCCAAATATTCTTCATAATTCAGAAAAATATGCTAACTTTGCAGTTAGAACAATCGATACACAGAATATTATTCTGTAAAAAATGCACATTTAAAGAAGAATAGATTATGGCAACAGAAGAAAAACTCGACGACATAGACATCAAGATACTGAAGTTGCTGCAACAGAACTCCCGGCTCACCGTCAAGGAACTTGCAGCAAGAGTACACCTTTCGCCCTCGCCTACCTTTGAACGTCAGAAACGACTGGAACGGGAAGGATACATACAGCGATATGGAGCCATCGTCGACCATCACAAGATGGGGCACAACGTCATCGTGCTATGCAATATCCGACTGAAACAGCACACTCACGACCTGATACAGCAATTCATGGACACCGTGCAGAACATAGACCAGATAACGGAATGCTACAACACCACGGGCGACTATGATTTTCAGATCAAAGTGTATGCACACGACATGAAAGACTATCAGGACTTCATGCTCAACACCCTCGGCAACATTGACTGCATAGGCAGTCTTCACAGTATCATCGTCATTGGCGAAATAAAAGACTCGCATTACATCCCGGCAAGCAGATTGTTGGCGAAGACACTCCTCCTTCTGTGCATCATGCTCTCTTCGCTGTTCTGTATGCCCTTGAAAGCACAGAACCCAGGCGAGACTGTCACAGAGCAAAGCATCCGCAAAAAGGGAGAAAAACATTACTTTTATGCCGTGCCCATTCCCGACAACATCTTCAGTATGATGAAAGGAAAAACATACAAGAAGAATTGTACTGTGCCAAGAAGCGAGCTGCGCTATCTGCGCTGCCTGCACACCGACAAGGAAGGCAGGAGCATTGTGGGAGAAATGGTGGTCAACAAAGCCATAGCTAACGATGTGCTCGACATTCTGTACAAACTCTACCGGGCAAAATATCCGATAGAACGAATGCGGCTCATCGACTATTGGAACGCAGACGACGAACGGGCCATGAGAGCCAACAACTCATCGTGCTTTAACTTCAGATTCATCTCGCATACCCACACCGTATCAAAGCACGGCAGAGGAATGGCTGTAGACATCAACACCCTCTACAACCCCTACCACAAACAACTGAGAAATGGCAAAGAAGTAATAGAACCTGCCACAGCCCGTCCTTATCTCGACCGCAGTAAGAAACACGCATATATGATTCAAAGGGGCGACTTATGCTATCGCCTTTTCAAAGAAAAAGGATTCAGATGGGGTGGCGACTGGAAGCACAGCAAAGACTATCAGCACTTCGAGAAATGACAAAAATTTACCCACGTACTCTGAATCAGAAATTCAACAGCACGTGGGTAAAAGCTTCAAACAAGATGCTTAGCTGTACCAAATAGAATTATATTCTCTACGATCATCTTCTTCGTTGTAGATGTTCTCATACTCCAGGTTCTTTGCCTCGAATGCTTCTAATGACTTTTTCATAATCCACCCTCCTATATGTTAAAGTTAATAATCTGCTTTGTGATTGCAAATATAGGAAAAAAACAGAGTCACCTTGTCAATAATTCAGAAAAGTTGTGTATTTTTTTGCAGCATTGTAAAATGTATGAACATTCTCATTATAAAACCACAGCATGAAACTATCAAATACTTTCAACCGACTAAGATGGCGACACTGGTTGCTCCTGTCGTTGCTCGTCCTCGTTCTCGTCATTAAATGGAGCCCATACTTAGGCTACATTTACACCTTATATATATACAGCACCATCGGTAGAATACTATCTTCCTTTTCGGGCATCTTCCCATTTGCCATAGGCGACATCTTCATCGCCCTCAGCATCGCATGGGTCATTCTTTATCCTCTCTACGAGATTGTCCTTCGCAAACGACTTGCCCGCCGTTTCGTCTTCCTGGCGCCTAAGGGAAACTGTTATCCCAAGACGAAGAAGGTGTGGGGAAGAGTGGCAGAATATCTGCTGTGGATCTACGTATGGTTCTACATGGCCTGGGGACTCAACTACTCGCAGCCCAACATCTATCAGCGCACAGGCATGAAACCAGCAGAAGTAGATAAGGACAAGCTACGCGAGTTTGCCTATCGCTATGCCGACAGCCTCAACTTATTGAGTGAAGAACGAAGAGTGAAGAGTGAAGAACAGGAAAGTGAAGAGTGGAAACGAAGAGTGAGTGATGCGATTCAGAATGTATATGAGAAGATGGGACGCAAAGAAGGCATCAACCCTTCCTTCAATCCTCATCCCCATGTCAAGACCATGGTGTTCACTCCCCTCAGTTCGATGGCGGGCGTCACAGGCAGCATGGCTCCTTTCTTCTGCGAGTTTACGCTGAATGGCGACATTCGCCCTCACGACTATCCCGCCATCTATGCACACGAATATGCTCATTTCTTAGGAATAGCCAATGAGGGCGAAGCCAACTTCTACAGCTATATTGTCTGCACATCGTCAACAGACAAGGCTGTGAAGTTCAGCGGATATTACCACATCTTCTTCCATGTGCTCCACAATGTCTTCGATGTCTTAGGCGAAAAGGAGGGAGAGAAATTCCTGAAACACATCCGTCCCGAGATCATCCGTCTGGCAAAGGACGACCGCCACTACTGGCTCAGCAAGCGAAGCAAGGTGCTTGATGCCGCACAAGACTTCATCTTCGACCTTTACCTCAAGGGCAACAACGTTTCTGAAGGCAGAAAAAGCTATTCGGGTGTTGTCGCCCTGATATTGGCATGGGAAGATCGCAGCATTGCCCATTAAGCCAATGCTGCCGATATTCTTTTTTTTGTCCTACTTTCGCATTTTTTCAGCATCTTACATATTGCCACCTCTTGGCGCTCTTCTTGCCCCAGGTTTGCCACCATTCTGCTTACCCTTCTGCGCAAAGCGCTTCATCATCTGTCGCTCTATCTCATAGACACGCTGTATCTGGTTCTGAGTAAGGAACTGAGAGTATTTCTTGTAATACTTCTGACGGATGTTGAGAATCTTCTCGCTCATCTCGAAACGCTGCTTTATCTGCTGCTCGGTCTGCGCCTCAGAGCCTCCCCTGTTGCGGCGGGGACGAGGTCCAAGAGCCCATATCTCTTTCTGGCACTGGGTGTAAGTGTCAATAAACTGACTTTTTGTCTTCTCATCGAGAGCCAGGTCGTAGGCAATGTGCTGTGCCTGTTTTTCCGCCAACTGCTCGCGAGAAATGCGCTGCTTCTTAGTAGGAGCCTGAGCTGACGTACTGATACTGAATGTAAGCATGGCAACAGCCATGAACATGATACTTAATAACTTTTTCATACCTTCAAAATTTTAATATGTTTGTTACTGTTTTTCGTCAATTGTTAAGGAACACATCATCCTGGTAAGCATCCAGGAGAAAAGCCTGGTCGGCAGACGACAACTGAGCGAAAGCCTGATCTACAGCCTGCAAATCGCTGTCTGCCTGTGAGGAGCGAGAAGCAGAGAAGTCCATATTGACAACAAAGAGCAAAGCCACCGATGCAGCTGCAGCCAGGGCTGCAGTCCATATCACCTTAAGGACCGGACGCTTTTTCTGCTCCACGACAACAGGCTGGGAAGTGTCGTTCTTTACAGCTTCAAGGATGATTGACTCCATGTCCTTCAAGAAGCCATCAGGAGTAGAGTAAGGCATACGTTTGCCCACCTGTTTGAAATCGAACTTTGTATCCATAATTTTAATCATTTGAATTCATGTACTTGATAATTTTCTCTTTGGCAACATGATAGCATGCCTTGATGCTGGTTGGTGTGGAATCAGCCACACGGGCGATTTCGTCGAATCCCAACTCATCATAGTATCGCATATTGAACGCCAACTGCTGCTTGGGTGGAAGCGAGAGAATGGCCTTCTGCAATTTCACCGCCACCTTGTCTCCGTAGTCTATATAGTTGTCGGCAGCAAGAAGTGCCACTCCTGTGGTTTCCGCCTCCATAGAGACAACTTCCTGCCTCCGCTTGCCGATAATCCGTAAAGCCTCATTGGTGGCAATACGATAGATCCAACTGCGAAGAGAACTGTCGCCACGATACTGGTCGAAGGAACGATAGATTCTCACAAATGTCTCTTGCGAGGCATCCTGTGCATCATCGTGCGATACCACCAGTCGGCGTATGTGCCAATAGACGGCTTCCTGATATTTAGCCATCAGCATGCGAAACCCGTTCTCAGGACATGCCTTCAGCGTTTCTACTATGTCTTTGTCGTCCGCTCTCATAGGTGTGTCAATATTATGGCTTGTCGCTTCTCATTTTCTTTATCTCCAACATCTTACTCTTTTCACATGCTTGTGGTGCTTCTTGCAGGGGCATCCACATTTCTTTACCACAACGGTTGCGGCAGGACGCACATGATGGCGATGCATACGATTGTGTCCGGGACGGGCAGAAGCCGTGCTACAAGCCAAAGCCACAAGGGCAACTATCATTGTTTTCTTCAAATCGAATATTGCATTCATAATTCTCATTTTTTATAGGGTGAATACTCATATTACCTCACTCACGTCCTTCAAACGGGCCCGTTTTGATAAACGTTACACTGATAAGACCTTATAGAGGCAGAAAGGTAAAAATAAAAAGTGAGAAAAACTGCAAAAAATAATGCTTTTTTCACTTTTTGAAGAGACAAAATGCCCACGAATGACTATTTTTTGTTACTTTTGCACCACACTTCATGAGTGACAACAAAGAAAATCATGACAGACTACAGAAGTATGATAGACCGCTGTTATATAGAAATAACCAACACGTGCAACCTGAACTGCCACTTCTGCCCCAAGCACAACAGAGCGAAGAGACAGCTCACGGCAGAAGAGTTCGACTTGCTCACCAGTAAGTTGAAAGGCAAGGCTTGTTTCCTCTACTTCCATCTCATGGGAGAGCCCCTGCTCCACCCTCTGCTGCCACAATTCATCACTCTGGCAAGAGAGCGTGGTTTCAAAACCGTGCTTACCTCCAATGGCACCCTCCTGCATCGGGCCATGGAACTCTTAGACACGCTGCCCCACAAGATTCAACTCTCTGTCCACTCGCACGAGAGTAATGCACACGGCAGACTGTCCGACTATATGGACGAGGTGATGCGCTTCTCCACTCAGGCAGCAGCCAAAGGCACCGGTATGGTGTTGCGCCTATGGAACCAAGGAGGCATGGACCAAGAGAACGACGAGGTGATGAGCCTCATCGAGAAGTACGTGCCTAAGCCTTGGAAAGAGCGTCCCGACGGATTCCGCCTCAGCGACAATCTCTACTTGGAGTTTGACAGAAAGTTCGAGTGGCCCAACTTCGACAACAAAGAAGAAGGACAGGAAACAGGCAACAGCGAGGAAGACAAGAGTAACGTCAAGGGAAGAGAGGTGTTCTGCAAGGCGCTTATCAAGCAGATAGGTGTGCTGGCAGACGGAAGCCTCGTGCCCTGCTGCCTCGACCATAACGGCGATGTCGTGCTGGGCAACCTCTTCCATCAGTCGCTCGAAGATATTCTCTCCTCGCCAAGTGCTACGGCATTGATAGAGGGTTTCAAACATCATCATGCCTCGGAAGCACTTTGCCGCGACTGCGAGTCGGCACTGGCACGAAACAGCTTCCGAGGTAAAGCAAGAAAACAGATATAAGACAAAAAACAGACATGAAAGAAGTATTAATCGTAAGCATAGGCAGCTTCTTTGGAGGCGGCCTGAGATATTGGATTTCCAAGATGGTGCAGTCGTGCAGCCTCATAGCTTTCCCCTTCGGCACCATGACAGTAAACGTGTTGGGCTGCTTCATCATCGGATTTCTCTCCGGCATTTCGTGGAATGGCGGCGGATGGATGAATCCCTCCACCAAGTTGCTGCTCACCACAGGCTTCTGCGGTGGCTTCACCACCTTCTCCACCTTCATGAACGAAGGTTCATCGCTGATGAAGGATGAGCAATATCTCTACATGATGTTCTATCTCTTCGGCAGCCTCATCCTTGGCCTCATCGCCGTGATGGCTGGACATCAGTTGGCAAAGTTTTTCTGAAAAAATGATTCTCTGCTTAATTTTTCCCCTACATTTGTCTTATAATATTTAAATAGGAGAAAAATTGGGCAAAGAAACCCTTTTCTCCTCAAAAAACTATATATTTGCAAACAATTAAAACAATATCGCAAACGATATGAGAACAGAGGAGTCAGCATCCCGAGAAGCAGTTCCTGGTAACACCCATCGTTTGCGGCATTGCCGGCTTTGACCCAGAGGACATCGCCCCACTGTTCAAGGAGGCAAAGGAGATAAATAACATCAGCCTCCCCGAGAGTTTCTGGGAGGTGATGGAGTAAAACACCTTACTTTTTACTAATGGAGAAGTTAGAGAAGTTAAAGACAAATGCTTTATAGCTGAAAATACAACAAAAAAAGGCTATTGTCCCTTAACTTCCCAAACGACCGAAGAGAGTGATAATTTCCCTTAACTTCTTTAACTTCCCCATTTGCGAAAGTTGAGTACCTTATTATATCCCCTGCTTACACGAGCACTACCGTCACACCTCGTGCAGCCTGTGCTCCCATGACGAGAGCCTGCTCTATATCGGCAGTCTTTGAAGGACCGCTGATGAATGTGCCGAAGTTGTACTTCGGATCCATTTCGATACGGGCATAAGCCTCGTGCATATTGTTCACCACCTTATCTTTCTCCAAGATGATGACGAGATACTCGGAGATGAAAAGCACGGCCTTCTCTTTCATCGTCTGTGGAATCCAGACGCAGCCGTTCTCTGCCACGCCCAATGCTCCACGAACTATTCCCACATCCGTGCCATTCAGATCGTTGGCCTCTGCCACCGTATCGGGGTTCTTCTGAGCTATCGTTATCTCTGGAAGATGAGAGGCGAAAACCTTTGCCTCGGGATATGCTCTCTTCACCAGTTCGTCAAGGCTCTCGCCTTCCTTGGCCTCTATCACGTGTCCACCAACTGACTCTGTCATCTCAACGAACTGTCTCAAAGTATCCTCGTATTGGATGCCCTTCACTTCCACGGCAGGCATATCGAATTGAACGTGCGTATTCTTACGCAGTTTGTTCAGCAATTCTTCTTTTTTCATTTTACTTTCCCCTCCTTCCATAATTGATGAAACGATTTCTTCGCAAACTTGGGCATGGCGTGTCCGATGCCCCATGCATTCAGACGGCTGAAGTGTGTACAGCACTCTGGCACAAGATTGGCAAGGGGTGCAAACTTCAGGGCCGTGGTATAGAGCGAAGGATGATCGAAGAGATACTTCATTCCGTTGGACATGGCTTTCTTGATGGGGTCGGCCTTGCCCAGCTTCTCCAGATTCTGACGCCATAAATAGATCTGCGAGCCTGGTCCTACCTTGGAAGGACAGACATTGTCGCATGACAGGCACAGGGTGCAGGCTGATACGTTGTCGGCATACTGCTGTGGATTCTTCAGCATGCCCAGGTTTACACCGACAGGGCCGGGGATGAAATAGGTGTAACTGTATCCTCCCGAACGGCGATAGACGGGGCAGGTATTCATACAGGCGCCACAACGCATGCACTTCAGCGTCTGCCAGTGGTCTTTGTCGGCAAGGATGTCGCTTCTTCCATTGTCTACCAGCACCACGTGCATCTCGGCGCCCGGACGGGCCTGACGGAAATGGGAGGTATAAGTGGTGGTGGGCTGACCTGTACCGCAACGACAAAGCAGGCGCTGGAACACGGCCAAAGACTGATAGTCGGGAACCAACTTCTCTATACCCATTGCCACGATGTGGAGCTTGGGCATGGAGGTTGTCATGTCGGCATTGCCCTCGTTGGTGCATACCACACAGTCGCCTGTGGCTGCCACACCAAAGTTGCAGCCTGTCATTCCGGCTCCTGCCTCCATAAACTGGTCGCGGAGATGATGACGGGCACAGCGGGTCAGGTATGTCGGGTCGTAGTTGCCTGTTTCCTTGGAGATGCCTTTCTCCTCAAACATTCTTCCCACTTCCTCACGCTTCAGGTGGATGGCGGGCATCACGATGTGGCTGGGCTTTTGGTGCAGCAACTGTATGATGCGCTCTCCCAGGTCGGTTTCCACCACATCAATGCCATGCTGTTCGAGGTAAGGATTCATCTCGCATTCCTCGGTAAGCATCGACTTCGACTTCACCATCTTTTTCACGTTGTGATCCTTGAGGATACCGAGCACTATCTCGTTGAACTCCTGTGCATCCTTTGCCCAGTGCACCTTGACACCACGGCTCTCCAGATTCTTGGAGAACATATCGAGGTAATCGGCCAGATGGGTAATGGTATGTTTCTTGATTTCTGACGCATGCTCGCGAAGGTCTTCCCATTCGGGCAACTGCTGTGCCATGTTGTCTCTCTTCTGGCGCACCGACCAGAAGGTGTTGTCGTGCCAGGTGGTCTTCTCTACGTTCTGCGTAAACTTCGCAGCTCTCTTGGAATGTTCTGTACTCATAGTCCTGCAGATAGTATTTGTACAACATGAATAAACTTGATGGGCATCTTCTCTTTCTTGGCAATGCCTGCCATGTGCATGAGGCACGAAGAGTCGGGACCGGTCACATACTCGGCACCTGTAGCCATGTGGCGACGAATCTTGTCCTCGCCCATTCGTGTGGACACGGCAGGCTCCTCGATGGAGAACATGCCGCCGAAGCCACAGCACTCATCCTTGCGCTCGGGCTCGTGGATGGTGATTCCTTCAACCATCTGCAACAGGTCGATGATCTTGTTGAAAGGAGCTACATGCTGCTCTGAGGGGGAGGAAAGTCCCAACTCCCTCACGCCATGGCAACTGTTGTGTACACTCACCACATGGGCAAACTTACCCGGCACATGGTCGACCTTGAGCACATCGTGCAGAAACTCCACAATGTCCATAATCTTTTTTGAAGCCACGCAGTCGTGCTTGCCCTCCAAAATCTTAGGGTAATAAACTCTCACATAGGCTGCACACGAGGCAGAAGGTGCCACGATGTAGTCATAATCTTTGAAGATATCATCGAAGGTTTCTATCACCTTCATAGACTTGTCCTGAAAGCCAGCATTTGCCATCGGCTGACCACAACAGGTTTGTCTTTCTGGATATCCCACTTCAAGCCCATAATGTCTGAGCAACTTGTATGTAGCCACACCCGCTTCTGGATAAAGCGCATCTACATAGCAAGGGACGAATAATCCGACTTTCATTGTTGTATAAGAATCTTTTTGCTATAAATTTTATGTCTTGTATATGTACGGAAGTTTCGTATGTACTTCTCCACCCAACGAAAGTTGGGTATATTTTCTGTAACGTTTGCAAAAGTAATAAAAATATCACAAACTCAAAACATTCTTAAAAGAAAAATATTTTTATTGATATTATTTAATAGGCAAAGAAATTTGCAGAAGTCAAAAAAATGATGTAACTTTGCATCCAGAAATAGTGTATTTGACCTAAACAACCCAAATACAACCCTAAGCATTAGATACAATTCAAGAACAAACTTATAGTTATAAAAATAATGATGAAGAAACAGCTTAAGAAAGTCCTCGTACTGGGTTCCGGTGCTTTGAAAATCGGCCAGGCAGGTGAGTTTGACTATTCCGGTTCGCAAGCCCTCAAGGCTTTGCGTGAGGAGGGTATCAGTTCCATCCTCATCAATCCCAATGTTGCAACGATTCAGACAAGTGAAGGTATCGCAGACAAGGTTTATTTCTTGCCAGTGACACCTTTTTTTGTAACTGAAATCATCAAGAAGGAGCGCCCCGACGGCATCATGCTCGCATGGGGTGGACAGACTGGCCTCAACGTGGGTACAGAACTCTATCTTAGTGGTGTGCTCAAGGAATACGGTGTGCAGGTTCTCGGCACATCGGTAGAAGCTATCATGAACACCGAAGACCGCGACCTCTTCGTGAAGGAGCTCAACAAGGTTGACCTCAAGGTGCCGGTAAGCCACGCCTGCGAGAACATGGAAGAGGCTGTCGACGCTGCCCGCAAGATAGGCTATCCTATCATGATTCGTTCGGCTTATGCGCTGGGCGGTCTCGGCTCTGGTGTCTGCAAGACTGAGGAGGAGTTCAAGGAGATTGCTGAGTCGGCCTTTACTTTCGCACCTCAGGTGCTCGTAGAGGAGAGCCTGAAGGGATGGAAGGAGATTGAGTTTGAGTGCATCCGCGATGCCAACGACCGTTGCTTCACCGTTGCCTCTATGGAGAATTTCGACCCATTGGGCATTCACACGGGCGAGTCTATCGTTGTGGCTCCTACCTGTTCGCTTACCGATGAGCAGGTGAAGATGCTGCAGGACATTGCCGTGAAGTGCGTGCGCCATCTGCAGATTGTTGGCGAGTGCAACATCCAGTATGCCTTCAATGCCGAGACCAACGACTATCGCATCATCGAAATCAATGCCCGTCTGAGCCGTTCGTCTGCTCTTGCCTCTAAGGCTACCGGTTATCCGCTCGCCTTTGTGGCTGCCAAGATTGCCCTTGGCTATACACTCGACCAGATAGGTGAGATGGGAACTTCCAACTCGGCCTATGTGGCTCCTTCACTCGACTATATGATCTGTAAGATTCCTCGTTGGGACCTTACCAAGTTTGCCGGTGTAAGCCGCAAGATCGGTTCTTCGATGAAGTCGGTAGGTGAAATCATGTCTATCGGCCGCTCTTTCGAGGAGATGCTCCAGAAGGGTCTGCGCATGATCGGTCAGGGAATGCACGGTTTCGTAGGCAACGACCACACTAAGTTCGACAACCTGGACGAGGAGCTTTCCAATCCTACCGACCTCCGTATCTTTGCCATCGCCCAGGCTCTGGAGGAAGGCTACACCATCGAGCGCATCGAGGAGTTGACCAAGATCGACCCTTGGTTCATCGAGCGCATGAAGAATATAGTAGACTACAAGCACAAGCTTTCTGAATACAACACATTGGAGGAGATTCCTGCCGAGGTATTGCGCGAGGCCAAGGTTTTGGGCTTCTCTGACTTCCAGATAGGCCGCTTCGTACTGAAGACACAGGACACCAATATGGAGAAGGAGGTTCTCGCTGTTCGTGCCCAGCGCAAGAAGCTGAACATCCTGCCTGCCGTGAAGCGCATCCCTACTGTGGCCAGCGAGCATCCCGACCTGACCAACTATCTCTACATGACTTACGCCGTAGAGGGTTACGACATCAACTACTACAAGAACGAGAAATCGGTCATCGTTCTCGGTTCGGGTGCTTACCGCATCGGTTCGTCCGTAGAGTTCGACTGGTGTTCTGTCAATGCCATCAACACAGCCCGCAAGTTGGGCTACAAGTCTATCATGATCAACTACAACCCAGAGACCGTGTCTACCGACTACGATATGTGCGACCGTCTCTACTTCGATGAGCTTTCGTTCGAGCGTGTACTCGATGTCATCGACCTGGAGTCACCACGTGGTGTGATTGTTTCTGTAGGTGGTCAGATTCCTAACAACCTGGCAATGAAGCTCCATCGCCAGTCTGTGCCAATCCTCGGTACATCTCCTGTCAACATCGACCGTGCCGAGAACCGTGGTAAGTTCTCTGCCATGCTCGACAAGTTGGGCATCGACCAGCCTAAGTGGAGCGCCCTCACCTCGATGGAGGATGTTCAGAAGTTCATCGACGAGGTAGGCTATCCTGTGCTCGTTCGTCCATCCTACGTTCTTTCCGGCGCAGCCATGAACGTTTGTCACGACGATGATGAGTTGCGTCGCTTCCTCGAGGCTGCTTCTGAGGTTTCCAAGGAGTACCCTGTGGTTATCTCTCAGTTTATGACAGAGACCAACGAGATAGAGTTCGACGGTGTGGCTCAGAACGGCGAGGTAGTAGAGTACGGTATCTCAGAGCACGTAGAGTATGCGGGTGTTCACTCCGGCGACGCTACGATGACCTTCCCTGCTCAGCAGATTTCCTTCGCCACAGCCCGTCAGATCAAGAAGATCTCACGTGCCATTGCCAAGGAGCTCAACATCTCTGGTCCTTTCAATATCCAGTATCTGGCCAAGGGTCGCGACGTGAAGGTGATCGAGTGCAACCTGCGTGCTTCCCGCTCATTCCCATTCGTGAGCAAGGTATTGAAGCGCAACTTCATTGAGACAGCTACACGCATCATGCTCGATGCTCCTTACCAGAAGCCAGACAAGTCGGCTTTCGATATCGACCGCATGGGTGTGAAGGCTTCGCAGTTCTCATTCGCCCGTTTGCAGAACGCGGACCCAGTACTTGGCGTCGACATGAGTTCTACAGGTGAGGTAGGCTGTATGGGCGACACCTTCGAGGAGGCATTGCTCAACTCGCTGATTGCCACAGGCTACAAGATTCCTTCAAAGGAGAAGGGCATCATGATTTCGAGCGGTGGCACCAAGGAGAAGGCTTCCATGCTCGATGCCGCCCAGGCTCTGGTAAAGAACGGCTACACCGTTTATGCCAGCGAGGGAACAGCCAAGTTCCTCAACGACAATCATGTGAAGGCTATTGCCGTGGCTTGGCCCGACGAGGATCACAAGGACATGCCTAACGTCATGGAAATGATTGCCGACCACAAGTTCGACCTCATCGTGAACATTCCTAAGAACCATACCAAGCGAGAGCTTACCAATGGCTACAGAATCCGTCGCGGTGCCATCGACCACAACATTCCATTGATGACCAACGCACGCTTAGCCTCTGCTTTCATCGAGGCTTTCTGCACACTCTCGCAGGACGACCTGCAGATTAAGAGTTGGCAGGAGTACGAGTAATCTCGTTGTTTTTAGGCACGGATTACACGGATTTATACGAGATGATTATCGCTTTGCTTTTATTAGCACCATAATTCCGTGTAATCCTTGTAATCCGTGCCTTTTTATATCCTAAGAAGCTTATGCCACACCCTCCAAGCCTTACGGGGCTTTTTTATTCTCTGCCATGAGAAAAAGGTGCTGAAATGATGCCTTTCTCATTATTTTGTTGTACCTTTGCAAACAGAAATAAGAATAAAGAATGATAGTTTGTATAGCAGAGAAACCCAGTGTTGCCAAAGACATAGCCCGCATCATAGGCGCAAACTCGGCACACGACGGATATATGGAAGGTAACGGATACCAAGTAACCTGGACCTTCGGCCACTTGTGTGAGCTGAAGGAACCCGACGACTATACCCCCATGTGGAAAAGATGGAGCCTTTCGGCCCTGCCCATGATTCCACAAAGATTCGGCATCAAGCTCATCAATGACGAAGGCATCAAGCGACAGTTTGGTACCATAGAGCGACTGATGCAGGCGGCCGACAGCATCATCAACTGTGGTGACGCCGGACAGGAAGGTGAGCTCATACAGAGATGGGTGATGCAGAAAGCACAGGCCAAATGTCCCGTAAAGCGACTCTGGATTTCATCAATGACCGATGAAGCCATCCGACAGGGATTTCAGGAACTGAAAGACCAGAGTGAGTATCAGCCGCTCTACCTTGCCGGACTCTCACGTGCCATAGGCGACTGGATACTCGGAATGAACGCCACACGTCTATACACCCTGAAATACGGACAGAACAGACAGGTGCTCAGCATAGGACGTGTGCAGACTCCCACCCTTGCACTCATCGTGAACCGACAGAAAGAAATCGACAACTTCGAGCCAGAACCCTACTGGGTGCTTGCCACCATCTATCGCGACACACAGTTTACTGCCACAAGCGGTAAATTCACCAGCAAGGAGGAAGGCGAGAAAGCATTCAGCACCATCGCCGGAAAGCCCTTCACCGTGACTGCTGTCACCAAGAAGAAAGGCACCGAGGCGCCACCTCACCTCTACGACCTCACATCGCTGCAGGTGGACTGCAACAAGAAGTTCAGCTATTCTGCCGACATGACGCTCAAGCTCATACAGAGCCTCTACGAGAAGAAATTTACTACCTATCCTCGTGTGGACACCCAGTTTCTTACCGACGACATCTACCCCAAATGTCCTCAGATTCTCAATGGTGTGAGTCAGGCAAAGATCAACAGCCAGCAGAAATACCTGCCCCTGATACAGCAACTGGCAGCAACAGGAAAGAAACTGCCCAAGAGCAAAAAGGTGTTCGACAACAGCAAAGTGACCGACCACCATGCCATCATCCCTACAGGAGTGCCACCCTCGGGACTTACAGATATGGAAGCCAATGTGTACGACCTCATTGCCAAGCGCTTCATCAGTATCTTTTACCCTGACTGCAAGTTCTCTACCACAACCGTCTTGGGCGAAGTAATCGGCGAGACTGACGGTAAAGAACAGAAGGTGGAATTCAAAGTGAGCGGCAAGGAAATACTCGAACCAGGCTGGAGAGATGTATATGCCAAGGAGTCAAACAACAAAAACACCGAGGAGGAGGAGACTGACGGCAACAACAGCAAGAAGGAAAACGTAGAAGAACGCACCCTGCCCGCATTCGTGAAGGGAGAGAGCGGTGACCATAAGCCTACACTCACGGAGAAGTGGACCACACCGCCCAAATACTACACCGAAGCCTCGCTGCTCAGAGCCATGGAGACGGCTGGAAAGTTTGTGGAAGACGAAGAACTGCGCGCTGCCCTGAAGGAGAACGGAATAGGCAGACCTTCATCGCGTGCCGGCATCATCGAAACCCTCTTCAAGCGACACTACATAAGGCGACAGCGAAAAAACCTCGTTGCCACACCTACGGGTATCGAACTCATCGACACCATCAACGAGGAACTGCTGAAAAGCTGCGAGCTGACAGGTATCTGGGAGAAGAAGTTGCGCGACATAGAGCACAAGACCTACGACCCTGCCGACTTCATCAACGGACTGAAGGAACAGATCAACCAGATTGTGAAAGACGTGCTGTCGGACAACAGCGCACGCCACGTCACCATAACCACCGAGGAAGACCTCAAGAAAAAGCCTGCAGCCAAGAAAACAACGGCAAGAAAGCCTTCGGCAGCTTCAAAGACTTCAATGGTAGGCAAGCCTTGCCCACTGTGTGGAAAGGGAGCCATCATCAAGGGAAAGACAGCCTACGGATGCAGCAACTGGAAGGAAGGATGCCAATACAGACTGCCATTCGACAAGATGTAAATCTCTGAGGTTTCACATGTACGGAAGTTGAGTAAATCTCTGGTAAGAAAAAATAATTCACCCCTTTTTACGTTATCCTAATATGAAACATATTAGACGGAACACAATGCTCTTGCTCATCAGCAGCCTCCTGCTGATGAGCTGTGGAGCAGACAAGTATATGAAGAAAGGCGAGAAGTTTCTTGCCTTAGGCGAATATTACGATGCCGCCGACCAGTTCAAGCAGGCTTACACACGTACGCCAGCCAAGGAGCGCGACACCCGTGGAAAACGGGCGCTGAAGATGGCTCAATGCTACCAGCGCATCAATGCCACACCCAAAGCCATAGCTGCCTATCGAAACGCCATACGCTACAACCAGGCATCGAAGGAAGACCAACTGGCCTATGCCCGACAGTTGCTCAAGAATGGCGACTACCGACAGGCTGAGAAGGTGTTCCTGATGCTCAAAGACTCCATGCCTGGAAACCAGCTCGTTGCCAACGGACTGAAGTCGGCACAGATGTCACCCGAATGGAAGAAGCAGGGAAGCCGATACATCGTAAAACGCATGGATGTCTTCAACTCACGACGCCACGACTATTCGCCCGTACTCTTCGGCGATGACTACGACCAACTTTATTTTACCTCGACACGCAACGAGGCGCTGGGAGACGAACTGAGTGGAATCACAGGCACCAAGGCTGGCGACATCTTCCTCTCAGAAAAAGACGACCGAGGAAAATGGAGCAAACCCGAGGCCATAGGCACCGGACTGAACACCGACTATGATGAGGGAGCCTGCTGCTTTACGCCCGATGGCAGGGAAATGTATCTCACCCAGTGTGTCACCGACCCCTCATCGCCACGTTATGCACAGATAGCCACCTCACCACGTTCGGATGCGGCTTGGGGAAAAGCCACGATGCTGGAAGTGACGAAAGACACACTGAGCAGCTATGCCCATCCTGCCATCTCGCCCGATGGAGAATGGCTCTACTTCGTTTCCGACATGCCTGGAGGAATGGGCGGACTCGACATCTGGCGCGTCAGACTTACGGCTGCCGGACTGGGAGGAGTAGAGAACCTTGGCGAACCTGTCAACACTCCTGGCGACGAGATGTTTCCTACCTTCCGTCCCAATGGCGACCTGTACTTCAGCAGCAACGGACATCCCGGACTGGGCGGACTCGACATCTACATAGCCAAAGTAGATGCCAAGACCCGCCAATACAAGATAGAACATCCTGGTTATCCACTCAACTCAGAGGGCGACGACTTCGGAATGACCTTCGAGGGGCCTCACAACCGAGGCTTCTTCTCGTCCAACCGTAAAGACGGACGCGGATACGACCATATCTACTCGTTCGAGAACCCCGAAATCGTTACCACCATCAAGGGATGGGTTTACGAGATGGGCGGTTATGAGCTTACTGCCGCACAGGTAATGGTGGTGGGCAACGACGGAACCTACAAGAAACTGCCTGTCAAGGGCGACGGCTCTTTCACTCTTCCCATCAAGCCTCATGTGGACTATCTGCTGATGGCATCGTGCAAGGGATTCCTCAATCACAAGGAAGAACTGCGTGTCGACACCGCCAAAGAGAGCAAGGAATATGTGCTGCAGTTCCCCTTGGCTTCTATCACAGCCCCGGTTCTTATCGACAACATCTTCTACGATTTCGACAAAGCCACCCTTACACCTGCCAGCACCAAGGCTCTCGACGAGCTCACAGCGCTGCTCAAGGAGAACCCTAATGTAACCATTGAGTTGGGAGCCCATTGCGACTATAAGGGAAGTGCCGAATACAATCAGCGCCTCTCGCAACGAAGGGCTCAGGCTGTAGTCGACTATCTCATCGCCCACGGCATAGCCAAAGACAGGCTCACGCCAAGAGGTTACGGATGGGAAAAGCCGAAGACCGTACGCAAGAAGATGACCGAGAAATATCCATGGCTCAAGGAAGGCGACGTGCTCACCACCGAGTTTATCACCAAGCAGACCAAAGAGCATCAGGAAATATGCAACCAGCTGAACCGACGCACCGAGTTTATCGTGCTGCGTACTACCTACGGACTCTTCGACGAGAAGGGAAATCTGAAGAATCCGCCTCAGCCCAAACAAAAGAAAGAAAACAAAAACGCAGAAGACGTCTTCGACATCGACTTCTGACAATAAGCAATAACACTACATCATGACCAAGATATTACCAGAAGAGTTTATACAGCAAACCCAGGAACTGATGGGTGAGGAAATGTTTGCGCAACTTTCCGACGCCATCTGTCATTCAGAGCCGCCAACAAGTATCAGACTCAATCGGTTCAAAGCGCCACAGGGAACGCATCTTGCCGACAATAGCAGCACAGATGCTGAAGCCGAAGTGAAGACACATAATGAGTCGGGAAAAACGGCTGCCTCTATTGTGCCCTGGTGTCCCGAATATGGCAGATACCTTACAGAAAGGCCCAACTTCACCTTCGACCCACTCTTCCATGCCGGTCTGTATTATGCCCAGGAAGCCTCTTCCATGTTTGTCGACCTCGTGGTAAGACAACTCATTCACGAGCCTGTTGTCATGCTCGACCTTTGTGCTGCACCTGGCGGAAAGTCTACAGCCGTGCGTAATGTCCTTCCCGACGGCAGTCTGCTCTTCAGCAATGAACCCATGCGCACACGAGCACAGATTCTCGCAGAGAACATGCAGAAGTTCGGACACCCCGACGTTATCGTTACCAATAACTACCCCAAGGATTTCCAGAAGGCTGGCGTTCTCTTTGATGTCATCCTCGCTGATGTGCCCTGTTCGGGAGAAGGCATGTTCCGCAAAGACGACGGGGCAATAAGCGAATGGAGCATTGACAATGTAAACAACTGCAGTTCTCTGCAACGCAGCATCATCGAGGACATTTGGCCCTGCCTCAAACCTGGCGGACTGCTTATCTACTCTACCTGCACCTTCAACAAACTCGAGGACGAGTTGAACGCAGCCCACATCATCTACATGAAGGGAGCAGAACCTGTAGAACTCGATATTGACGAGGCGTGGGGCATCACGGGCAATCTGACTCACCACAATTTCCCTGTATATCGTTTTCTGCCAGGCAAGACACGCGGCGAAGGACTCTTCCTCACCGTCATGCGAAAGAACGAGGATGCAGAGACACTCGATATCAAATCCGACAGATATAACAAGAGCAGAAAAAAAATAAAGGGAAAAAGCAGGGGCAACTCACCCTATTTACACATCCCCCAGGACTGGATCAATCATCCTGAATCCTATCAGGGCGCACGCATAGGCGATCATCTGTACGCCATATCGGAGTCATGGAGCAACATCTTTGACAGCGCATCTCCCAACCTCAAAGTTCTGCACGCTGGCATCGAGATAGGAACCATTAAAGCCTCACTCATCCCTGCACAAAGTCTGGCGCTGTCTATCGACTTGTCACGCCAAACTTTCCCACAGGTAGAACTCAATTATGCCGATGCCTTGCGCTATCTGCGCAAAGAGGCTGTCAATCTGCCTGAAGGCACACCGCGCGGCTATGTGCTCGTCACCTATCGTGGAATTCCTTTAGGCTGGGAGAAGAACATCGGCAACCGTGCCAACAATCTCTACCCACAAGAATGGAAGATAAAGAGCAGCCACGTACCCGAAACCGACAAGCCTGTCATCACATGGTAAAACAGCAAGAAATAAGCCTCATCGCCTGCATTGCCCAGAATGGCGCCATCGGTTTTCACAACCATCTGCTCTACCCTATCAGGCAGGACATGCAGCGATTCAAGACGCTCACCACGGGACATACCGTCATCATGGGCAGGATGACTTATCTGTCGTTGCCCAACGGACCTTTGCCCAACAGGCGCAACATCATCGTCTCCAAGACAATGAGGAAGGAACAGAGTGCAGAGAGGACATCTGCGAATGAGGCAGAATCAAAAAACAGAGAATTGTCTCATGCATCAGCACTTCAATACGAGGTGTGCCGCAGTTTGGAAGAAGCCCTTTCCCGATGCCGCGACCAAGGCGAGAAAGAAGTGTTCATCATCGGCGGAGCCATGCTCTATCGGTCAGCCCTCAGTCTTGCCACTCGTCTGTACCTCACCATCGTAGAAGATACGCCACAACAGGCAGATGCCTTCTTTCCTCTCACAGCCAACGAGGTGGAATGCTTAAACCAAGCAGGATGGAAGAAAGTGAAGGAGGAGACACATAACGAAGGCAAACTCACATTCCGATTTGTGGACTTAGAGAAATGTTTGAAAAACGTAAAAATAAAAACAACAAATCATGCTGAAAAAATTATTCGGTTTTGACCCAGCTCAAAACAAGTTGAAAACAGAGATTGTGGCAGGTATTACCACCTTCCTCACCATGGCCTACATCCTGGCCGTAAACCCCAACATCTTCAGTAGTCTTGCCTCTCAGGGCATGGATACACACGCAGTATTCACCACCACAGTACTGGCTGCTGTAGTAGGAACACTCATCATGGCAATATATGCCAAGAAACCTTTCGGACTGGCTCCCGGCATGGGACTGAACGCCTTCTTCGTCTTCACCGTGTGCTTCACCATGGGCTATCCCTGGCAAATGGCGCTCACGGCAGTACTTATCGAGGGTTTCATCTTTATCATCCTGTCAGCAACAGGCATTCGTTCGCTGATGGTTGATGCCATTCCTGCCTCTCTGAAACGTGCCATTGGTGCAGGTATCGGCCTCTTTATCGCCTTCATAGGTCTGAAGAATGCAGGCATCGTAGCTGCCAATGCCGCCACTCTTGTGACGATAGGAAAAATAACAGAAGGCTCGGCCCTGTTGGGTGCCATAGGCATCGTTATCACCAGTGTGCTTGTCATCAAGAAAGTGCCTGGAAGTCTGCTTATCGGCATCATCGCCACCACGCTGATTGGTATTCCTATGGGCATTACGAAGATTACGGGTCTGATAGACATTCCTCCTTCGATTACCCCCATTTTCTGTCAGTTTGACTTCTCCCGCATTTTCTCTATCGACATGGTAATCATTGTGCTGACATTTCTCTTTATCGATATGTTCGACACTATGGGCACCCTGGTTGGCGTATGTACCAAGGCAGGCATGATGAGCCCAGACGGCAAAATACATGGACTGAACAAGGCTTTCATGGCAGATGCTGTGGCAACAGTGACAGGAGCCTGCTTCGGAACCAGTACCACCACTACATACGTGGAGAGTGCATCAGGCGTAGCACAGGGCGGTAGGACAGGTCTCACGGCTTTTGTCACAGCAGTCTGCTTCCTGATAGCATTGTTCTTCGCTCCCCTGTTCCTGTCAGTTCCTGCTGCCGCTACCACTCCTGTGCTCGTCATCGTGGGCTTGTTTATGATGTCGCCCATCAAGGATATCAATATGAACGACTATGCCGAGTCGATTCCTGCCTTCATCACCATCGTGATGATGCCGCTCACATATAGCATTTCCGACGGAATCCTGTGCGGTATGATCAGTTATGTACTTATCAACGCACTGTGTGGAAGCTTCAAGAAGTTGAGCATCACCATGTGGGTATTGGCGATTTTATTCGTACTGAAGTATATTTTCATTTAGAGAAGTTAAAGAAGTTAGAGAAGTTAGAGAAGTTAAATTCTCTAACTTCCCTATCTGCGAAAGCCCCCCGTTACTTATATATGAAATAAGAACCTCCATCGCTCTTACAATATTTTTTGAGCAACGACTGTATGTATTCGGCATTGGCACGCACCTGTTGCTCGTTTCCATCATAGCCATTAATAAGCACCACAAGATGAGAGGTGTCTGACATCATCTTGGTGCGCTCATTGTCGCTGGTTGGCGTTCCAACGCCTCCCAGACTGTCTCTGTATACAGGCAGTCCCTCGATATTGATGTTTCCTCTTCCTATTCCCTCGTAAGGTTCACCGGCCTTGCCAACGCCCAGTGTTAGTGTATCGCCCTCAAACTTGTCGGCATCAAATCCTCCGATGCTGTAACCGAATGCGATGCTGGCAAGATTGACCAGGTCGACGAGCGTGTCTCTCTGATAGAGTTGTTTGCCCTGAAGCATTCTCCTGATGAGCGCCTCGGAAGCAGGACGATAGCGCGAAGGATCTTTTCCGCAGGCACGATAAACCTTCCTTGTGGCGGCAATGCCACTCATTTCCTTCAGCGACTCTGTAGTCAGCGTGTCTCTGTATTTCTCGCCAAGGGCGTTAATCTCGTCCCACAGTTCCTGGCAATAAGGCGAGTTCTGTACATTGGCTTCCACACAAGCCCCTACGAATTTGGGGCAAACTGTTTCTATCTCTTCTGATACGATAATTTTCATTTGCTGTATGTTTTAGTTGAAGATTCCATTGCTGTTGCAAAAATACAAAACTTTTCTGACAGTAGACGAAGGTATCAGGTATAAAAAACAAGAATCCCTGCAAATCTTACGATTTACAGGGTTTATCTTGGGTGGAAGGTGGGACTCGAACCCACGACATTCAGAACCACAATCTGACGCTCTAACCAACTGAACTACATCCACCATTTGGCTTTAAAAAGAGTTATTTCTTTTAAGCGAGTGCAAAGGTACGGAATTTATTTGGAATAACCAAACAAATTCCGCATTTTTTTCTAAAAAATTACTTTGCAGGAGTTGCAGGCACCGCAGGAGCAGCCTTTTCAGCAGCATTCTGAGCAGCAGGAGCAGCATTCTGAGCAGCAGGCGCAACCTTCTTGGCAGCATCGCTGTTAGCACCTGGCATAGCAGGCAGCGCTGTCTGTTCCTGTGTAGCACCTTCCATCACGCTATTGTCGCCGATAGCCTGAGGAGCCACATAAGCACAAGCAACACTGAGGACAACCATCGCTGCAGCGAGTCCCCATGTCAATTTTTCCACTAAGTCGGTAGTCTTGCGAACTCCCATGATAGAGTTGGTTGAAGAGAAGTTGGAAGCAAGTCCACCACCTTTAGATTCCTGGATGAGCACGATGAAAATCATCAGCAATGAAGCCAGGACGATTAAAACTACAAATAATGTGTAAGCCATTTTTGATTTTTCGTTATTTATTATTTTTACTATTTATTATCAGTTTCTCCAAGAATCGCATCTGGTCAGTATAGTATGCGCTCTTGTTGGGTTGTTTATGATAGAGTCGCTCAATGATTTCGTGCGCTCTCTCGTACTTGCCCTGTTTGATATAGATGCGGGCGAGTGTTTCGGTGAAGATACCGCTGTTCTCTGTAGTCTCGCTGTTGCTGTTGACCTCGTCGTCATCTATGGCCGGTTTGTATTCCAGCTCAGCATCAGCTGTAGCATCGAGCTTAGGCAACTGGAATCCTCCATCGTCAATGAAGTCGTCGATAAGCGCCAGCGTGCGTGAGGAGTTGTTGTCCTTTTCCTGTTCCGCATCTTCTGTCTCCATCAGATAAGCCACATAGTCGACGGCAGCGTCGGCAGGCGTAGGCTTTCGCTTGTTTTTCTGTGCCGCGTCTTTCTCCTCTTCGGCATCATTGGGTATCGACTCGAGGAAGTTGTCTATCAAGTCGGAAGTTCGGTCGGAAGCATTGTTGGCATTTCCTGCCTTCTTCTCTTCCCGATTGGTTTCCTTCTTGAGTTGATAGTGAGCCGCCTCCACCATTCTGAATATTACCTTTCGGTCGGTGATATAGATAGCAGCCTTTCTCAGTTCCTCGTCGAAACTCGGGTCGTGGAGCAGGTAGAGGTTCTGCAACATCAAAAGGCGGGCTGTCTGATAGTACGGATAGAGTGCTAACAGTGCCCGGAGATCGTAAAGCGTCTCCTTGTTCATCTCCTCAGGATGTTGTATCAGTCTACTTAATTCCACGTTATAATTTCGCGTTATATTTTATTTCCTAATCTTTATATACAGAGTGTCGGCATTTGATTCTTCACCCTTTACTCATTTACCAGTTGGCCACGGTAGCATTGAAGATCTGTTCCACCAGGTCTTTCACCATCTGTGTGACGAGTTCTTCCTGTACGGCGTTCAGACTCTGCGTTGTGTCGTAGCTCTTGGTAGAGGTAAACTGGCGCTCGAAGTCCTCGGCATGGTTCTTGTTGTTGATGAATCTCACATTGACAGTCATCGACAGCTCGGTCTGTGCAGAGTATCCCTCACTCGATACCGACTTGTTTCGCTGGCTGTACTGTGTGATTTCTCCCTCTATCTTGAGGTCTCCATTTCGCTTCACCTGTATCAGTCGGGTGTGGCTGGCGAACTCATCCTTCAGCTGATTGTTGAACATCGGTCCCATAGGTCCCCAGACATAGGAACTGCGAATAGGGAACTCGGCAAGCTCTATGGTCTTGGTTTTGGTATAGTCGATGCTGGCACCATTGAAGGCATACTTTACCGAGCATGCAGCCGTGGTGGCGATAATGGCGAAGATTACACCTATTATATATATATGCTTGAAGAGATGCTTCATTTTGTTATTTTCTTCTTGTCGTCTTAGCCTCTTGGCTTCTTTTATTTCTTCACATCGTCGTCATCGTCGTCCTCAGCCTCGTCGTTGTCGCCGAGCTTGTATGCCTTGATGCGTCGATACAGAGTTCTGTCGGATATTCCCAGTTCTTTGGCAGCTTTCTTTCGGTTGCCGTTGTTGCGTTCCAGTGCTTTCTCCACCATCTGCTTGCCCAGGTCGTTGAGGTTGAGCGTTTCCGCCTCATGTATTTCCTCCACTTCGGCATCCTCTGTGAATGGATGGTGCAACGCCTCGCTTTCCTTTTCGACAGGGGCTGGATAGCTTATGGGGGTTATGGGTGTCAGGGGCTGTGGTTCGGCAAAGCCTTTGGCTCCGTTGAGCTGTCGTGCCTCGTCGAGCTGTTTGCGCAGCGAGTTCATGTCGCGCCGCAGGTCGCTAACGTTGCCCCTCAGTTCGTAGAGAATCTTGTAGAGCAGTTCGCGCTCACTCTCATAGCTGTGGGTTCCTCCCTGCCCTGGTGCGATGGTAGCCAACTGTGTGGTCTCCTCGTCTTGCGGAATGAACCTGAGCAGCGTCTGTGCGTCGATTTCCCTTTCCTCGCTCAATACCGACATCTGTTCGGTAATGTTCTTGAGCTGTCTCACGTTGCCAGGCCATTTGTATTTCAGCATGATGGCCTTGGCGTCATCGGTAAGCACAATTTTAGGCAGTTTGTACTTCTCGGCCATCTGCATGGCGAAGAGTCGGAACAAGAGCAGGATATCGTTTCCCCTCTCTCGCAGAGGCGGCATCATGATGGGTATGGTGTTGAGGCGATAGTACAGGTCTTCGCGGAAGCGTCCCTCGCTGACGGCCTTTCTCATGTTGACATTGGTAGCCGCCACGATGCGCACATTCGTCTTGCGCACTTCCTGTCCGCCCACGCGTATGTATTCTCCCGTCTCGAGCACTCTCAGCAGTCTTGCCTGTGTAGCGATGGGCAGTTCGCCCACCTCATCGAGGAAGATGGTTCCCTTATTGGCGATGCCGAAATATCCCTCGCTCTCGCCTATGGCTCCGGTGAACGAACCTTTCTCATGACCGAAGAGCTCACTGTCGATGGTTCCCTCAGGAATGCTTCCACAGTTGATGGCGAAATACTTCTCCCGTCTGCGTGGAGAATTGTCGTGAATGACCTTCGGAATGATTTCCTTTCCCACGCCGCTTTCTCCGATGATGAGCACAGAAAGATCAGTCGGTGCCACCTGCAGGGCGACATCGAGAGCTCGGTTCAATTCGTCGCTGTTGCCTACGATATTGTACCTCAATTTGATCTTCTGAAGTTCAGATGTATTCATTTAGCTGCCAAAATTACGCATTTTTTTTGAATTAACTGCAATATTGGCTTGAAAATAGTCCTTTTTTAACGTTTAACCTCTGGCGAATCCGCTTTCTTCTTTGGAATAGCGAATCTCACCTTCTCGCTGTCGTCTCTTTTCTCGTGGAAGAGTTTGGGCAGTGGGTTCTCGCAGGCCTCGTCGTAACTGCTGCGATATCTGAAGGTGTCGATGGCCAGATAGACGGCATTTCTGAAGGCAGACTCATCGGCAGTATTTGTACCTGCAATCTCGTATCCGGGCGTGATATCAGCGCTGGTTCGGATGACAGGCATTCCTGCTGTATAGATAACGCCCCGTCCGTCGTTGATCGACTTGAATGGAGCTGTGGCCTGGTCGTGATACATGGCCAGAACACCGTCAAACTCTCTGAAGTCGCCATTGCCGAAGAAGTCATCGGCAGGATATGGTCCGAAGACCTGTACGCCCTTGCCTGCCAGCTCGTCGATGGCTGGAATGATGATTTCCATTTCCTCGTTTCCGCAGCTTGTCTCCTCATTGTTCTTGGGGTTGAGTGCCAGCACGGCGATACGTGGATTGCTGATGTTGAAGTCGCGCTTGATGGTTTGCTGGAAGAGGGTTGCCTTCTCTACGATTCTCTCTGCCGTGATCTGTTCAGCAACCTCTTTGAGCGGCAGTTTCTCTGTCACCGAAGCGATGCGCAGCGTATCGCCCACGAGGATGCTGAGTCCCTTCTTTCCCTCACCGAGACAGGTCTCGATGTAGTGCTTGTGTCCCTTGAAGGCGAAGCCCTCGATGAATGCGTTCTGACTGTTGATAGGTGCTGTCACCAACACATCATACAGATCGTCTCTGAAGTCGGTCATGGCTCTGTCGAGAGCCTTCACCGCAGCCTGTCCCGACTCCTCTGTAGGCACACCCATGTCCACCTTCACCTCCTCCTCGACAGCCGCCAGAAGGTTGATGCGTCCTTCCTCGGCGTCTTCGGCCTTCTGGATGATGGAGAACTGCGCGGGCAGGTTCATGGCCTTGCGGTAGTAGGCTGCCACCTTGGGCGAGCCATAGACGATAGGCGTGCAAAGCTCCAGCATCTCGGGCTCTGCAAAGGTTTTAAAGATCAGTTCGTATCCGATACCATTGGTATCTCCATGGGTGATAGCCACCCTGATTTTCTTGTTGTCCATTTTGGATTCTTACTTTTATTGTAGAAAGAGCAGCCTCAAGCTGCTGATAGTATTTCTTTTTCTTTTCGGGCGCATAGACGAAGCCAATGACAGCCATGCTGCCCCGTGTCCTCATCACATAGGGTCCGCCCATGGCGTCGCCCTTCATCTCCCACAGTCCCCGCCTCATTCCCTGCCTGTCGGCCTGGCTCATGTCTGCAAGCTGCATGTACATGCCGTCGGTCTCGCCGGGCAGGTTTCGCTTCAGGGCGCTGTCGGCCTGGGCCTTCAGGTCGTCACGGCTCCGGCCGTGGCTCTTGGTCTTGAAGAATATCAGGCTCTGCATTCCCGTGCTGGCATTGTCGGTGAGCCATGCGAAGTCTTTGGCTTGCTTACCGGCATTCATCGAGGCAGGAATCCTCATGCTGATGCCGAAGCGCTGCCTCATCTCCTTCTGTCTGTCGGGATTCTGTGGCACGACGGTGGCAAGATGCCGTAGCTCCGATGTGTCGAAGAGGCTCCTCAGCTTCCCGCCGTCCAGCCTGTGGCGAAGCTGCTCAACCGACTGTGCCTGTATGTAGACGACGGTCTGCGGCACGGCACTCACGTCTTTCCTCATCTTCACGGCATAGCCTTTGTTATGGGCATTGATGTCCACCACAATGCGGTTTCTCACCAGCTGGTAGCTTCCGCGCACCTTTCCCTTCCTCACCTGTATAAGGCTGAACATCGGTTCGGGCTGTGGCAGATGCGGCATATCGGCCGTCATCATCCGGGTCACGATGCTGTCGCTGTCGCCTTCCAGCACCACCTCGTAGGGCAACCCGGTGCTTGCGGGTTTTCTTCCACCCATGCCATCGCAGCCGACGAGTGTCAGCGCCAGGCAGCACAGCGCGGCACTAAGCCTGTTCGTTCTCATGCTGTCTTATCTCTCCTATCTTCTTCGATGTGCTCAGCAGTCCGCAGGCAGCATAGATGTCCTGTCCACGGCTGGCGCGGATGGTGGTGAACACACCGTGCTGGGTCAGATAGTCGCGGAATTGCTCCATCTTCTCGTCGCTCACTCCCTGCAGTGGGATGTCGGGAATCTGATGGAAGCGTATCAGGTTGAAGCGGCAGTCGAGCCCCTTCACCAGCCTGATGATGGCCTTGGCGTGCTGCACGCTGTCGTTCAGCCCCTTGAAGACGATGTATTCGAACGAGAGTCGGCGCTGATGCGAGAAGTCGTAGTTGCGCAACAGTTCCACCACCTGTTCTATTCCCATTCCTCTCTCTGCCGGCATCAGCTCGGCACGCTCTGCCGGTATCGGGTCGTGCATGGAGATGGCCACGTGGCACTCGCTCTCCTCGAGGAATCGTTTCAACTTATTCTTCACGCCCACCGAACTGACGGTGATGCGCTTGGGGCTCCATGCCCAACCATAGTCGGCAGTCAGGATGTCCGTGGCACGGAGCACATTGTCGAGGTTGTCCATTGGCTCGCCCTGCCCCATGAACACGATGTTGGTCAACTTGTCCACCTCGGGCAGCGAGTATATCTGGTTGAGGATGTCGCCTGCAGGCAGACTGCCCTCAAACCCCTGCTTTCCTGTCTGACAGAACAGGCAGTTCATCTTGCACCCCACCTGTGACGATACACAAAGTGTGGCGCGGTCTTTGTCGGGGATGTAGACCGTCTCGACAAACTTTCCGCTCCGTGTGGGGAACAGATACTTGATGGTTCCGTCTACCGAGTGCTGTGCGTCGGAATATCCGAAGCATCCTATTTCGTATTCTTCAGCCAGCTTGGCACGGTTGGCTTTCGATATGTTCGTCATCTCGTCGATGCTCTTCACATGCTGCTGATAGAGCCATTTTGCCATCTGTCCACCGGTGAAGGCAGGCATGCCCAAATCCTTGGCCACCTGCTTCAGTTCGGCGAGTGTCAGACCGAGAAGATATTTTTTTCGTTATTCATAGTGCAAAGATACGCTTTTTTGCTGAAAAATTGTTATCTTTGCCACATATTTTAAGATAATAAGCAAAAATGAGAGAAAAATAGACCTTTTCTTGCCTTTTGAAGCCTTGGAGAAGGGTGAAGAAACGCTGCTCGAGCTTCATGAGAACAAGACGGTTCAACATATCAATCTGCTGGTAAGCAGCGACTTTGCCTCGCAGCACCAAGTGCCCGAAGGCTGTACCTTTGTAGTAATCGACAGAATGGAGTCATCCAACACGGTGATGAGCATAGCCGAGAACACGGATGCCGACTATCTGCTGTTGTGCACCAGGATGACGTCGGTGCGCTGGGGGCTCTATGCCCTGGAACGCTTTCTGCGCACTGCCGACGACACGGGAGCGGTGATGGTCTACAGCGACCACTACTCCTTGGAGGAAGGCGCCCTGACGAAGCATCCCGCCATCGACTATCAGGCAGGAAGCCTCCGCGACGACTTCGACTTCGGCAGCCTGTGGCTCATCAAGTCGCAGGCGCTGCTCGACTATGTGGCGCAGACCGACCGTATGGATTATCAGTATGCCGGACTCTACGACCTGCGCCTGTATCTGAGCAGAAAGGGCGAGATATTCCATCTCAACGAATATCTCTACACCGAGGCCGAGCTCGACACCCGCAAGAGCGGCGAGAAACAGTTCGACTATGTCAATCCGCGCAACCGCGAGGTACAGATTGAGATGGAGCGTGCCTGCACAGCCCATCTCGAGAAGGTGGGAGCCATCGTCGACACCAACTTCTACCGCCAGCCCGACTTCGACGAGCAGGACTTCGCCTGCGAGGCCTCTGTCGTCATTCCCGTGTTCAATCGCGAGAAGACCATTGCCGACGCCGTGAAGAGCGCCCTGTCCCAGAAGACCAACTTCCCCTATAACGTCATCGTGGTCAACAACCATTCCACCGACAGCACCGGTGAAATCCTCGACTCGATAGACGACGAGCGCCTGATACAGATAGTGCCTGGCCGCACCGACCTGGGCATCGGCGGCTGCTGGAATGTGGCTGTCAACAGCGACCATTGCGGAAAGTTCGCCGTACAGCTCGACAGCGACGACCTGTATTCCTCACCCAAGACACTGCAGAAGATCGTCGACGCCTTCCACGAGCAGAAGGCAGCCATGATCATCGGCTCGTACCGCATGTGCGACTTCGACCTCAACACCCTGCCCCCGGGACTCATCGACCACAAGGAATGGACCGAAGACAACGGCTGCAACAACGCCCTGCGCATCAATGGTTTGGGAGCACCACGCGCCTTCTTCACACCCTTGGTGCGACAGATACAGTTCCCCAACACCTCCTATGGCGAAGACTACGCCCTGGGACTGGCTTTCTCGCGCCGTTACCGCATAGGCCGCATCTACGACGAGCTCTATCTCTGCCGCCGCTGGGGTGGCAACAGCGACGCAGCCCTCAGCGTGGAGCGGGTGAATGCCAACAACCTATATAAAGACCGCCTGCGCACCATGGAGCTCAAGGCCCGACAGCAGATGCTGCAGGGCAAGGCCGACATCATGGAGGACAGCAGCATCTCGCGCTTCTTCAACCGACAGTTGGAGATGTGGGAAGACGCACGCCACCGCTTCCGCGACCTCAAGCACGTAGAGGTGCGCCAGCTCTCCGACCAGCTGAAGGTGCAGTTCAATCCTGCACGCATCGTCAGCACAGGCGCCAAGATAGACAAGCACACACTCGGCGAGCGCCCCTGCTTCCTGTGCGAGCGAAACCGCCCCAAGGAACAGATGACCAAACAGATAGACGACCACTTCCAGCTCCTGGTCAACCCCTTCCCCATCCTGCCGGTCCACTTCACCATTCCCGCCACCAAGCACCAGCCACAGTCCATCTACCGCCATTATGGCGAGATGCACAGACTGCTGTCGCTCCACAGCGAGCTGATGGTGTTCTACAATGGTCCTAAGTGTGGCGCCTCAGCCCCCGACCACCTGCACTTCCAGGCTGGCACAAGCGGCGTGCTGCCCCTGCAGACCAACTGGCAACGCCTCTCGCGCAACCTCACCGACGTCATCTCGCTCAACGACGAGGAGAAGATTTCCGTGCTGCGCGACTTCCTCGTGCCTGCCTTCGTCATCATCTCGAAGAGCGAGGACAGCGACGAGGAACTCTTCCATCGCCTCTATCGCTCCATGCCGATGCGTGGCGACGAGAGCGAGCCCATGATGAACATCATCGCCTGGCGAAAAAGGCGACGAGTTTATCAGCGTCGTCATCCCGAGAGAGAAGCACCGCCCTGACGCCTATTTCGCCGAAGGCGAGGCCCAGATGATGGTTTCGCCAGGAGCGCTCGACATGGCAGGACTGATCATCACTCCGCGCGAGGAAGATTTCAGCAAGATCAACCTCGACAAAGCCACAGCCCTGCTGCGCGAGTGCTGCATTTCGGCAGAGAAGATGGAAGCCATCGTCAGCAATCTCAAGGCCTCTGCCGCGACCGCTCACGAGCATCCGCTCCAGCTGCTCGCCGGCAAGGGCAAACAGCCCAACGTGAACGTGGGCATCGTGAGCGGACAGAAGATTCACTTCTCGCTCAACAAGCCTTACCTGGCCAAGGGCGAGATGGTGACGGGCGAACAGGAAGTGGCGTTCTCCGAGGGCGGCATCCTGTGGAACGGCAACCAGTACAGCTCGCTCACCTTCCATCCGCAGAGCGCCGACGCCTCCTTCTCGCTCAGCGACGTGACCATAGGCGTCAACTTCCATTGGGAACGCAAGGAGACACAGACCTTCCTCGGCACCCTGCACTTTGTGGTGGAGTCGGACAAGATATGCGCCATCAACGAGCTGCCCGTAGAGCGATACCTCGAGAGCGTCATCTCGAGCGAGATGAGCGCCACGTCGAGCCTCGAGTTGCTCAAGGCCCATGCCGTCATCTCCCGCTCATGGCTCCTGGCACAGATGAAGAAGCGCCGCGAGGTGGCTGAGTCGGGCAACAACTTCTTCTCCTTTGTCAAGAAAGACGACCGACTCATACGCTGGTACGACCGCGAGGACCACACCATCTTCGACGTCTGCGCCGACGACCACTGCCAGCGCTACCAGGGCATCACCAAGGAGACTTCGCCCCATGTGGCAGAAGCCATCCGGCAGACCAAGGGACAGATTCTGATGGACGGCGACGACATCTGCGACGCACGCTTCTCGAAGTGCTGCGGCGGCGTCACCGAGGAGTTCCAGTACTGCTGGGAGGACACACCGAAAAACTATCTCAGCAGCGTGCGCGACATCATACAGGGCGTGAAGTCTGTCGGCTCCGCATCCCCAGCCCCACTGCCCTCGCTGCAAGACGAGGCTGCTGCCGATGCCTGGATCCGCTCCAACCCTCCTGCCTTCTGCAACACCACAGACAAGAAGATACTCTCGCAGGTGCTCAACGACTACGACCAGGAAACAGCCGACTTCTACCGCTGGAAGGTGACGCTGACTCAGGAGAAGCTGAAGCAGCTGCTCGACGAGAAACTGAAAATGAATTTCGGCGACATCCTCGACCTTCAGGCCGAAGAGCGAGGCAAGAGCGGACGCATCAGCAAACTGCGCATCGTGGGCACCGAGAAGACATTCGTCATCGGCAAGGAACTCGAGATACGCCGTGCCCTGAGCGACACACATCTCTACAGTTCTGCATTCGTGGTCGACAGATGCGACATCGACGAGAAAGGCGTTCCGCAGCGCTTCGACATCATCGGAGCCGGATGGGGACACGGTGTGGGACTCTGCCAGATAGGTGCCGCCGTCATGGGCGAGGAAGGCTTCGACTACGACGCCATCCTGTTGCACTACTATCAGGGAGCCGAAATCAAGAAAGTATATAAATAAGAGGAGTTAAGGAGTTAAGGAGTTAAAGGAGTTAAGAAGTTAAGGAGTTAAGGAGTTAAGGAGTTAAGACAATAGCTTTTGTGGACTTGAAATTAAACATTAAACATTAAATATTTCCTCAAGGCATTTGTCTTAACTCCTCAGCGACCGAAGGGAGCGATAACTCCTTAACTCCTTTAACTCCTGAAAAAACATTTACAAAAAAGTGGCAACAAATAAAAACAGCAGGAGTCCCTGGGCTTGGATTCCAACCTTATATTTTGCAGAAGGACTGCCCAACATCATTGTCACGGGTCTTTCTGTCGTAATGTACATGCAGATGGGACTCACCGACTCTGAGGTGGGCCTCTACACAGGCTGGCTGGCCCTGCCATGGGTCATCAAACCCCTGTGGAGTCCGTTCATCGACTTGCTGAAGACCAAGCGCTGGTGGGTGCTCACCATGCAGGCGCTCATCGGAGCAGCCCTGGCAGGCATCGCCTTCTCCATCCCCACGGCATTCTGGTTTCAGGCCACGATGTGCTTCTTCTTCCTCATCGCCTTCTGCAGCGCCACGCACGACATCTCTGCCGACGGATTCTACATGATAGAGCTCGACGGGCACAACCAGACCAAGTATGTGGGTCTGCGCAACACCTTCTACCGGCTTGCCATCATCTTCGTCAACGGCGTCTTAGTGTCGCTGGCAGGCGTCCTGCAGGTAGTGTTCCGCAACCAGATACGCTTCTCGTGGGCGCTGATATTCTATGGCCTGGCAGGCATCTTCATCGCGCTGTGGCTCTATCACAGCCGTTTTATGCCGCGTCCTGCCGACGATGTGCAGACCGAACGGAGCGTGGGCGAAGTGGCTCATGAGCTGAAGAACATGTTCGGCACGTTCTTCCAGAAGTTCCCCGTCAAGGAAACCATCTGCGTCATGCTCTTCCTCCTGCTCTATCGATTCCCCGAGGCCCTGCTCAACACCATGACCAAGACCTTCATCCTCCGCCCCAACTCACAGGGCGGACTGGGACTCTCGCCCCAGGAATATGGCTTCGCCAATGGCACCGTCGGACTCATCGGACTCCTCCTGGGCGGCATCATCGGCGGCATCCTGGTGAGCCGCGACGGCATGAAGAAGTGGCTGTGGCCCATGGTCATGGCGATCACACTGCCCGATGCTGTCTACATCTTCCTGAGCTACTCGCTCAACTCCAACCTCATCGTGGTTTCCTCCTGTCTGTTTGTCGAGCAGTTCGGCTATGGCTTGGGCTTCACCGTCCTCACCCTCTACATGCTCTTCTACAGCCAGGGCAAATTCAAGACCTCCCATTATTCCATCTGTACGGGCATTTCCTATCTCGGCCTCATGCTTCCCGGCATGCTCTCGGGCTATCTCAAGGACATGGTGGGTTATCGCCTGTTCTTCATCATCGTCATGGCGTGCTGCACCATCACCTTCGTAGTCACCGCCTTCCTCAAGATCGACCCCGACTTCGGAAAGAAAGAACCCCTTCCCCTCGATGCCGAGGAAGAAGAGGAAGAATAAGGGGGGAGTAATTCCCATAAGAAAAGGCCGCCGTGATGCTTCGTCGTCAGCAGGCTTCAGCCATCATCTCTGCCAGAGAGAAGATTGTGGAAGGCGCTGTCTCAATGGTGAAGATGGCATTGCAGAAACTGAGCGACGAGGAAGTAGTCGAGCTGGACGACGACAAGAAGGCTGCCATGGTCAGCAACCTGCTCGTAGTGCTCTGTGGCGACGATACCGCCCAGCCTGTGGTGAATACGGGTACATTGAATCATTAACAGCATGGCTAAAAAAGAGACAACTACAAAAAGTTTTATATTACGCATCGATTCGGAAACGATGAGTGCCATTGAAGCATGGGCTGCTGACGAGTTCCGCTCCACCAACGGCCAGTTGCAATGGATCATCTCCGAAGCGCTGCGCAAAGCAGGCAGACTGCCTAAGAAACAGAAAACTGCAACGAATACTTAACTGAAGTTTCGCATGCATGGAAGTTATAGAAGTTAAATAAAATTTGAATCAAATGAAAACAAACTGTTGCATTTTGCGCTCGACCTGTTCAGTGCCAGCGATGACGAGGAGCAGGACAGCATCTTCGCACAAGTCAAGATTTATCGCACAGCAAGTGTCAGAATTTTCGAGTACGTCATCGGAATCCTGTTGCTTGCCATTTGGCTCCTCACCATCGTAAACATCACTCATGTCGCAGCCGAGGAATGGCACTCTTGTCTTATCATCGCCATCTGCGGCACAGTCAGCACAGGTCTCAGCTTCCGTCACAGCTATCATCCGTCGGCCTCCGATCTGCCATTCGTCAAGATAGTCAACGCCCGGCAAGTACGCTGCCTGTCGCTTTGCGGTCGCCTGCAGTCTGTTGTTTATGCACTCTTCTTTATATGGGCCGGCTGTGCGGAATGGATAGAGAGCGAGAGCATCTTCTTAGGCGGAATGATAACATGCTTAGCCCTTTTGGTTCTGAATTGCATATTCTTTACCTACAAGATATACAAGTTGCGAAACCTGGTAGAAGTAGAAGCCCCCTCGCCCACTATCCGGAACGAGAAACTCCTCATCGTCGGCACATTGGTGTTGTCCATAGCTGTAGGGTTCGGAGTACATTATATTCCGTTCTGGGACAGTCTGCCTGGTCTGCTGAGTGGATTTTTGAGGGGCTTAGTCTCCATAGCCCTGATTGCCGGCATCATCTGGGCAGGCAACAGATTCTTCGGCCTTTTCCGCGAAATAGACAAAGAGAGTTCTGATTCGCCCGACAAACAATAACACCCTCCCAACAGCAAAATGCTGTCATCGGTCAGGTCAGAGAACCCGTCAGATGGCAGCATTTTTTCATTCTCAGCATCAAAGACCCGAGAAATAGGTCTTCAGCGCCGCTACATATTCCTGCATGGCCTGTCGGCCAGCCTCAGTCATTCTGCAGACTGTTCTCGGCTTGGAGCCCGAGCCGTCAGTCTCCTTCTCGATATAGCCAGCCGAGGCAAGTTTGTCCAACTGCACACTCAGGTTGCCCGCTGTAGCCTCCGTTTTCTCCTTCAGATACACGAAGTCGGCTTCTTCAGCACTCAGCAACACCGACATGATGGCAAGTCTCAACTGACTGTGTAATAGAGGATTCAGTTCCTGCATCATTTACGCTGTTTTTTTGATTGATAGTTCAGATAATGTCCTGGCGCGACAAGCGTTATCGCCGAGGAAACCGCCATCAGCATCGGCCATGCCAGGCTAATCACTGCGCCCGTGCATAAGTCATGCAGGAAGCCCACTCCCATCATGACACCTATCAAGCCGCACAACTTCAGCAGCTCTTCCTTCAGAATGGTGCCGGTGCAGTAGGTTCCTATACCGGGCAGCAACAATCCCAGCAGAAACATTCCCGACCAGCCTTCCATCTCGGCCCAATACCCGAGACTGTAAACGGCATAGGCGGCAAACACACCTGCCAGGCACGCCCAGATACTGTTGATACTCTTCGAGGTGTACGTAGAAGGCACATTCTTTTTCTTTCTTCCAGCTATCAGCGTGGCGACGCCACCCATAACGGGAATGCCCAAGTAAAGCCATCCCCAGGCTCCAGGACCAGTATATGCCGCAACAAAGACGGCAAGCGACACGACCATACACACATAACCCCAAATCAGGAACGTATTGCCCGAACCTACTGTCGAATCCCTTCTTGTCTGCTCTATCATCTGGTTGATGAGCTCAAGGCTCTCCTGCTCAGAAATCTTCTTTTCTTCCATTTTTCTTTTAGTTTGCGACTCCTTATATAATAAAGGAGTCCGGTTGAATACTTAGTTTATTTTATAAACCATGAGTGTAAAAAGAGAAGCAAGGAGGTCGACTCTCACTTGCTTTAAGCTAGCATGATCACTCTTCACAATCATGATTTCGGGCACAAAGATAACATAGTTTATTTTATAAACCAAACTTTTTCCCTCAAAAAAACAAATATTTAACTTTAGTTTACAAAATAAACCATTCCCCCCTCATGGGCTGCAGAGGGGTTATTTCTCCTCTTCTCATTACCAAGAGGAAATGCTGACCCAAATTTTTCTTTGGCTTTACTGCTTTCATGTGTCTAATTTTCTGCAAAGATAGTGCAAGCGAGCGCAATGAAAGCTTGCTTTCAGAAAGTTGAGTTCTTGTATATAAAAAAATGGAGCTGTCCTCACGGGTAGCTCCACTTACCTAAAACTTTTGATAATCCTAATAACTAAAGCCCACGACTGGGCTTGCCTATTCATATTTTGCAAATATAGTCTTTTTATTAGTGAAAAGTATAAGACATTTATTATTTTAACACAAATTTAACGTTTCAACCAAATTCCTTTTGTACGTCGAAGCAGGGACAGGCTTTGGTGGCGAACTCGTTGTGGCCGTGAACGGTGGCGAGGGGGAACTCTTCCTGCAGCTGTTCTACGAGTGCATGGAGCGAGGCTTTTTGTGCTGCTGTCCGAGTGTCCTTGGGCTTGCCGTCGGTCGACAGACCACCGATATAGCAGATGCCGATACTGATCGTATTGTGACCTTTGCAGTGTGCGCCAATCTGGCGCTTCGACCTGCCTGCGTGTATGCTGCCGTCACGATATATCACGAAGTGATAGCCAATGCCGTTGAAGCCTCGTTGGCGATGCCAGCGGTCGATGTCCTCGACGGTGAAGTCCTTGCCCTCTGTGGTGGCACTGCAATGAATGATGATTTCTGTAATTTTTCTCATGATTTTTCTTTTTTGATGTTATATTTTTGGGGAGTTAAGGGAGTTAAGGAGTTATCGCTCCCTTCGGTCGCTGAGGAGTTAAGACAAATGTCTTGAGGAAATATTTAATGTTTAGTGTTTGATTTCAAGTCCACAAAAGCTATTGTCTTAACTCCTTAACTCCTTTAACTTCTTCCCCAGCAAAATACTAATGCTTATGATGCCGAGGCAGGCGAGGAACTTGGTGAAGGGCGGTGTGTAACGCTCTTTCTTCACCACAGGCACTTGCTTAACAACAGGGACTGTGTCGGTTCGAGTCTTATAGACTGTATCTCTGAGGAGGCGGTAACGAAACTCTGTTTTCACTCTGTCGTAAAACACCGTGTCTGCCTTGCGCTCGATGCGCTGCCATCGGTCAATATAGATTGAATCGTATTTCACCTTGCTGAGCCAAAGCGTGTCGTGCGTAGCGGAATGGACAGGCACGATGTCTGTAGTGTTGCTGGCTGTCTTGCAACTACTCAGCATGAGGAGCAGAAGTACGAGGAAAAGCAGGAACAGAAGTTTGCTGAATACTGTTTCGCTTTCGGGATGATTACAATATTTCATATACATTTTTCTTTCTGTCTTTAATGGTTAATGTGATGGATTCTTTTTTTGTTATGAAACCACAAAATACGTTTAAAGAGTGCAGTATATGAGTCTTGCGAATGAATGAGCAATCCTGATGCCCGGTATTTCCCAACGATGATGCTGCCGTCCCTGTAGGCAAATGGCCCATTGCCTGGGCGAAAAACAGGCAAGCAGTGATATCCTCCCTGGGGACTGCCTACAATTCTGAGTCTTCCCCTTTCCTTCTTGACATCGTATTTTCCTACAGACAGGTGTCTGTCAGGATGTTCGCACGTATGACAAATACATAATCCGTCAATATACAGGGCACCCATAATTCCCCATCGACTGTAACAATATCTGATAAGTATTATTTCCATATATGTATTTTTTGTAAGGAATTACCGAGAGAGTTTTTCCTTTCCGACGATATTCCTTAATGACTAATGACTAATGACTAAAATTATTTTATTGCAGCTTGGATTTTCTGAAACCTTTTGTCGGGAGTCTTGATGATAAGTCCCTGTCGGCACCAGTTCTTTAGCATTTGCTGTACAGCCATGCTTGTCACGCCAGTTCCCTTCACGATAACGGCTTCTTGCATGGCTTGCTCTGCTGTAAAATTCAAATCCAGCAATTCGAAAATCGTATCATTCTTACCTTTTCGTGAACGGTCCATACTCAATATTTTTCCAGCATACTCTCGCGACGAGAAAGCTGCCTCGATACGTTCACGGAAGAAATACAAGGCGTTCTCCATCTGATAGTTAGCCAAGGCATCAAATACAGCCAGCATTGATGGTGTCTGGGTTTTCTCTATCATCTCTTTCCAGAGTCCAGGGTTCTCCTTGAGGCGTTTTTCTGCACCTGCCAGTCCGTGAGCCTTGACAAGCTGTTCTGCCACCTTGCAGAGCATGATGCAAGTCATCATTCGCATGGTTGTGGGACAAATACGGAAGCGCTGACGAGCTTTGGTCTTGTCATCATTTTTCATCGTTTCAATACGAATCTCTTCCAACCATTCACGGCCTTTCTTTTCCAACTTTGTCAATACTACCTCGCCCTCCATTAATGGTAGCAGATGAGCTATCTGAAATATTTGATCACGCTGAACATCGGTCAGTACATACAGGTTTTCGGACAAAGCAGCAAACGTGTTGTCGGGAGTTCTGCCTACTGCGATGCGGCTCTGAAAGCCATCGGTGTAGTTGTTTACGACTCTGTAGAGAGCATCGGGAGTGCCGCACATTGTAACGTTCCACAACAATCGGTCGATATGAACATTAACGGCATCCGCACTTTTTGCCTCTCGATCGTAGCTTGTGCCGTCGTAAGCTTGTCGTAACATGACGCTGAAATCGCTCATGGCAGTGCGCCACTTCTGCGCTACAGTGTCAGCCTCAGGCGTAAAAGAAAATGCGTGCTTTCCACCCGTGTTAGCCAGTCGGTTTGCCAAGTTGGCAACTGTGTTGTTCAGAGTCAGACAGCGAACAGGATATTTCACTTCCTCGGGTTGTTCTTTCTTGTTTTGAGCAGCTCGCTTTTTTGTCCGCCAATCTTCTTCTTTCTCCAAATATACTTTGTCCATGTCTTTTACTTCACCCATCCACGCATCTATTAGCGGGTCAATGCTTCCTTTTCCTGATGCAAAGTCACCGGCAATATAAGAGATAAGGTTGAGCGAATTGTATCTGCCGTGCACCGAGATTTTGACACCTGTGGCAAGGCTTCCGATGGCAGGGCAAATAGCAATGAGAGCAGGCATGGCGAGTACTGGACCTACGGCGTTGATAGAATCACGAACGCCCTGAGGTAGAGAGGGAAGTGAGTTATAATAGTACAAATCGTCCTGCTCGCAAACTTCATCCAAAGCGAAATCTAAAGTTTTACTTTCCTCATCGCTCAACATCCCACCTTTTTGTCTTTCTGATTTCAGCACAGCCAGCACATCCTTAAGCCTTTTGGGCATTCTTGCACGTTTTTCAGCAAGGGCTGAGTCAATGCAAGACAACTTTTCGGCCTCCGAAAAACCATCATAGCAAGGAATTACCTTGTCGAGCAGCACTCGGTCGAAGCCACAAATATGGCGCAGATTGACTGCCAGTTCGAAGGTCAGCGTGTTGCGATTTGACTGAATAGGCTCATGTCCGTCGTTATACATCTGCCACCATTTGCGGATGATGTCAGAATAGGGGATGCCGCAGTATTCAAGAGTACTATTGTTAGATTTTTTTGAAGTTTTTTCGGCTGCTTCATCCTCTGCTTTCTGCTCTTTTTGTGTGTTGCAAGAATCACCTTTCGATATTTCGCTTTCTTGTATCTGTATCTTGCATTCCGTGTTGTCCAAAAGTTCTTTGTCGAAGTAGAGCAACCTGTCAGTTGGTGGTGTGTAGAAAACTCTTGTGATGTCTTTTGCTCCTTTGTCATATTCTACGCCCAACAATTTTGCAGCCCATTTCAAGTTGTCCTCTTGTGACAAATTTGGCTTACGGCGAAAAGCGATGTGATAGCCCTTGTTGGCTGAACGTTCCAACATCAGCAACCCCAAGTCCTTTTTCTTGCTGAGGATAAGGGCGGGCACATCTGCCATTTTTTTCTCATAGTCGGCATCGTCGGGACAAAAGTCTATATCCATACCCACACTCTTGCTGATGCGCTTGCTTCCTCTCAGCTTTCCGTCCTCGTTGGGCAGACAGCTGTAGTTCATCTGAACCATGTGCTTTTTGTCAGCTTTTTTGTTGTGTTCGCTGTCACGAAGTTGCCTGTATTCTTCCTCTGTGAGAATGGGGCGCATTTTCTTTGCCCCACCCTCATAATAAATGACGTGTATACTCATGTGTCAGCCTCCTCTTTAGCGTTTGAGTTGATAATCTACCACAGCTTCACTTGCTTCTGCAGCTTCGTCTGCAAGTGCATCTCCGATATTCACTCCCTCATCGCAATACACCTTGAGTGTCAGCTGTATAGCACCATCTGCGGTTCGGGAAACCCTGCCGTGAGGAAGTTTTCTAATGAGTGTTGACATGGATTTGGGCTTTGGTAAAGCCACGAAATCGAATGTGCCGTCAGTCAACTGCTGTGCGATTCCACGGCGACGAAAGCTGTCAACACGTCCTCGTACATTGTTGTCTGGAGCAAAGAAGAATGTGTTGCTGTTATTGTATGTGGCTGTGCCTCCCAACTGGATGTGCTGACTGCCATTGATCATATTCTCACTTTGAATATTGTTCTGAATATTGTTATTCTTTTTCATAATCTTTTGTTGATTAGATGAGCGAAAGAAGTGTGTAAGTTTTAGTTTGCGCAAATTGTCCCGAGACATTTCTTACGCCACCTTTCAACTCAGATTAATAAATGATTGGTTTACTTTTTCACACTGTCGATGTCTGCCACGACGATGTCCTGATACATCTGTCCGTTATACTCCCGAACCTGGAAGCGGAGCGAAGCTACAACAAGCTCGTGATTGCCGAAACTCAGTTCTGCTGTAGTTCCGAGCATGACCGCTGCATAGGTGTTTTCGTATTTTCCGCCCATCTCCCGTAGGATGATGTTGCGTTTTTTAAGCAGTCCGCCCTCGCTTTTAGGACTCTGCACAGTCAGGACATCGCCCTGCTGTACCACTCTCATGATTTTTGTTTCCATAATTGAATGTAAAATTTAATGGTTAATAACTTGGGTTACTTTGACTCTCTGTTTGCATTGAAGCTAACATTGATGTTGAACTTCCAAATGCGAATTGTAATAAATAAATTCATAAGCATTTTTTTAAGTTAATAATATTGATAATTTTTTGCAAGCAAAAGAAATATATGTAAGCCATGTCAAAGAACTATGGACAGAAAAAGCCCTCAGAAGTCAGAATCGGCATTGTTCTGATTTCCGAGGGCAAAAGTAGAATATTATGTTGGAGGGGCAATAGGTGCATAATTATTACACACCTGAATGAAAGATGATTTTGTGGTGCAAAAAGTTAATAATCAATAGATTATAAAGAGTAAAAAAGAAGTTAGGTGCATAATGATTGTTTGTCATTATGCACCTGATGTTCTTAAAAATAAGCCCTTACACTTCTGTAGGTTGCAATATCACAGTCGTTTGTTTTTAGCCAAAGGTTCATCTTGTTCGTATAAGATTTTTCTGTAACATCTGTGCTCAGACCGCAGTCTTCTTTCAGAAATCGAAAAACCGCTCCTGCTGATGGCGAAGGAGAAATGAGTTTTTCATCCATCCATATTTTCAAAAATGTTACTATTACCATATTTAGTTCGTCAGATTTTACTGTTGACAGATTTCTGGAGTACAATTTATGTTCTTTCAGATAACTAACCAATCTTGTTTTCTCTGCTTCCTTTATTTTGGCGTTCTCTTCGTTCGTACCTTTTGGGATAAAAAGCAACTGTTTGCGTGCGCCTACTTTTTTATTTTCCTTTTTCTCAGGAGCCTTGAAGTCGCTCTTTGGGTCATTATCATTCTTTATATTGTTTATAATCTGGACGTTCTGATTGTCGTGAATATCAAACATTCTTTCGATGGTGACATGACCGGAAAACTCGATATTAAATTGATTTGAATCTGTCATTTGCCTATTTTTACTTCTTGATTTCCATGAATATCGTTCACTTTTTCGATATGTACGTTAGTCTGGGATTTCTGTTTCAGAATCTCATGCAGTTGATCCAACTCCCCTTTATATTTATTGTCGTGTTGGTAATTGAATTTATCAAGAACCACTATCAGGTCCTTGACGCCTGTAGTATCCAATCCGTTGGCTGTGGATATGATACAGGCTATCAAATCACTCGCAGACTCATCGCTGTAGTTTTCTGCACTTTCCAAATCGTAGGTCAAGGCTGCAACAGGATTTTGGGGAACATTGGCAGTATCTCGGAGCCGATGTCTCACCACTAAAGCCGTGAGAAGCTGTCGGAGACACTGAAGCGGGATATTGGTGTAGTAGGCTCGGGTGAGAAGTTCGGTCTCGTCGTCAACCTGACGGTTGGCGAGTGCAGGAATGTTGGCAAGTATCGTTTCTATTTCTGCCAGCCATTGTTCCTTTTCCTTATCAGTAGCCTCTTTTCCGTCTACACCTTTGGAGTGCAGCCATTCCCTCCAACATCTTTCAGCCTCGGAGGAGGCAAGCATTTTAGGCCACCATTTCATACGCCTTTCCAGTCTTCGGTGAGCCGTGCATAGTCCTAACTGTAGATGCTCAAGGTCTTGCGACAACTTGCGCATCCATTCGCCGTTCTTTGATTCCATCGCTCTTACGATAAGATCCATTCCCTCCTTTGCTTCCATCCACATAGCATGTCTGCCTGTCGATACCAAAGCTTCGGTATAGCCTCGCACTTCGTCCTCCTCTTCTGTCGAAAGTGTTGGCTGTGCCACGAGTTCTTGCAACATCATTACGGCATCATCCACCATCAGCATCTCCTCGGTCATGGGAAAGAGAGGTAACGATGTTTGCCAGTTCGCCCATCTGTCTTCGTGAACAATGGGATTAATGGGCGTATTGTCAGTTGCTGCATCGACATAGAAATTTCCACTATCGCTGATTTTCACCTGTGCTACTCGGGCATGAAAGAAACCTCGTCCACTGGCAGCAAGGGCGGCAAAAGCTATTGATTTATAATCGTCGCGATTGCGCACATAACCTATCTTCTGGCTCAACAGTCTGACGGCCAGAGCTTCCTTGTCGGCAGCATTGGTGGGTTCGGGCTTGATAGTAACACGAGGGTGTGTCCTGTCCAATTGGGTCAGGAGGTCGATGGTGCGTTGGTTTTCCTGTGCAGTCATGGGTGTTTCGGGCTCATGGTCGGGGTTGGCGGCAAACTGCACTCCTACTATTTTTATTCTTGATATCATCAGGAGTTTAAGTTAGCATAATATAATGGATTGCAAATATAGTTATTCTTTTTGTAACAGCCAAGTGTTTTTCTGGATATTTTTATGATAGTATGAAAGATTATGAGGTTGGCTTTACAATACGCAACCATAATTGGAGGTTTTGTGATAGATCTATAATATGCCTATCTCGTGATTAGAAACCATCCACGAAAGAATTGGGGGCTACATTTCAAATTACTCATGCCGTACCAAGGCTTGAGAAATTATTATTACGAGCGCAAAAGTATAAACTTCTTAAGAAATGCAAGAGAGAGGATTTTTTTATTGCATTCTTGATAATTGTTCCTTCAAAAATAGTCATTAGTCATTATGTCATTAGTCATTAAGAAAAATGGAAAAAACTCAATAAAGATATATAATAAATATATATATTTATT
>ENA-OQEL01000011-OQEL01000011.1-human-gut-metagenome-genome-assembly--contig:-NODE-11-length-71543-cov-9.421824_pt1 | contig 71543 bp, 69 predicted proteins | sample MGYA00242796_ERZ504637 | MGnify/ENA primary metagenome ERZ504637 (study PRJEB26092, sample SAMD00036306) | human gut metagenome | host: Homo sapiens | study: EMG produced TPA metagenomics assembly of... | reverse complement strand
CATCGGCGGTGAGGACGGGAAGGAGGAGGGCGCCTAGGCGCCGAAAGCGGCACATCCGCGTTGGCGAATCCGGCGTATCCGCGTTGGCGCGATTGGCGAAAATGCGTTGGTGGAAATGGTGAAAATTATATTGACGCTAACACCACGGCGCAGTCGAGGCCGAGCGCGCGCAGCTCGCGCGCCATGTGGAAGCCGGTGGGGCCGCTCTCGTAGCAGGCCCTGGGCTCCTCGAACCCGAGGGCCCACTCCGCGATCTCGGCGGCGTCCGTCCCGAAGTCACGGTGCACCACCTCGCCGGTGAAGGGGTTGAACGCCGCGGCGGCGACCGATCGCGCGTGGACGTCCAGGCCGATGGAGGTAACATGGGGCATGGGAAGCCTCCTCCCCGCAGGTGCGGTAAGGGCTACCGCACGGGCCGATACTCAAAGCCCATTGTGGCATCCCGAGCCCGCGGAAAGAAGCTGCGCCGCGGGGGAGGCGACCCAAATGGCTTTCTCATATCGTCTTTCTTTGCTTCGATCGCTGCTTGGGCGCCTCGGAAAGTCCGATGAGCGCCGTGAGGGACGAGATCAAAGCGGTCAGGTATTTCACGATCAATCAGCAATCCCCGGCCTGCTCCTTGGCCAACCGAGCACAGGCGCGTTTGATCTGATTCACGTTCATCGGGGTCCAGGCTTTAAAGATAAAGGTGCCCCCTCTGTCGACGGTGATGGACTCAATGTGGGTGCTCATTTCTTTGTGAACGTATTCCGAAATACTCGTAACTTTACGCGATGCGAGTGTGAAGCCTATGACTGGCTCCTTTCAGTGCTGTTGAAGCAGATGGCCGATTAGTTTTACGATATCCACCTAAATGTCGTTAAAACGGAGCGTGTCGGCAAGCGGCTATTGCAGGCGGATCCTATGCCACGACTGATGCCGATTGCGTCATTGCAATCTCGCACGTGAAACGTCCAGCCGGAAGATGGCTAGACTGCGAGACGGTTCTCCGTTTGCAAACGGGCGACGTCGGGCCTATGCTGCCTATGTGCCGGAGGGAGCTTCCGACTTTAATAAAATCGGAAAGGTTCAACTTCTCAGTTTTAAGCGAAGATGAACTCAAAACCCTTCATGTTTTCAAGCCTTTCTTCGGATGATTTCGCAAGTTCCTGCAGCTCGAGATCAAGTGCTTGCATGATGTGCTTGTGTCTGAGATTGGGCTTCTTCACCAAAGACCACTTCAGCTGTCCCATGGCGTAAACGGCAAAGGTGGCCATCTCAGGGTAGCTGAGCTCCATTGGATTCTTCGAGAAGTATATCCTGCCGGCATCGATACCCGCGGCAACTGAATGTGCCAGGAACAGCATAGTGGCGAGCTTGGGATGCTTCTCCCTGTTCTTGGAGAACGGGATGGACTCCTTCACGCTATGCCCCTCATGGATTCGTTTGGAGAAGTATGAGACTCGCACCGCGATCTCGGCGAGCATGGTGGGGATGCTCTGCGCGCAGAAGTGTTCGAAGTCGTAGCCTTCGTAGTACATGCCTTGGACAATCTCGGCAACTGTTTGCTTCTCCGTCCCAAGTTCGCCAAACTGCATAATATTGAACAGTCCCATGAGGGGCGCCGGGAGACCCATGGCGGTGTTCACATCGGTTTTGAGATGGATGAACTGCCTGATGAGGGCTTCGGCAACGGTCGATGCCTTGCGATCTGTGTATCTGCCAATTTGTTGAACTACTACGTTGCCGGTCTTGTCGACGGTGGTAATGGTTCCGTTGAGGATGTCTCCCACGCCCACTACAAAACCCAGCAGCGGGTCATGGCCTAGCGAGTAGAGCCTGTGCATCGTAGGGTATAGTCCTTCAACCCACGTTTCGGTAAAGCCGGCATTGTATTGTGCGTCATACGGGACCTTTGCTGCAGGCGTTGCGGCGAGTTTTTTTGCATTTCGTCTTCGGGAAGCCATTTCTTAAACTGGTCGCGGACGTAGTTCTCAAGGGGTTGTGCTCGTAAGCCTTGTTCGTGAGTTCTAGCGGGAACGCCGACTAGGAACATGTCCACTGCGGCAGCTAGAATTCCCGACATCACTGCAATGCCGATGTCAAACTTGTCAAGGCGATGCTGTGCGGCGAATTCCTCATTCAGAGCGGCGAGTTTGCTGTCTATTTCATCACAGTCTGACTGTGTCAGGAGGCTGTCGAGGCTATCCTCTTCCGAAGCGAATTTGCTCGCTCGTGCCACCATCTCATTCCAGGTTGGAACGACAATGGGTGACGGTGCGCATTCCTCGACCCCAGTTTCATCCTCGGGAGTGAGGCTATCTTCCACATTTGTCTCTTCGAGAAGCGCAGCATTTGCTACGAGTGCGGCGATGCGATTCTCATGATCTAGGAGGATCGCATCGACTTCCCTAAGCGGGTCCTTCTTTTTCCTAAACATTGGAGATCTCTCAACCTAGTTCCTTGGCGGTTTTGAAAGCGAATCCTTCTGCGTCTCGAGCTTTCTAATTTTTGTTTTGAGTTCTCGTATCTTTCTTTGATCGCTGAAACTTTTCTTCTGTATTGACTCAAGCGCTATGAGTTTGGCTTCTTGCTTCCTGATTACTTTTTGGAGCTTCGAAAACTCTTTCTCTGCTTCGTGCTTCTCTAGGCTTTTTCCGAGGAAGAGGCCCGCAGCAAGGGTGCCAAGTGATGTGACGATTCTCTTCCAGTTCTTGCTCAGGAACTGGAGTGCTTTGTTGAAAAATGATCCCATCGACTCGCTCCTTGGCAATGATTGAATCCGTTTACACATTTTACCTTACACCCTGTGCCGCTGATTCAGTTGCCGGCTGATTGGGGAACGATCGATGGCGATCGGTGAGTGTTCGGCGGTTGGGAGATACTTGCAGAGCTCACGTGGAGTGGATTGCTTTCAGCCTAATTGGTGAGGCGGCGGCGCCGACAGTTCGATAACGCCACCGCTCTGTTTCCAAACCATTGCAATCCCGCGCGCGGCACTCAGCAGCTCGTACTCCCTTTGGCTCCACTGGTGCAGCTCGGCCGCGTGCGCGGCGTCGCGGCACAGGTCCAGGAACACCTCGGCGCCCTCGCAGAAGCACTCGCGGTCAAAGGTACCCGAGCCGCTTGCGATGCACGCGCTGTCGGCGAAGAGCTATCGGCTAGACGATTCGCGCGGGCAGCGGCTAAAGCGGGCGTGTGATAAATCGATAATTGATGAGAACGAACACGTGTTCGTTTATATGGTAAGATATATGCCAGCGGGAGCGATTTCATTCGATATCGTTCTTGCCGGTACTTTTTAGTTCCGCATGCTGTCGGCGCGGGCTTCGAATTCAGAGAGGGCGATTGCAATGCTATACGAATTTAAATAGATCTCTAATGCTTGATTAAGACCATGTCTATGTCAAAAGACATACAAAAGTGTTAGTCTTTTGACATGAAACACTTTGATGAAATATTCGAACTGGCGGCAGATGGCTACGGCATCGTGACTGCTGCGCAGGCACGCGAGATTGGCGTAACCACCGGAGAACTGAGCCGATGGTGTGCCACTGGGAAATTGATGCGCCGAGGACATGGAGTGTACAAGCTCACCCAATGGGTTCCGACGCCCCGTGACGTCTTTGCGGAGGCAGTGGCTCTTGTTGGTGACGAGGGTTTCCTGTGGGGCGAATCAGTGCTTTCTATGCATGCACTTGCACTTGTTGATCCTCGTGCCGTGACCGTGGCAACACCAAAGCGTATTCGCCGCAAACTGCCAGCTTGGGTAAAAACAGTGCCCGCTCCAGAGAATGCGAAAACGACGTTCTATGAAGGAATCCCTTCTCAATGCGTTGCTGATGCGATTGAGGCTTGTAAGGGGTCCGTTATGACCGAACGCCTCATCGAGGCAACCAAGCACGCTCAAGCCGAGGGCCTTATTACCTCCAATGAGCATGAGAGACTGATGAAGGAGCTGTCGTGAAGGAAGTCAAGAAGCCAACCAGCAGACATAACCTTGACATAGCGATAGACCGACTCTGCACTGATTTGGGCGAAGAACCGGGCCGTGTTAAAAGGCTCATTGCGGCCGTTGTTGTTGGGCAGATGCTACCCGATGGAGCCGCAAAGGGTGGAAATGCCCTGAAGATTCGCTTTGGGAAGGATGTCACGCGGTTCTCGCGCGACCTCGATACCGCTAGGGCATCCTCACTGAACGATTACATGACGAAGCTTGAAGATCCGCTCACTATAGGCTGGAACGGATTCTCGGGTGCCATTGTTCCGAGGGAGCCCGCATCTCCGAAGGGAATTCCAACTGCTTACGTCATGCGTCCGTTCGAAATCAAGATTGCCTACAATGGTAAATCGTGGATGACGCTGCCGCTTGAGGTCGGTCATAACGAAATCGGCGACGCCGACGATCCCGATATGGTTTCCTCGCCTGAAGCTGCGGCAATATTGAAAGGTCTCGGGTTTCCCGAACCGGGGCCGGTTCCGTGCATGAGGCTCGAGCATTAGATTGCCCAGAAACTTCATGCTGCGAGCAGCCCCGGCAGCGAGCGCGCCCATGATCTGATAGATCTCCAGATTGCAATTTCCAACGGGGAAATTGATTACCTAAAAACTCGAGAGGTTTGTATCAGACTCTTTACGTATCGTGCGGAGCAGGAGTGGCCTCCAATGATCTCGAGGGGAGTGGGCTGGGACTCACTGTATTTCTCCCAGGCGGAAGGACTTAACGTTTTGCCGACTGTCGATGATGCCGTGGCATGGGCGAACGATTTGATTGCAAAAATCGATTCTGCTCGTTAGTAACACTGCTGAGATCTCTCGCTTACGCCATAGCAACCCCACGCGCGGCGCTCAGCAGCTCGTATTCCCTCTGGCTCCATTGACGCAGCTCGGCAGCCTCGACGGCATCTCGGCACAGGTCCAAAAACACCTCGGCGCCCTCGCAGAAGCACTCGCGGGCAAAGGCGCCGGATCCGTCCGCAACGCACGCGCCGTCGGCGAAGAGCTTCCAGCTAGATGGCTCGCGCGAATCGTCTCCGAGCAGCTTGATCTGCAGAACATGTGGGCCGCCAGCGGCACATGGCCCTTCTTCCAATGCCTGCACCGTAAAGCGCATCTGGAGGGACAGAGTATAAAATCCGGAAAAGTGTCGAAATAGGCACCTTAAAACTTCGGAAAAGTGTAGCTGGATGACAAAACAGCACTTAGAAGCCGGTGCTGGATGCGGGATCCAGCGGCCGCCTTCAGCTCTCGCTACTCGTCGTCTCCGTCGTTGGGGTCGCCCTTGAGGGTGTTGATGTCCAGGTACTGGTTATCGTCCTCTTTTTGCTGGGTCTCCGACTCCGCTTGGGTGGGGCCGCGGAACAGCTGGAATCCCTCAAACGCAATGACGCCGAGCAGGGCAATGATAATGGCGATAAAGGCAACCTTGACAGCCTGCGGAAATTCCGAGAAACGCAGCGCCTTTTCCTCGGCGTAATAATCGGCGAAGCGCTCTTCGCCCGTGCTTTTGGTATACGCCGGCGCGGACGCGGCCTCCGGGTCATATTCCGGTGCAGGCGTGGCAGCGTACGGATCGTTGGGATAATCGCTCGATGCGGTGCCATAATCCTCTGTCTCGATGCGACCGTTGCCAGCATAGCCATCGGAATAATCGGAATACGCCGTACCGCCCTCATAGTCTGCGGCGCTCGTGTTGGCGGCAAAAAGCGGGTTAACTGGAACGTCGAGCGCCGGCATGCCGGTAGAGGTCTCATCCAGATCGGCTGCGGCCCAGGAATCGTAGGCAACCTGACGGGCAACGGGCTCATCGAGCCTTGCGACCGGAGGCTTGCGTGCCGCAGGAACAGGCAACTGCTGGGCGCTGTACATAACGGTGCTGTCGGCCGATTTGCCCTGCGTCGCTGCTGCGAGAAATGCCGCCGTCTCGGACGGGTCGCTTGCGGGGCGGGGAGCGGGCGTGGGCGCCGAAGTGGGTGCGGGTGTAGGCGCGGGCGTCGAAACAGCCGGCTGCGCAGGAGTCGGCGCAGATGCGGTCTTAGGCGCAAGTGCGGGATTGGGGCTTGACGGGCGAGCCCCGCCGCCGCCCATGAGTTCGTCGGCGGTCCACGGGCGATCATCCATCACATCGTCAAGGCTCAGCGAAAACAGGTCGTCTTCACCCTCATCGAACATGCGGTGCACATGTCCACCAATTGCCGGAATCAATCCGCGACCGGTGCATGATGCCTTGCTCAACGCCATTCTGTTCCATCCTTTCGAAATACTAATGACATCGATTATATGGAACTTCCCAAGCGGCTCGGTCTTGGATTCGTGCTTTCCAGAACTCGCGCCCAAAAGGGGAGGGGCAATCCAAGCGAGTGCCTACTTGTCGCCGGTCGCCGCCTTGGCCTCATTGAGGTAGCTATAGAAGCTGTACTTGGAGATGCCAAAGAACTCGCAGGCGCGCTCGCTCGACTTGGAAATGAGGAAGGCACCGCGACGGTCGAGGTAGCCAATGGCACGAATGCGCTCGTCTTTGGTCATGAGCGCCGCGGGCTTGCCCACAAACTGTTCGCACTCGCGCAGTAGGTCTTCGAGCAGGTCGCCGATGTTTTTGGTGATGGGCTCGGGCTCGGTATAGCCCGTGCCGCCGGTGCCGGTGAAAGCGTCGAGCGAGCGCTCAAAAGCCTTCATAAGCGTAATGTCAAAGTTGATGCCCAAAATGCCGACGGGCTTGCCTTCGTCGTTGCGGATAAAGATGGTCGAGGACTTGAGCAGCTTGCCATCGGCGGTTTTGGTGAGGTATGGCTCGCGGTCGTGCACGTCGGTGGTGCCATCGTGCATGGACTCAAGCACAATATGGCTGGGACCGTCACCCAGTTTGCGCCCGCTGACGTGGCCGTTTTCGATCACTACGATGGAGTGGTCCACGTCCTCGGTCTCCAGATCGTGGACGACGACTTCGCAGTTGGGGCCAAACTGGAGCGCCAGACCGTGTGCGAGGCGCTTGTAAAACTCAATCTGTGACGGGGTCATGGGTGCCTTCCTAAAAATTAGTTTGGGCATACTTTGCCATAAACCACACCTGTTCGCAAATAACGAAAGCGTTGCTGCGTTATGTAACCGTTCGTCGGCGAAAAGGTACCGATTACGGCAACAAACAATTTGTTAGGTTTGCCAATCAAAAAGTGTGATAGAACAGTGCTAACAAACTTTTTGTTTGGCATCCACATAAAAGTTCAGTCGCATGAATGGGAATGGGCTGAAACGCGTATGCGGGGGCCGGCAAGAGAGGACTTAAGGAGTTCACCGTATGGCCGATAAGATCCAGTGGGCGGGCAACACGATGCCCAAGAGCGATGACAAGCACTTGGGAATCATGAGCCTCGACCACGTGAAGAAGGCCCGTGCCTTCCACCAGTCGTTCCCCCAGTACACCGTCACTCCGCTTGCCCGCCTGGACGGCCAGGCCGCGCGCCTGGGCCTGTCCAACCTGTGCGTTAAGGACGAGAGCTATCGCTTTGGCCTCAACGCCTTTAAGGTCCTGGGCGGCTCGTTTGCCATGGCCAACTACATTGCCGACGAGACCGGCAAGGACGTTGCCGAGTGCACCTTCGATTACCTGACCTCCGATCAGCTTGCCAAGGACTTTGGCCAGGCCACCTTCTTTACCGCCACCGACGGCAACCATGGCCGCGGCGTGGCATGGGCTGCCAACAGGCTCGGCCAGAAGGCCGTCGTGCACATGCCCAAGGGTTCCACCAAGCCCCGCTTCGATAACATCGCCGCCGAGGGCGCCACGGTGACCATCGAAGAGGTCAACTACGACGAGTGCGTGCGCATGGCCGCCGCCGAGGCCGACGCCTGCGAGCGCGGCGTCATCGTTCAGGACACCGCCTGGGAGGGCTACGAGAAGATCCCGTCCTGGATCATGGAGGGTTACGGCACCATGGCTTCCGAGGCTGCCGAGCAGCTGCGCGAGATGGCCATCAACCGCCCGACGCACGTGTTTGTCCAGGCTGGCGTGGGTTCGCTCGCCGGCGCCGTGGTGGGCTACTTCACCAACCTGTATCCCGATAACCCGCCCACCTTCGTCGTGGTCGAGTGCGCTCCGGCCGCCTGCCTGTACAAGGGCGCTGCCGCCGGCGACGGCGACCCGCGCATCGTGGACGGCGACATGCCCTCCATCATGGCCGGCCTGTGCTGTGGCGAGCCCAATATCCTGGGCTGGGATATCCTGCGCAACCACGCTACCGCCTTCGTGTCCTGCCCCGACTGGGTCACCGCTCGCGGCATGCGCACCCTAGGCGCCCCCGAGAAGGGCGACCCGCGCGTCATCTCCGGCGAGTCCGGCGCTGTGACCACCGGCCTGGTCGAGACCCTCATGCTCGATCCCGAGTACGCCGAGCTCAAGGAGCTCATCGGCCTGGACAAGACGAGCTCCGTGCTCTGCTTCTCCACCGAGGGCGACACCGATCCCGACCAGTATCGCCGCATTGTTTGGGAAGGCGAATATCCCACTTGCTAATCGTTGGGGCGGAGTAAATAGGTATCGCTCCGCCACCTCACAGGTAGATTCCTTCGTTTGAAAGGTTATGAACAATGGCTAAAGAACTCGATTTCGACGCTATCAAGGCTGCTGCTGAGTCCCACCGTGCTGATATGACGCGTTTTCTTCGCGCAATGATTAGCCATCCCTCTGAGTCCTGCGAGGAGGGTGAGGTTGTTGCCTGCATCAAGGCCGAGATGGAGAGCCTTGGCTATGACGAGGTCAAGGTCGACGGCCTGGGCAACGTCATGGGCTTTATGGGCGAGGGCGACAAGATTATCGCCATCGACTCCCACATCGACACCGTCGGCATCGGCAACATTGAGAACTGGGACGCCGATCCCTATGAGGGCTACGAGACCGACGAGATCATCTACGGCCGCGGCGGCTCTGACCAGGAGGGCGGCATGGCTTCCGCTACCTACGCTGCCAAGATGATGAAGGACATGGGCCTCATCCCCGAGGGTTACAAGATCATGGTCGTCGGCACCGTCCAGGAAGAGGACTGCGACGGCATGTGCTGGCAGTACATCTACAACAAGGACGGCATTAAGCCCGAGTTCGTCATTTCCACCGAGCCCACCGACGGCGGCATCTATCGCGGTCACCGCGGCCGCATGGAGATCCGCGTCGACGTTCACGGCACCTCCTGCCACGGCTCTGCTCCCGACCGCGGCGACAACGCCATCTACAAGATGGCCGACATCATCGCCGACGTCCGCGCCCTCAACAACAACGGCTGCGACGAGTCGACCGACATCAAGGGCCTCGTCAAGATGCTCGACCCCAAATACAACCCCGAGCACTACGAGGATGCCCGCTTCCTGGGCCGCGGCACCTGCACCGTCAGCCAGATCTTCTACACCAGCCCCAGTCGCTGCGCCGTGGCCGATTCCTGCGCCATCTCCATCGACCGTCGCATGACCGCCGGCGAGACCTGGGAGTCCTGCCTGGACGAGATCCGCAACCTGCCGGCCGCCAAGAAGTACGGCGACGACGTGAAGGTCTCCATGTACATGTACGACCGTCCGTCCTGGACCGGCGAGGTCTACGAGACCGAGGCTTACTTCCCCACGTGGATCAACAAGGAGACCGCTCCGCACGTCAAGGCCCTCGTCGACGCCCACAAGGCCATGTTCGGTGACGAGCGCATCGGCTGCGAGCCCAGCATGGACAAGCGCACCGGTCGCCCGCTGTGCGACAAGTGGACCTTCTCCACGAACTGCGTTTCCATCCAGGGCCGCTACGGCATCCCCTGCGTGGGCTTTGGCCCGGGTGCCGAGTCTCAGGCTCACGCTCCCAACGAGGTCACCTACAAGGACGACCTGGTCACCGCTGCCGCCATGTATGTGGCTGCCCTGAACCTCTACGATCCGAGTCAGGCCGATGGCGATGCCACCGTGTTCCGCGCCGGTCTGACCAACAACAAGATCGACTAGTCCCATTCCTCGATCTTGTTGAGCCGGGGACAGTTTATGCCCCCGGCGCCTTCTATTGACTTGGGGCCCGCGGTCGTTATCTCCCATGCTTCCTCAACGGTAGCGGGTCCTCGTCATAACGCTCTGCATGTTCTAGCCACACGCGCATGCCGGAGCACATCTACTCATTGCGATCGTTTCACCTTTAGAAAGGACATTTACATGGACGCCAAGTTTACCGAGCTCGTCGAGCAGCTGAACGGCCTCGATTTTAAGGGTATGTACGGCAGCGACTTCCTGCACACCTGGGACAAGACCACCGATGAGCTCAAGGCGCTCTACATCGTCGCCGACGCCCTGCGCGAGCTGCGCGAGAACAACGTCTCGTCCAAGATCTTCGACTCGGGTCTGGCCGTCTCTCTGTTCCGCGACAACTCCACCCGTACGCGGTTCTCCTTCTCTAAGGCCGCCAACCTGCTCGGCCTTGAGCTGCAGGACCTGGACGAGAAGAAGTCCCAGATCGCTCACGGCGAGACCGTCCGCGAGACCGCTACCATGATTTCCTTCATGGCCGACGTCATCGGCATCCGCGACGACATGTACATCGGCAAGGGAGACGCCTACATGGCCGAGGTCTCCGAGTCCGTTCAGCAGGCCTACGAGGACGGCGTTCTGGATCATCGTCCCACGCTCATCTCCCTGCAGTCCGATTCCGACCACCCCACGCAGTCCTCTGCCGACATGCTCTACCTCATCAACGAGTTTGGTGGCCTCGAGAACCTCAAGGGCAAGAAGGTTGCCGTCACCTGGGCCTATTCGCCCTCTTACGGCAAGCCGCTGTCCTGCCCGCAGTCGCTGATCAGCCTGCTGCCCCGCTTTGGCATGGACGTCACCCTGGCTCACCCCGAGGGCTACGACCTCATGCCCGAGGTCGTCGAGCGCGCCAAGGGCTATGCCGCCGAGTCCGGCACCACCTTTAAGCAGGTCAACACCATGGCCGAGGCCTTCGAGGGCGCCGACATCGTGATTCCCAAGAGCTGGGCTCCGTTTGCCGCCATGGAGAAGCGTACCAACCTGTACGCCGAGGGCGACGACGCCGGCATCGCAGCGCTCGAGAAGGAGCTGCTCGCCCAGAACGCCACCCATCAGGACTGGTGCTCCACGACCGAGCTCATGGAGAAGACTGCCAACGGCCAGGACACCATCTTTATGCACCCGCTGCCCGCCGACATCTCCGGTGTCTCCTGCGAGCACGGCGAGGTTAACGCCGACGTCTTCGACATGCACCGCGTGGGCATGTACAAGGAGGCCAGCTACAAGCCGTACGCCATCGCTGCCATGATGTTCCTGCAGAAGGTTGCCGATCCCGCCGCTACCCTCAAGGCCCTCGACGAGCGCAACACCGCCCGTTGGCTCCAGGCCTAAAGCCGGGCTGAGGTAAGCCATGTAAAGGGGGCGCTCTGCCAACTGGCGGGGTGCCCCTATTTTGCATCGCGGGCGTGCGGGATAAGCGCTTTCGATGTGGATGCCCGCGGCGCGAGTTATGGGTACGATGGTTTCAGGGGAGGTATCACCATGAAACTTGGATGCGTCATTATGGCTTCGGGCGAGGCCAAGCGGTTTGGCTCCAACAAGATGCTCGCCGATATCTATGGCGAGCCGCTGATTGCCCGGACCATCGATTCGGTTCCCCGGGGCTTTGACGTTGTGGTTTCGACGCGTTGGCCCGAGGTCGCCCAGATTTGCGAGGACAAGCATTGCCCGTGCGTGCTGCACGATGGCGAGCTGCGCAGCGAAAGCGTCCGTGCGGGCCTTTCGTGGGGAGTCGAACGCAACTGGAAAGGTTGCCTCTTTTTACCGGGCGACCAGCCGCTCGTGAGTTCGGATTCTTTTGAGGCTATGGTTCGTGCATTTGACGAGCGTGGCCGCAAACATCCGGTGCGTCTTGCGTGTAACGGTGAGCCTTCGAGCCCGGTGCTCTTTCCGGCGGAACTGTTCGATGCACTTATGTGTCTTGAGGGCAAGGACGGCGGGGGCTCGATTCTCAAAGGTCGCACCGACGTGGTGCTGGTCGAGGCGCGTGCCTACGAGCTGTGGGACGTCGATACCGTCAAGGGACAGCGACGCATAACGGAGCATATTGCCGCCTGCTCGTATTTTGATCGCGTGGCCAACTGTATTAATCAATAAGGAGCAACATGATCATCATCAAAAACGGCGCGCTCGTGACGCCCCAGGGGCTTCGCCGCGCCGATCTTGCCATGGAGGGCGATAAGATCGTGCGGATCGCCGCAGCGATTGAGCCGGGCGCCGACGATACCGTCGAGGACGCCGCGGGCTGCTGGGTGTTTCCCGGCTTTATCGACGGCCACACGCACATGCAGTGCTGGACTGGCATGGATTGGACAGCCGATAGCTTTGAGACCGGCACGCGCGCGGCTGCCTGCGGCGGCACGACGACCATTGTGGACTACGCGACGGCCGATCGCGGCGTGACCATGCCCGATGCCTTGGCCGAGTGGCATCGCCGCGCCGACGGAACCTGTACGGCCAACTACGCTTTTCATATGGCACTCGCCGAGTGGAATGAGCGCAACCGCGCCGATCTTTCGGCCATGCGCGAGGCGGGCGTGTCGTCGTTCAAGACCTACTTTGCCTATGACCACCTTCGCTTGGACGATGCCGAGACGCTCGAGGTGCTCGAGGAGCTCAAGCGTATTGGCGGCATACTGTGCGTGCATTGCGAGAACGGTACGCTGGTGAATGAGCTGCAGAAGCGCGTGTACGAGCAGGGGATTCATGGGCCCGAGGGGCATGCGCTCAGCCGCCCGGACGTGTGTGAGGCCGAAGCCGTGAGCCGCCTGCTGTATCTGGCGCACCTGGCCGGCGACGCCCCGGTCAACGTGGTGCACCTTTCGACCAAGTTGGGGCTCGGGGCCATTCGTGCTGCCAAAGCGCGCGGGCAGAAGAATATCTATGTCGAGACCTGCCCCCAATATCTGATGCTTGACGACACCTGCTATCTGGAGCAGGGCGAGGACGGCTTTGCGGGCGCCAAGTACGTGATGAGCCCGCCGCTGCGCCATGCCGGTGACCGTGCGGCACTGCGCGAGGCGCTTGTGGCCGGCGAGATCGATACGATTGCGACCGATCATTGCAGCTTTAACCTGCACGGGCAAAAGGACCGCGGGCGCGACGATTTCCGCGCGATTCCCAACGGCGGGCCCGGCGTGGAGCATCGTCCCGTCGCGATTGCCACGAGCTTTGAGGGACAGCTGGGACCCGAGGACCTCTGCCGCTTGATGAGCGAGAACCCGGCGCGCGTGTTTGGCATGTACCCGCGCAAGGGCTGTCTTGCCGAGGGTGCCGATGCCGACGTGTGCGTGTGGGATCCTTGCGCGCGTTGGACGATCAGCGCCGCGACGCAGCATCAGGCCGTGGACTACACGCCGCTCGAGGGCTTTGAGGCACATGGCCGCGCCAAGGCCGTGTTTGTGAACGGCGTGCTGGTGGCGCGCGATGGCGAGCCCACCGGAGCCCAACCCGGCCGCTACGTGCCCCGCTAGCAGCAAAGATGCCGTGTCCCCTCCGCAGTTGCGGTGAAATACGGACTGTTTGCGGCCGTTTGGCGGCCAAACAGTCCGTATTTCACCGCAACTGCGGAGATGGGGCCGGCTACTTGAGGCTGCCGGCGACGACGGGGCGGTCGAGAGCTGCCTCGAAGCGGTCGGCCATCGTGGGGTCGCTGAGCGTGTCGACTTGGTTGAGCATGACGCGTGCGGTGCTGAGTTTCAGCGCCTGCATCTCGGCATTGAGCACCATGGCGACGCGCTCGGGTGTGGCGATGTCGGTAGGCTCGCAGCCGCAACGCTCGCAAAAGAGCTCGGGGCGGTGGACGGCTTCATTGATGGGCTTGCCGAGCCCTGAGGCGCCGGCGATCCAGACGATGTTGGCCGTGCCAGAGGGAATCACCGGCTCCCAGGCGGCGTGGGCCTTGAGCGGGAGCCGCTTGCTGCCGTCCGCCTCGGCCAGGACGTAGTCAAAGCGCTGCGCCAGCTGGTCGAGCGGCTCGGCAGGGGAGGAGAGCTTGCCCGTCTCCGGGTCCAAAACACCCGCCTGGCAGATGCCTCCGCGGCTCATGCCCGCGCATGCCTCGCAGGTGCAGCCGGGAACATGCAGGGCCCCCGGCTTCCAAGGCACGGCGTCCAAGCGACGGCTCGACCCGTCCCATGGCACGCCGGCGACGGGGAACATGCGCGTGGTGGTGCAGAGGAGCACCCTGCCGCCAGCGCGCATGAGCTCGAGACCCAGCGCCTTCAGCAAGGTCGACTTGCCACCGCTGCCGATAATCGCGGTAATGCCCGGCTCGATCTTGAGCGCCGAGGCAAGATTGCCGCTAACCGTTTCCATCTGTTCACCGCCGTATAATACTGTGATAATAAATAATCATCAGAGTAGCGGTCGAACCGCTTTTTGCTCTGCTCAAACCGTAGCACAGGGAGGTGCCCCGGGAATGCTCGTTTATGTTCGCGGCGCCGGCGATATCGCCACGGGTGTCGCCGCTCGCTTGGTGCGCGCCGGCGTGTCGGTCGTTATGGCCGATATCGCGGTTCCCACGTGCATCCGCCGCACAATCAGTTTTTGCGAGGCTATTCGCCTGGGCGAGGTCCAGGTCGAGGGTATTCGCGCTCGCTTGGCGCAGACGCCGGCAGAGGCGCTCGAGATTACCCAAGCGGGGGATGTTGCCGTCGTGGTGGACCCTCAGGCCAAGATGCTCGATGAGCTTAAACCCGCGGCTGTGGTCGACGCGATTCTGGCCAAGCGCAACCTGGGTACCACGCGCGACATGGCACCTGCCGTCATCGCCGTGGGGCCGGGCTTCACCGCGCCGGTTGACTGCGACGCCGTGGTCGAAACCATGCGCGGGCATTTCCTGGGCCGTGTCATTACCCAAGGTTCACCCCAGCCCAACACGGGCGTGCCGGGCATTATCGCTGGCTATGGCAAAGAGCGTGTTATCCACAGCCCCGCCGCCGGCGTGTTTCGGTCCGACCGCGCAATCGGCGACATCGTGCGCGCCGGAGACGTGATTGGCTACGCGGGCGATACGCCCATGCGCACGCAGATCGATGGCTGTCTGCGCGGGCTTTTGGCGAACGGCGTGCAGGTGACCGAGGGCTTTAAATGCGCCGATGTCGATCCGCGCGGCGATGCCAGCTATATCAACTACATTTCGGACAAGGCGACGTCGGTCGGCGGCGGCGTGCTCGAGGCACTCGCTATGCTCACCGATATCTTTAGAGGATAGAAGGCGGCAATGGAAAAGTTCGATGTTGTGAATGCGGCGCTTGCCGCCCTGCGTGCTGGCGAGACGTGCGAGCTCGTGGTCGTGGCCGGCACGGCGGGGTCGTCGCCGCGCGGCGTGGGCGCCTGGATGGCCGTCTTTGCCGACGGCAGCCAGGCGGGCACTATCGGCGGCGGCAAGATTGAGCTCTTTGCGCTGGATGAGGCGCGCGAACTCCTGAGCGCGGGACAGTCGCGTCTGGTCCGCTACACCATGGGCGGCGAGAACTCCGATACCGGCATGATCTGCGGCGGAGCCATCTGCCTGTGCTATCTGCATCTGGATGCGACCCAGGCACCGTTGTTCCAGGAAATTGCCGACGTCTTGGTCTATCGGCGCATCGGCGACTTCGTCATCGACTTTGGGCCGTTTATCGCGAGCGCGCTCGAGGGCGATGTGGCCGAGTACCATGGCGAGGCATCGCGCCATACCATTGCGGGCTGCCCCGGGCTTTCACTGGTGGAGGAGGGGAGTAACGTCACCTACACCAACGCTGCCTCTGAGATTCCCGCGGCGCACATCGAGACGCTCTGCCCCGAGGGCCTGACCTACATCTTTGGCTGCGGACACGTGGGCGCCGCGACGGCGCGCGTGCTCACGGCGGCGGGCTTTGCCGTCGTGGCCTGCGATGACCGCCCCGGCACGTTGACGCCCGAATGGGTGCCCGGTGTCTACGATCGTCGCCTGGTCGATTACAAGAACCTGAGCGAGCTGTGTCCCATCGGTCCGCGCGACTTGGTGGTCGTCGCCACGGCGGGTCACAAGTCCGATATCGACGTGGTGATTCAGGCCATGCGAGCCAAGCCTGCCTATCTGGGCTGTCTGGGTTCGCGCCGCAAGACGGCCTTTGTGCGTGCCCGCTTGGAGCAGGAAGGCTTTACGCAGGACCAGATCGACGAGCTGCACCTTCCGATCGGCGTTGCCATCGAGGCCGAGGACCCCGAGGAGATCGCCATCTCCATCGCCGCCGAGATGATCCACCTGCGTCGCACCAAACTCATCCCCCGCAAGCGCTAATCGCATCCTCACCAATAAGTTGCGGTGAAATACGGGTTGTTTAAGCCTGTTAGGCCGCCCAACAGTCCCTATTTCACCGCAACTGCTTTTCGGGGATCACTATGTGCGGGGGAGTTGTGGAGTTGTGCAGGCAGACGAGGTTTTTCTGGTAATACGCTCCCGATGCGCGTATAGTACCGATTGTTTTGTCGGCTCCTGCTGCGTCGAGTCCAAACCGCGAAATGCCATGAGCGGCGCGGATGCAGCCAGGAGGCACGAGGACAACCCATCGTGGCCACGCCCCGTGCTTAAAACCCCAAGAAGGAGTGAACAATGGCAGAAGAGAAGTATGTGCCGCGTCTGAAGACCAAGTACAACAACGAGGTCAAGCAGCAGCTTCAGGACAAGTTCCAGTACGAGAACGTCATGATGATCCCCAAGTTTGAGAAGATCGTCGTGAACATGGGTGTCGGCGAGGCCGCTACCGATTCCAAGGCCATCGACGGTGCCGTGCGCGACCTGCGCGCCATCACCGGCCAGCAGCCGATGATTACCCGTGCCCGCAAGTCCATCGCTACCTTCCGCCTGCGCGCTGGTATGCCGATCGGCTGCAAGGTTACCCTGCGTGGCGACCGTATGTGGGAGTTCTTCGATCGTCTGACCTCCGTCGCGATCCCCCGTATCCGCGACTTCCGCGGTATCTCCGCCAAGAGCTTCGACGGCCGTGGTAACTTCTCCATGGGCGTCACCGAGCAGCTCATTTTCCCCGAGATCGACTTCGACTCCGTCGATCACCAGCGTGGTATGGACATCACTTTCGTGACCACCGCCAACACCGATGAGGAAGCCAAGGCCCTTCTGGACGCCTTCGGTTTCCCGTTCAAGAAATAGGTTCACCTGCCCTATAAGCGCCGTTCCCACAGGGGGGGGCGGCGCTTGGGGCGAACAATACTCTATGTGAGGAGGATATAAGTGGCTAAGACATCGATGATCGTCAAGTGCAATCGCAAGCAGAAGTTCTCTACTCGTGAGTACACGCGCTGCCAGCGCTGCGGCCGTCCGCACTCTGTGTACCGCAAGTTCGGCCTGTGCCGTGTCTGCTTCCGCGAGCTTGCACTCAAGGGCGAGCTTCCCGGCGTTAAGAAGGCCAGCTGGTAAGTCACTACCAGCGTTTCAAGCATCCGTTTGGAACAGGGAAAACGCGCTAGTTAGGCTTTGCCGTTAAGGGCGGCGAAGAACCAAGAGCACGTGTTCATCAAGAACGAAGGAGAATCTGTATGAACCTTACAGACCCGATCGCAGATATGCTTACGCGCATCCGTAACGCTAACTCTGTGAACAAGGCCACGGTCTCCATGCCGAGCAGCAAGAAGCTCGTCGAGATCGCTCGTGTTCTGCACGAGGAGGGCTACATCGAGGGCTACGATGTCGAGGACACCGTTCCCCAGAAGACTCTGCACATCACGCTTAAGTATGGTCCCAAGAAGGCTAAGGTCATCAACGGCATCCGCCGCATTTCCAAGCCGGGCCTGCGTAAGTACACCGGCGTTGCCGACATGCCCCGCGTCCGCGGTGGCCTTGGTACCGCCATTATTTCCACCAGCCATGGCGTCATGACCGACCGCGATGCTCGCAAGCACAACGTCGGCGGCGAGATCATCGCTTACGTCTGGTAATTCGCTCGGTAGGTAGAAGGAAAGGAGATCACCGTGTCTCGTATCGGTAATAAGCCTGTCCAGATTCCCGCCGGAGTCGAAGTGGCAGTCAACGGCAACAACGTTGTCGTCAAGGGCCCCAAGGGCCAGCTCGAGCTCGATGTCTTTGAGAAGCTCGCTATCAACGTCGAGGACAACGTCCTCACCGTTTCCCGTCCCGACGACGAGCGTGAGACCCGTGCCCGCCACGGCCTCACCCGCGCTCTCATCCACAACATGGTTGTTGGCGTTTCCGAGGGCTTCGAGAAGAAGCTCGAGCTCGCCGGCGTCGGTTACCGCGTGCAGCAGAAGGGTAAGAACCTCGAGTTCTCCCTGGGCTTCTCGCACCCCGTGATCGTCGAGGCTCCCGAGGGCATCACCTTCGAGGTTCCCGACAACACCCACGTGAACGTCAAGGGTATCAACAAGCAGCAGGTCGGTCAGATCGCCGCTGAGATCCGCGGCCATCGTCCTCCCGAGCCTTACAAGGGCAAGGGTATCCACTACGTTGGCGAGCACATCCGCCGCAAGCTGGGTAAGGCCGCCAAGTAGTCGTAACCGACTCACTCGCATAAGACCAGCACCCCGTCAGGTGCTGGCAAGATCAACCTTTTTAGGAGTTTACGTATGAACAAGCATAAGGCGAAGCTGGAAGGCCTCAAGCGTCGTCAGCGTCGTGTTCGCGGCAAGGTCTCGGGTACCTCCGAGCGTCCGCGTCTTCGCGTGACCCGTACTAACGCCAACATCTATGCCCAGATCATCGACGACAGCAAGGGCTCCAGCCTGACGCTCGTCTCTGCCTCGACCCTCGAGGCCGAGTTCAAGGGCACCCACACCTCGAACAAGGAAGCTGCGGAGAAGGTCGGTCAGCTCGTTGGCAAGCGCGCCATCGAGGCCGGCATCACCAAGGTCGCCTTCGATCGCGGTGGCCGTATCTACCATGGCCGCGTCAAGGCCCTCGCCGACGGTGCTCGTGCCGCCGGTCTCGAGTTCTAGGAGGTATGTAGCACATGGCTCGTAATCAGAAGCAGCAGCGCGAGGCCTCCGAGTTCGAGGAGCGCGTCGTTTACATCAACCGCGTGTCGAAGACCGTCAAGGGTGGTCGTCGCATGAGCCTCGTCGCTCTCGTCGTCGTTGGCGACGGCAAGGGCAACGTCGGCGTTGGCATGGGCAAGTCCGCTGAAGTGCCCCTGGCCATCTCCAAGGCGTCTCTCGATGCCAAGAAGAACATGTTCCACGTGCCGGTGACCGAGCAGGGCACCATCCCGCACGAGGTTCTCGGTCACTTTGGTGCCGGCCGCATCATCATCAAGCCCGCTGTCGAGGGTACCGGCGTTATCGCCGGCGGCGCTGTGCGTCCCCTCTTCGAGCTTGCTGGCATCAAGAACGTCCTGTCCAAGTCCCTCGGTACCGACAACGGCCTCAACATCATCAAGGCTGCCGTCGAGGGCCTCAAGGAGCTCTCCAGCCCTGAGGACGTCGCGGCTCGCCGTGGCCTGACGGTCTCCGAGATGTTCGTCGGTAAGGAGAACTAAGCATGGCTGACACCATCAAGATCAAGCAGGTCCGCAGCACCAACGGTTGCAAGCAGGACCAGGTCCGTACTGTCCGTGCCCTCGGTCTCCACAGGATCCGCGAGGTTCGCGAGATTGCTGACAACGAGTCCGTCCGCGGCATGATCTTCAAGGTCAAGCACCTTGTCGAGATTGTAGAGGAGTAGCAAATGCAGCTTCACGATCTTACTCCCGCGCCCGGTTCCACCAAGAACCGCAAGCGCGTCGGCCGTGGCAATTCTTCGGGTCACGGCACCACTTCTGGCCGCGGCCAGAAGGGCCAGGGTTCCCGCTCTGGCGGCACCAAGGGTGCCGGCTTCGAGGGTGGCCAGACTCCGCTGGCTATGCGCCTGCCCAAGCTTCCGGGCTTCCGCAACCCCCGTCGTATCGAGTACACCGCTGTTAACGTTGAGCGTCTCGAGCGTAAGTTCGAGGACGGCGCTGTGATCGACGGTGCCGCTCTTAAGGCCGCTCGCATCACCAAGAGCGAGTTCGAGCCCGTTAAGGTGCTCGGCAATGGTGAGCTCACCAAGAAGTTCACGGTCAAGGTCGATAAGGTCAGCGCTTCTGCGCAGGCCAAGATCGAGGCCGCTGGCGGAAAGGTCGAGCTGCCGTGCTAAATGGTCTTAAGAATGCTTTCCGCATCAAAGAATTGCGTGAAAAGATTCTTTTTACCATAGCTATGCTCGTCGTGTACCGTATTGGTGCGCACGTTCCTGTGCCCGGCATTCCCTTCCAGGGGATGCTGGGCCTTTTCTCGACCGATAACAATTCGGTCGCCGCAGGTGCTATGGCCCTCCTGAATCTTTTCTCTGGCGGCGCGTTGAGCTATGTGTCGGTGTTCTCCCTGGGCATCATGCCTTACATCACCAGCTCGATCATCCTCCAGATGCTCCAGGCCGTTGTGCCTTCCCTGCATGAGCTTGCCCGCGAGGGCGAGGTCGGTCAGACCAAGATTACGCAGTATTCGCGTTACCTCACCCTGGCTCTGGCAATCCTCAACTCTGTGGGTTACCTCTTCCTCTTTAAGAGCTTCGGCATCAGCTTTACTGGCGCCGGCGCTCCCGAGATCATCTTCGACCTCATGATCGTCGGCACGCTCACCGCGGGCGCCATGCTGATCATGTGGATTGGTGAGCTCATCACCCAGCGCGGTATCGGCAATGGCATGTCGCTGATCATCTTTGCGAACATCATGGCCGGTCTGCCGCAGGCGATCTTCTCCAGCACCGAGGGCAATGCCGGTGGCATCATCACCATGGTGATCATCTGCGCCATCATCTTGCTGGTTATCCCGCTGATCGTTTTCCTTGAGCGCGGCCAGCGCCGCATTCCGGTCTCCTACGCTAAGCGCGTCGTGGGCCGTCGCATGATGGGTGGCCAGACCACCTACCTGCCCATCAAGGTCAACACCGCGGGCGTCGTGCCGATCATCTTCGCTTCGGCGCTGCTGTACTTCCCAGCTCAGATTGCCGTGTTCTTCCCCGGCATCGGCTGGATTCAGGCAGTTGCCTCTGCGCTTTCGACCGGTTGGCTCAACTGGGTGCTTAATGTTGTCCTCATTGTGTTCTTCGCATACTTCTACACCTCCATGGTGTTCAACCCCGATGACACGGCCGACAACCTTAAGAAGCAGGGCGGCTTTATTCCGGGCGTGCGTCCGGGTAGAGCTACCGCGGCCTACATCAAGAACGCGCTCAACAAGATCACGCTTCCCAGTGCTGTCTTTTTGGCGCTCATCGCCATCGTGCCTTCGATCATCTTCTCTTTCACGGGTAACCAGCTGATCCAGGCATTTGGCGGCACGTCCATCCTCATCATGGTCGGCGTCGTGCTCGACACGGTCGATAAGCTCGAAGGCCAGATCAAGATGTATGATTACGATGGATTCTTTAAATAGGCTAGAGGAGGATTGCTCATGAACCTCGTATTGCTCGGAGCTCCGGGTGCCGGTAAGGGCACCGTCGCACAGGAGCTCGTCGCCGAGTTTGGCGTCGCTCACATTTCCACGGGCGACCTGCTGCGTGCTGCCGTCAAGGGCGGCACCGAGCTTGGTATTCAGGCTAAGAAGTACATGGACGCTGGCGAGCTCGTTCCCGACCAGCTCGTGATCGATCTTGTCAAGGAGCGTCTTGCCGCCGATGACGCCCAGCAGGGTTTCATCCTCGACGGCTTCCCGCGCAACACCGCCCAGGCCGTGACGCTCGATTCCGAGCTCTCCGCGATGGGTCGCGAGATCGACTGCGCCCTTCTGGTCGACGTGGCCCCCGAGGTCATTATCGATCGTCTGTCTTCGCGTCGCACCTGCCGCGCCTGCGGTTACACCGGCACCGCTGCCGATGCTACCTGCCCCAAGTGCGCCGGCGAGATGTATCAGCGCGACGACGACAAGCCCGAGACCATCAAGAACCGTCTCGACGTCTACGAGAAGTCCACGAGCCCGCTCGTCGACTACTATCGTGGCCAGGGTCTGCTCAAGTCGGTCAACGGTGACCAGGCTCGCGAGACCGTGTACGGGGATGTCAAAGAGGCCCTCGGTCTATGATCAAGATTAAGTCTGCAACGCAAATCGAGCAGATGAAGAAGGCAGGAGCGCTATCTAAGATGGCGCTCCGCCACGTTGGAGCCATGGTGCGCCCCGGCGTTTCGACTTTTGAGCTCGATCAGCTCGCGGAGCAGATTATCCGCATGCATGGCGGCATCCCTGCCTTTAAGGGATACGGCGGGTTCCCGGGGACTATTTGCGCATCGATCAACGATGCTGTGGTCCACGGTATTCCCAACCCCGACATGATTCTGCGCGATGGCGATATCATCTCCATCGATACGGGAGCCGTTGTCGACGGTTGGGTTGGCGATAACGCTTGGACGTTTTTCGTCGGCACCCCTACGCCTGAGGCCAAGGCCCTGTGCGAGGTTACGCGCGATTGCCTTAAGGCTGCCATCGAGCAGGCTGTTCCCGGTAACCATATAGGGGACGTCGGTTATGCCGTTCAGTCTCTCGCCGAGTCTCACGGTTACGGCGTGCTTCGCGACTATGTGGGCCATGGCATTGGCCGCGTGATGCACGAGGACCCCAACGTTCCTAACTATGGAAAGAAGGGGAGGGGCGTGCGCCTCCAGACCGGCATGGTCATTGCCATCGAGCCGATGGTTACGATGGGTTCCAACCATGTGAGCACGGGCTCCGACGGTTGGATTGTTACGACCAACGATCACCTGCCCGCCGCGCACTACGAGAACACCGTTGCCATTACCAATGACGGTCCGGTGATTCTCACCACGGATGCGCAAGGTGCTTGGTGCTCCCTGCAGGGCGGAGAAATGTAAAAGTCGCCGCCCCCTGATGCCCAACCTCGCCTTTCAATTTCGAAGGCATGACCCCAAGGTCTATTCCTTCTCATTTCAAGACGATCTTGGGCATCAGGGAACGGCTTTGTTTTACATTTCAAATGTAACAAGTTCCACGTAGTTGTGGAGCCATTACGAAGATATTACGATGCGTGCATACGTATTGTAGAATACTCAATCGCTGTCGTTTTCTAGAGAAAGATGATTGCTTGTGAAGAAGGAAGACGCAATTGAGCTCGAGGGTACGGTAAAGGAACCGCTGCCCAACGCCATGTTTAAGGTCGAGCTCGAGAACGGTCATTCGGTTCTGTGCAACATTTCTGGCAAGATCCGAATGAATTACATCCGTATTCTCCCCGGTGACAGGGTTGTCGTGGAGCTTTCCCCGTACGACCTGACCCGCGGCCGCATCACCTATCGCTACAAATAGCGGCACGCATACACGCACTCCATTTCCGACTGCAGGCTTAGCTCAACCTACGGTCGGATTGTGTGTGAAGACCAGCCATAGTTTTAAACGCCTGCGGCTGGGCGAGTAGATAGTAGGGAAGTAGTTTGAGCGCTACCGAAAGGAAGAACGATGAAGGTACGTCCTTCGGTCAAGAAGATGTGCGATAAGTGCAAAATCATTAGGCGCCATGGCAAGGTCCTCGTCATTTGCGAGAACCCCCGTCATAAGCAGCGTCAGGGTTAAGAGAGGAGACTACGTTGGCCCGTATTAATGGTGTCGACCTCCCGCGTGAGAAGCGCGTTGAGATCGGTTTGACCTACATTTACGGCATCGGCCGCACCACTGCGACGAAAATTTGCGTCGAGTGCAACGTTAACGTGGATACGCGCGTTAAGGACCTCACCGAAGATGAGGTTAACGCCATCCGTGATTATATCGACAAGAACCAGATCATGGTTGAGGGCGACCTCCGCCGTGAGCGCAACCAGAACGTCAAGCGCCTTATGGACATCGGCTGCAACCGCGGCCTTCGTCACCGCAAGGGCCTCCCGGTCCGCGGCCAGCGCACCCACACTAACGCTCGTACCCGCAAGGGCCCGAAGCGTCAGATCGGTGCTAAGAAGAAGAAATAAGGAGCGCTAGATAGATGGCTACTGCTAAGAAGAACGTTCGCGCTGCCCGTCTGAAGCGCGCGGACCGTAAGAACATTTCCGTGGGCCAGGCTCACATTCGTTCTACGTTCAACAACACGATCGTTTCGATCACCGATCCCCAGGGCAACGTCATTTCCTGGAAGTCGGCTGGCCAGGTGGGCTTCAAGGGCTCCCGTAAGTCCACGCCGTTCGCTGCCCAGATGGCTGCCGAGGCTGCTGCCAAGCAAGCCATGGAGCACGGTATGAAGAAGGTTTCCGTCTTCGTCAAGGGCCCCGGCTCCGGTCGTGAGACCGCCATCCGCTCCCTCCAGGCCGCTGGCCTCGAGGTCTCGAGCATCCAGGACAAGACCCCCATTCCGCACAACGGCTGCCGCCCCAAGAAGCGTCGCCGCGTGTAACTGAAAGGATCGTATCAATATGGCAATCGACAGGACTCCTGTTCTTAAGCGCTGCCGTCAGCTCGGGATCGATCCCGCTGAGCTCGGTTACAGCAGCAAGAAGGAATCTATCCGTCAGCCCAAGCGCCGTCGCAAGGAATCTGAGTACGGCATGCAGCTGCGCGAGAAGCAGAAGGTCAAGTTCATCTATGGCGTTCTGGAGAAGCAGTTCCACGGCTACTTCAACAAGGCCCGTAAGATGAACGGCGTCACCGGTGAGAACCTCATGATTATCCTTGAGTCTCGCCTCGACAATGTCGTCTTCCGTCTTGGCTTCGCCCGCACCCGCAAAGAGGCTCGTCAGTCCGTCCGTCACGGTCACTTCACCGTGAACGGCAAGCGCGTGGACATCCCGTCCTACCGCGTCAAGGCCGGCGACGTCGTCGCTGTCGGCGAGAAGTTCCGTGACCTCCTCCCCATCAAGGAGGCCCTGATTTCCTCCGAGCGCTTTGAGGTCCCTGGCTGGCTCGAGGTCGATATCGAGAAGCTGTCTGGTAACGTGCTCGCTCTGCCGACGCGTGAGCAGATCAGCGGTGATATCAACGAGCAGCTCATCGTCGAGCTCTACTCTAAGTAGTCCATCCGGGCTGCTGAGGCTGGAGGTAATACATGTCAGAATTCATTAGGCCTCAGGTTCAGGTCGAAGAGATCAACGAGACGTCTGCTCGTGTCTCCGTCGAGCCGCTCGAGCGTGGCTACGGCGATACGCTGGGTAACTCCCTTCGTCGCGTTCTTCTGTCCTCGCTCGAGGGTGCCGCCGTCGAGGCTATTCAGATCGATGGTGCGCAGCACGAGTTCATGACCATCCCTAACATGGTCGAGGATGTCACCGACATCGTCCTGAATGTCAAGGGTCTTGTCTTCAGGGCTCTCGGCACGACCGACGAGGCGACCGCCACCATCTCGGTTGACGGCCCCTGCGAGGTCACCGGTGCGGACTTCTTTATTCCGTCCGAGTTTGAGCTGGTCAACCCCGAGCAGCACATTGCTACGCTCACCGAGGGTGGCCATCTCACCATGAGCATGCGCATCGGCTATGGCCGCGGCTATGTCTCTGGCGAGGCTAACCAGCGCGACAACGATCCCATCGGTGTGATCCACGTCGACTCGCTGTACTCGCCGGTTTCCCGTTGCGCCAAGCTCGTTGAGGCTTGCCGTGTCGGTCAGCACACCGACTACGACCGCCTTGTCCTCGAGATCGAGACCAACGGTTCCATCGCCCCGCGCGACGCCGTGGTCCAGGCTGCCAATATCATCAACCAGCATATGGCCGCCTTTATGAACCTTGCCGAGACCCCCGAGGTCGAGGAGGAGGCTTCGATCTTCGCTCCCGAGGTCACCAACGACAACGCCGAGCTGGACAAGCAGATCGAGGATCTGGACCTTTCTGTCCGTTCCTACAACTGCCTTAAGCGCGCCAGCATTCACTCGGTCCGTCAACTCGTTGAGTTCTCGGAGAACGATCTGCTCAACATCCGTAACTTCGGTGTTAAGTCGATCGAGGAAGTGAAGGACAAGCTTGAGTCCATGGGCCTGAGCCTGAAGGCTTAATGCTTCGCATATTTGAGGAGAAACTAGACCATGCGTCACAACGTTAAGAAGGGCCTGAAGCTCGGCACCGATGCGAGCCACACCAAGGCCATGAAGAAGAGCCTTGCTAAGGCCCTCTTCGAGAACGACCGCATCAAGACCACCGAGACCCGCGCTAAGGCGCTGCGTTCGGTCGTCGACCCGATCATCACTTGGGCCAAGAAGGGCGACCTGCACTCTCGTCGTCTGGCTATCGCCAAGCTCGGCGATAAGCAGCTCGTTGCCGAGATCTTCGACAAGGCTGCTCAGGGCATGTGGCAGGACCGCAACGGCGGTTACACCCGCATCATGAAGCTCGGTAACCGCAAGGGCGACAACGCTCCCATCGTTATCATGGAGCTCGTCACCGAGCCTTGCACGCCTAAGGCTAAGAAGGCTGCTCCGGCCCCCAAGAAGGCCGCTGCTCCCAAGAAGGTCGAGGCTGTCGAGGAGACCGCTGCCGAGGAGGCTCCTGCCGAGGAGACCGCTGAGTAGACATTCCGTCTGCATAGGCTATATTCGAGGGGTACGTTCGCGTACCCCTCTTTTTTTGTCGCGATACTGTTGCTTGTTTGTTGGGAGCGCCCATGACTGCGCCGTCTGATTTCAATTCGATTCTCGAGCTTGACGCCACCCTTGTATTCCGCGTCGCCTATGACGGCTCGTCGTATAGCGGGTTTGCCGAGCAGCCGGGACAGACGACGGTTGCGGATGAGCTGCGTCGAGCCATCGAGACGCTGCTTCGCCGCCCGATCGATCTGACATGCGCGGGGCGTACCGATGCCGGCGTGCATGCCGTGGCTCAGTACATCAGCGTGCCCGTAACGGACGCTGAGCTCGCGTGTACGCGCCGTAGGTGGCTGCGGGCTATGGATGCCCTGCTGCCCAAAGATATCGCCATAAACGAGGTCTACAAGGCCCGTAAAGGCTTTTCTGCACGTTTTGACGCGCGTTCCCGTACGTATACGTACCGTATTGCCGATCGAGATGCGCGCCCCGTGCTGTCCCGCGGTGCCGTGTGGTGGCATCGCTATCCCTTGGATGTTGAGGCAATGTCTGCTGCCTGCCCCGCGCTGCTGGGCGAGCAGGACTTTAAAAGCTTTTGCAAGGTTGCCTCGGCCGTTGGCAAGCCCACGCATCGCTGCGTGATGCGTGCCGAGTTTGGCCATGAGGTTGCGTTTGGCGAGGACATCCTGACGTTCACCATCGAAGGCAATGCGTTTCTGCATTCGATGGTCCGTACGATCGTGGGCACGCTTGTCGAGATTGGTATGCATCGCCATGAACCTGGGTGGATGCGTGAGGTCATCGATGCTTGCGACCGTACCGTTGCGGGCCCCACGGCTCCTGCCTGCGGCCTTACGTTTATGGGCGTGGATTACGATCCCGCCGAGCTTGTCGTGATCGACTAGGGGAGGGCTCGACGCGTCGTGCGTCGACACCTGTCATCTGTGGGCTGCGCGTGTGCAACATCTGTTCTTGGCGTGCAATACAACCGGTGTCTCATTGCTTTTATTGCCGGGGTGTACCATGAACGACAGTTTGATTCACTGCTGTCGAGAGGACGGATAACTTGGTTCGACGTGGCTCGCATCCGCGACTTTCGGTGATCCTTGTGGTAGAAGGTTCGCCCAGCTATGCGATGCGTGCGCTCGAGAGTATCCAGAACCAAGACCTCTATGATTTGCAGATTGTCGTTGTCTGCCGCGATGCTGCGCCCGGTGTACGCCATTCGCTTCAAGTTGCTGCCGACAGGGACATCCATATTGATTTGATTGACGTCGAGGACGCTAAGCGCGGCGCTTGTCTTCGTGCCGGTTTTGATGCCTCGCGCGGCTCTCAAATCATCGCCATGAACGCCGATGAGTGGTTTGCTCCGCACGCCCTTTCCAAGATGGTCGATATCGCGTGCGATACTGCGGCAGACATAGTCTTCCCCACGGTGTCGCTCGACCGCTATGATGCACATCGAGAGCGCCATTCGCGCGTCTTGGATGCTACTCATATTTCCATTGATAGCGAATCTTCGATGGTCGCCGGGCTGCCTCAGTTGATTTTAGGCGGCCTGGTTGCTCAAGTCTCTGGCGTGATGTACACCCGTCCGCTGTTTGAGGCATGCCTTTTGTGCGATAAGACGTTTCGCACTGTTGGGTTTATGGCGTGTGCGCTCTCGCGGGCACAGCACGTCTCCGGATGCGGCGACGCTTGTTTCCACGCGGCGGCGCCTAAGCTTACAGATGCCTTTGATCCCACCATGTATGCCAAGGTATCCGATGACACCCGAGCGCTCGACGAGCTTGCGGACTCACTCTCGGAAGCAGATAGCGGTGGTTGGCTCATGCTGGCAAGCCAGAAGTTCTACTTTGCCGGACTGGTCGCCTGCATCGAGAATTTGTGTCTGAGCCCGCATGGGGTGTCATCAATTGAACGCTCCGCCCGTATGCGTGATATGCTTGAGGCACCCCGAACTCGTCAGATGGTTGCGGCGCTTAAGGATGACCACCGCGGACTCGGTTTGTTGTTTGGGCCAATTGCAAGCGCGAAGCCTACGCGTTGCGTGATGTATACGCATTTGGCTGCTTTTCTTAACCGAACTGGTGCCAAAACTGCCTAGGGGCGCTCATTTCGAAACAAACTTGCATGGAATTGTTTCTAAATGCGTTCTTATACACAAAAGCTTTCAAATAGCGTTAAACTATTCAATCATTGATTGATTGTCTCCGCCATCTTTTGGAGTGAGGGTTTGTATGGCTAAAAAACGCAATGGGCGCCAGGATGCCATTAGAGATATTGTGCGCAATAAGGACGTCCGCACGCAGCGCGTGCTGGTCGATGAGCTCCGCGCTATGGGCTTTGATTGCACGCAGGCGACTGTCTCTCGCGATATTGCCGATATGGGGCTGCGTAAGCTCCCTGAGGGCATCTATGTTCTGGCAGAGGACCTGCACCTGCAGCGTATGGTTTCCGAGCTCGTAACGGGCGTTCTGCGCACCGATAATCTGGTTATGATCAAGGCTCAGCCTGGCACGGCTTCCGGCATCGCCGCCGCCGTTGATGCGGCAGAGTTGCCCGATGTGCTTGGCTCGCTTGCCGGCAACGATACGATTTTGGTTATTGCCCAGACGGCCGAGGACGGCGAGCGTCTCGAGGCGCTGATCAATAAGCTGAGCAATTCTCGCAAGTAGGCGTGCGGGTCGTGCGCTTGGCCCTGCGTGCGCAGACATAGTGGCTTGTAAGGGGTATCGACGTTGGTCGGTACCCCCCTTTTTTTGTTTGCAGGCATAAAGACCGCCCACCAGGTCGCTTTAAACTAAAAGGACCCCGAGCAGTTTAATAAGCTGCTCGGGGTCCTTGTTGCTTATGGCCGGATGATTTCTAGCCGACCGTATCGTCAGGCGTGGGCGAGGGGTCGGGAGTGGGCGTAGGCGAGGGGTCGGGAGTGGGCGTAGGCGTGCCGCCATCGCCGCCGGTCGAACCACCAGTGGAGCCGCCCGTCGAGCCACCGGTCGTACCGGTGCCGCCGGTGGTGTCGCCGCCTGTGGTCTCGGTGGTCGTGGTCGTTGTGGTCGTCGTGGTGGTGGTTTCCTCTTCGTCCTTGTCTTCGTCCTCGTCGCTTTCCGTCTTCTTGGTGTTGTTGGTGCCGTAGAACTTCCAGACGTTATTGTTCTTGTACGTGGGCGCCGTTCCGGTCGGGAACTCCTCGCGCTCGGTTCCGGCCAAAACAGTGTTCATGAACTTCTTAAAGACGGGCAGGTTGGTGCTGTCGCCCAGCAGGTCCGTACCGTACTTTTGGATGGGAATCTCGCCTGCGGAATAACCGGTCCACAGGGCGCATGCCAGTTGCGGCGTGTAGCCGCAGAACCACAGGTTGGTGGTGTTGTCAGTGGTACCTGTCTTGCCGGCATAGGGCTGGTTGACGCTCAGCGCGCCGGCGGCACCCGTGCCACTGCCCTGCATGACGCCGGATAGAACGTCGGTAACCGCGGCAGCCTCGCCTTCGGTGAGCACCTGCGTGGGATTGTCGGTGTGCTGGTACAGCACCGAGCCGGTACGCGAGTCGATCTCGGTGATGGCGATCGGCTGGCGATAATGGCCGCCGTTGGCAAAAGTGGCGTAGGCCGATGCCATCTCGAGCGGCGAGATGGACCCGGTGCCGAGCGTCATGACGGGAACATCCTCGATATTGTCCTTGGCGGGATCGATGCCGAGCTTTTTGACGAGCGACATGATCTTGTTGTTGCCGATGGCTTCTGCCACCTGAATGTAGCCGGTGTTGGATGAGTATGCCGTTGCCTGCTTAAGCGTGATGTTGCCATGGCTCTGGTTGGCATAGTTTTGCACCTTGGTCGTAGTGCCCTTGGCTGTAAGAGGCGAGTTGCAGTTGAGGGTGACGTTGGGGTTCATACCGTTTTGGATGGCAGTTGCCAGCGTAAAGGCCTTAAACGTGGAGCCCACGGGGCGCTTTGCCGTAGCGTGGTTCACGTGATTCTCGTCGGCGTTGTAGTCGTAGCCGCCCACCATGCACTTGATGTAGCCGGTCTTAGGGTCTACGACGACCATGCCCATGTCCAGGCCGTCGAGCGAAAGCGTGTCGAGCTGCGAGCGCACAGCCTCCTCGGCCACCTGTTGCATGGTGGGGTCGATGGTGGTCTTGACGGTCAGGCCGCCCTTAAAGAGCACGTCGGTCGAGAACTCCTGCTCCAGCAGCTGCTTAACATAGGCGACAAAGTAGGGCTGCGAGTATACGTCGACGCCGCTGCCCGAAATCTCGGTCACGTTGAGGGTGATGGGCTCGGCCTGTGCGGCATCGTGCTCCTCCTGCGTGATGTGGCCCAGGCGCAACATGTTGTCAAGGACCTTGTTGCGACGGGACAGCGCCAGGTCGGGGTTGACCGTGGGGTCGTACTGCGAGGGCGAGTTGGGAAGGCCGATGAGCAGCGCGGCCTCGCTGAGGGTGAGGTCGGCGGCGCTCTTGGACAGATAGGTCTCGGCTGCGGCCTCGATGCCGTAGGCGCCGTGGCCGTAATAGATGGTATTGAGGTACATCATGAGGATCTCGTCTTTGGAGTACATGTCCTCCATCTTGACGGCGATGTAGGCCTCGCGCACCTTACGCTCGATGGTCGAGTCGAACTGCTCCTCCTGCAGGATGGTGTTGCGCACCAGCTGCTGGGTGATAGTCGAGGCGCCTTCGTGCCCGCCGCCGAGGGTTGCCACCGCAGCACGCGCGATACCCCACAGGTCGATACCGCCGTGCTCGTAGAAGCGCTCGTCCTCGACGTCAACGGTGCCCTGCAGCACGTAGGGGGAGACCTCGTCCTTGGTGATGGACTTGCGGTTTTGCGTGTAGAAGCTCGCGATCTTGTTGCCGTTGCAGTCGACGATCTCGGTGGGCTCGCTCACCAGATACGCGTTGGCGTCGGTGTAGTCGGGCAGATCGGACAGCCAGCGGTTGACGTTGCCGACCATGCCGATGCCAAATGCCACGCCTGCGATAAGCAGAAAGCCCAAAAACGAGAGCAGGATTATGGGCAGGGCATGCGTCTTTGAACGACTGCGTCCCTGTCGTTGGCGAGGACCCATATATTGACCTCCAGGTATGTCGTGCCGGACGGTGGATGTGCCGTCGGGGCAGGATGGACATAAGTTATTACACGATAAACCAAACGGGGCGCGCGAGGCCTCGTGTATGCTGGAAGACGGCATTTTTCAGAGTGAATGCATACCTTGGTAAGGAGTTTGCCGATGGCGATTCGGACGATGGGGCCGAGCGGACAATACGAGACTGGATTGGATGGTGCCGGTGCGGCGCTGCCCGAGCTGCTGGCGCCGGCGGGCGGACTCGACCAGATGCTTGCGGCCATCGCCGCGGGCGCCGATGCCATCTATGCGGGGTTGGGCGACTTTAACGCCCGTGTGAGCGCCCATGGCTTTACGGATGACGAGTTTGCGCGCGGTTGTGCCGTGGCGCATGCCCATGGCGTGCGTGTGTACGTGACGCTCAACGTGTTCGTGTTTGACGATGAGTTGTCCGACGCGGTGGCGTTGGGAGCTCATGCACTGGAGCTGGGCGCCGATGCCCTGATTGTTGCCGATGCCGGATTGGCGTGCGCGCTGCGTGCGGCGATTCCCGGCGTCGAGATTCACCTGTCTACGCAGGCGGGCGTTCATAGCGAAGGCGCCGTGCGGCTTGCCGCCGATGAGCTGGGGGTCGAGCGCGTGACGACGGCACGCGAGCTGACGGTCGACGAGATTGCCTCCTTGTGTGGTACGGGCGTGCCTATCGAGGTGTTCTGCCACGGGGCCATCTGCATTGGCTACTCGGGTGCTTGTGAGTTCTCAGCCCTGAGACGCGGGCGCTCGGCGATGCGCGGGGACTGCACACAGCCGTGCCGCCTGGCGTATGACCTAGTGGACGAGGCGGGGGAGAGCGTCGTCGCCGTTGAGGGGGACCGTCTGCTGTGCCCGCGTGATTACCTGGGCATTGAGCACCTGCCCGAGCTTGTTGCCGCCGGCGTGGCGTCGCTCAAGATCGAGGGTCGCATGAAGAATCCCGACTATGTCTTTAACGTGGTGAGGGTGTGGCGTCACGCGCTCGATATGCTGCGCGACGGCACGTGGGATGCCAATGCGGTGCCGGCGCTCGAACGCGAGCTGGGAAGGTCGTTTAACCGTGGGTTTACCGATGCGTACCTGCGAGGGCGTTCGGGCGCCGAGCTTATGAGCTTTGAGCGTGCAATCAACCAGGGCGTGCGCGTGGGGCGCTTGGTCGCTGTGGGCCACGAAGAGGTGGCCGTTGAGCTCGACGCCGCCGTGGCGGCGGGTGACACGCTCGAGATTCGGTTCTATCCGGGTGTCGACGCGCGTCCCGATGTGCCCAAGCGCTGGCCGCAGGTGCCCTGTCCGGTGAGTGCCGCGGCGGGGGAACGCGTTGTCGTGCATTGCAAGCGTAAGGTGGACACGGGCTGCGAGGTGTACCTGATTCGCAGCGCCGGCATGTTGGATCAGACGGCGGCGGTGTTGGAGCGCATGCGGGCCGAGGCAGATGCGATTGCGCCCGTTGCGCGTGCCGTTGAGGTACTACCCTTTGAGGACGTTGCGGTGGATGGCGGTGCGTCGACGGAGTTGGTGGAGTGCGCGATTCCCGCTCGCATGGTTTTTGCTTGGCAGCTGATGGATGCCGACCCGCGCGGAGAACTCGATTTGTCCGACGCCGTTGTGGTGCTCGACGAGGTGTGCCGCACGGGTGACGCTGACCGGACCCGCTCACTGATGCAGCGTGCCGGGCGCGTCGTCTGCCGCAACCTGGGACAGGTGGTGATCGCTCGCGAGCTGGGCGTGACGTTTGACGTGGCGGCGCCGGTGTTCTGTGCGAACCGGACTACGCTTGCCTGGCTACGTGGGCTCGGCGCGGGTCGGGTGTACTTGCCGGCCGAGTTGCTCGGCAATGATGCGGAGCGTATTGCCGAACTGACGGCCGAACTTGGTGTTCTGGGCCCCGTCGATGCCGACCACACCGAGCTCATGGTGTGCGAGCACTGCCTGCTGACCGCCGAGGGGGCTTGCGCCACCGATGCGGCGCAAGCCGGGGTATGTTGTCACGATTGCATGCGTCGTCGGCAGGCGCGCTATCTGGTTGAGCGGGATGGCACGCGTTTGCCAGTTGCCATCGATGCACGCGGCAGGACGAGGATTTTCCTGACATAGGTGCCGCGTCGCGCCGTTTTGGTTATCATAAGTGAGTTTATGAACTTCCAGCACCGCCGTATCCGGTGAGGGTGCTATAGCAAAAGGAGGATACCCAATGCTGTCTGTTGACGAGCAAATGCGTATCATCACCTCGGGCGCTGCGAAGATCGTCCCCGAGGCCGACCTTCGCAAGAAGCTTGAGAAGGGCGAGCCCCTCAACATCAAGCTCGGCGTCGACCCCACCAGCCCCGATCTGCACCTGGGCCATGCCGTGCCGCTGCGCAAGATGCGCCAGTTCCAGGACCTGGGCCACAACGTCACCCTTATCATCGGCAACGGCACCGCGCTGATCGGCGACCCCTCGGGCAAGAACTCCACGCGTCCGCAGCTTTCGCAGGAGCAGATCGAGGCCAACGCCGAGACCTATGTGAGCCAGGCCATGAAGATCCTGGACCCCGAGAAGACCACCATCGTGCACAACGGCGATTGGATCCTTTCGATGGATCTGGCCGGCCTGCTGCAGGTGTGCTCCAAGTTTACCGTCGCCCGCATCCTTGAGCGCGACGACTTTACCAAGCGCTACCAGTCCCAGACGCCGATCGCCCTGCACGAGTTTCTGTACCCCGTGATGCAGGCTTTCGACTCCGTTCAGATTAAGGCCGACGTGGAGATGGGTGGCACCGATCAGCTCTTCAACCTGCTCGCTGGCCGCGAGCTTATGGAGAAGATGGGCATGGAGCCGCAGATCGCGCTTACCATGCCGCTGCTCGAGGGCACCGACGGCGTGCGCAAGATGTCCAAGTCCTATGGCAACTACATCGGCCTGACCGATGCTCCCAAGGATATGTTCGGCAAGACCATGTCCATCCCCGACGAGATGATTGGCAAGTACTATCGTCTGGCCAGCTCGCTCACCCCGGCCGAGGTCGACAAGATCGATGCTGCTCTGGCCGACGGCTCTGCTGATCCCTATGAGCTCAAGCGCGCTCTGGGCCGCGACCTGTGCGACACCTACCACGGCGCCGGTGCCGGCGACGAGGCTCAGGCCGAGTTCGACCGCGTGTTCAAGGAGGGTCAGCTCGCCGACTTCCCCGAGAAGCATGTTGAGCTGACCGTCAATGACGAGGGCCGGATCTACCTCGCTGGCCTGCTCAAGGACCTGGGCCTTTCGGCCAGCGCCGGCCAGGCCCGCCGCGATATCGACGGCGGCGGCGTCAAGATCAACGGCGAGGCGGTGGCTCCCAAGAGCTACAACATCGACCCGAGCGCCCTCAAGCTGGGCGACACCCTCTCCGTAGGCAAGCGCAAGGGCTTCAAGTTGGTCTAACGAGCGAGTTGACCTTACAAGTGCAACAAGGCCGCAGCCGGGATTCCCGACTGCGGCCTTTTTAGGGCACTCATTGGGGACGTACTTAAATGAGTGCCCGCAGATTGAGAGTGGATAATCTCCCGTTTTTTGCCTGTCTGCGGGCTCAAAGTGGGAGATTGTCCACTCTCGTCATTTGCAGGGGGTGTATTCCTGGCCCTCCTTTTGGGCATACAATGGCTATTGGCTTGCTGCGGTGAAGGTTTGTCCGCTCCGCAGCTATTTCTACAGTTAAAGGAGTATGTATGTCCGTTGAGGTCATGAGGTCTGTGATCGACGCTGCCGAGGGCCGCGTGCCCGTCGACACGCTGTTTACCAATGCGCAGATCGTCGACGTGTATGGCCAGCGTGTGGCGCCCGGCAGCGTTGCCGTCAAGGACGGTGTGATCGTCGGCGTGCTCTACGATGGTCGCGACGATGCCGCTGGCACCTACGAGGCAACTGAGGTCGTCGACTGCCAGGGCCACTATCTTGCCCCCGGTTTTATTGACGGACACTTGCATATCGAGTCCTCGAACATCCGCCCCGCCGAGTATGCTCGCATGGCCGCGACGCGCGGTACTACCACCGCCATTGCCGACAGTCACGAGATCGCCAATGTTGCCGGTCTCGACGGCCTGCGCTTTATGATTGAGGACGGTCGTCGTGCGCCCATCTCCATCAAGTACATGATGCCTTCGTGCGTGCCCGCACTGCCCGATGAGCAGGCCGGTGCCGTCATCACCGCTGCCGATATGCAGGCGTTTTTTGCCGAGCATCCGGGCGACGTTTTTGGTCTGGGCGAAATGATGAACCTGCCGGGCGTCTTTATGGCCGATCCCGAGACCTGCGCCCGCATCGATGCTGCCAACCAGACGCCGTCCAAGCAGGTTGACGGCCACGCGCCGCTCGTTGCCGGTAAGGACCTCAACGCCTATGCCGCAGCGGGCATTATCGCCGACCACGAGTCGACGATTCCCGAGGAGGCGCTCGACAAGCTGTCCCGCGGCATGTATGTGATGCTGCGTGAGGGTACGTGCAGCCACGACCTGGCCAATTTGTCTCCGATGCTGCTGGAGAACCCTGCCCGCGCCCGCCGTTGCTGCTTTGCGACCGACGACCGCGCTCCCTCCGATGCGCTTACGACCGGCATGATCGACAATGCCTGCCGCGTGGCCATCGAGGCCGGCATCGACCCGGTGGTCGCTATCTCTATGGCGTCCCTCTCCACGGCCGAGGCGTTTGGCCTGGATCACGGCTGCCGCGACCCGCACGAGCTGCGTGGTGCGATTGCCCCGGGCAAGCGTGCCGACCTGCTGGTGCTCAATGACTTGACGTTTGCTACGGCTCCGCATCGAGTATATGCCGCCGGTGCTCTGGTGGCGCAGGATGGCACCTTTGTGGGCGAGATTGCACCCGAGATGGCCGAGGTCGCGGCCCTTGCCGATGAGCTACGCGCCTCCGTTAAGCTGCCGAAGCTTTCGCTCGACGTATTCGACTATGCCTTTAAGCCGGGCGAGGCCGTGATTGACGTGGTGCCGGGCAAGGCCATCACGGGCATGGTTCGCCCCAAGAACACCGAGGGCCTGCGCCGCATTATGCTGATTGAGCGCCATGGCCGCGGCGTGTCGCTGCAGGCCGAGGGCGCCGACGGCGACGGCCCCGCTGGCCTGGGCCTGGTCGGCAAGCATATCGGTCGCGGCTGGGTGCGCGGCTTTACCATCACCGGTGGCGCCATTGCCTCCACGATCGGCCACGACTCGCACAACGTGTGCGTGGTGGGCGACAATGCGGCGGATATGATGGCTGCCGTTGAGGCCGTGGGCCAGGGCGGCCACGTGCTGGTGCGCAACGGCGAGGTCGTGGCGCGCATTCCGCTGGCGCTCGGCGGCCTGATGAGCGAGGGCGCTGCCGAAGACGTTGCGGCGCAGCACGACGACTTTATGGTCAAGGCGCGCGCCATGGGCATCGAGCCGCCGCTCGACCCCATCATGGGCATCATCTTCCTGCCCCTGCCGGTGATCCCGACGCTCCGCATCCGTCCCGAGGGCATGTTCGACGTCACAACCTTCACCTACGCCGACTAGTCATCAGGGACGTTCTTAAACGACTAGCCGTTGGGGACACTCTTTGGCGGGCTGCCTGACGTCGCGACCGTGGGGCCTCTGGCGCGCGTGAGCTATTTGCTAGGTCCATGTAACGTTTATAACTACGGGGTCTTATTCGAGCTCCCTTTGGGTACGGTGTTTTCAGATATACATCTGTTTTCACTACTAAGCCCGAAGGGAGCTTTTCTATGTTTAAACTGATTGCATCCGATATGGACGGCACACTGCTTGACGAAAACGGCCAGGTGCCTCCCGAGACCTACGAACTGATTCTGGCGCTACACGAGCATGGCGTGCATTTCGCCGCATCGTCAGGTCGTCGCTACGATCGCCTGTGCGAGTTCTTTGCGCCCGTTCGCGACAAGATGGACTTTGTCGCCGCTAACGGCGCCCAAGTCTACGCCGACGGTAAGATGGTAGACCGTGAGGTGTATTCCCACCTGGCGATTCGAAGGCTCGCCCAAGCCGTCAGGACGTTTCCCAATCTGCATCTTGCGCTCTTTGACCGAACCAAGTCCTTCCTGCTCGATGACGAGTGCAAGTTCGTGCGTGAGGTCGATAAGGACCTTCCCAATGCCGAGCGTATTTGGGAGCTGCCCGATCCCGGCGTAAATATCATCAAAGCGAGTATCTTTTGCGACGACAGTGCGGTTATGGACAGTGCGTACGTGCTACAGCGCGAACTTGGTCAGCTCTTTACTTTTGCGCCTTCGGGCAACGCGTGGATCGATGCCATGCAGCCTGGTGTATCGAAGGCCTCGGGTATCGCGCAGCTCGCGGAGCATTACGGCATTGATCGCGACGAGGTCATAGCGTTTGGCGACTCGATGAACGACTACGAGATCATTCGCTTTGTCGGCACGGGCTGCGCGATGGAAAACGCGCGCCCCGCGCTTAAGGCGGTGGCCGATCGCGTGGTGGGTTGTAACCGCGACCACGCCGTCCAGCAGGAGCTCCGCCACGTTCTGGAGAGCCTCGCCTAATCCGGCAGTTGGGGACGTTCCTTTTCTGCCGGCAGCTGGGGACAGTCCTTGCAGCTTTTTCGCGAAGAGTGTCCCCAACGACTACTGTGACTGGGGCAGCTAATTTGGGACGGGGCTATTTTAGCTACCCCACACAAGCGGGCAGCTAAAATAGCCCCGTCCCAAATTAGCTGCCCTGCCGGGTTGCTGCTGCTAGGCGAGGGCAGCCATGATGGTGCGGGCGACGCCGTCGTGGTCGTTGTCGAACTCGGTGATGGCGTCGGCGGCGTCGCGGTCCTCGGGCTCGGCGTTGATCATGGCCATGCCGTGGCCCGCTGCCTGCAGCATGGGGATGTCGTTGATGTTGTCGCCGAACGCCCAGGCGTCGACGAGACGCTCGCCCAGGTGCTCGCATAGCCACGTGAGGGCCGTTCCCTTGGTGGCGCCCTCACCCATGACCTCGATATTCATGGCGTAAGAACGCGTGACCTCAATGCCTCCGAGCGTGTCGAGCTCAGCCGCGATGGCGTCGCGATCGGCCGGGTCGTGCCAGTACATGGCGATGCGTTCGAGCGTCTCGACCCCGTCGATCTTACTGTCGATATCCATGTCGATCGGTGTTCGTGTGCGCTTGAGCGAAGCCGCGATGTGGGGGTCACCGCCGCAGAACTCATCCAGGCGCCCGTAAAGCGAGCGGGGGAGGAAGCACTGCCCATCCGCGAAGATATCGAAGGTCACATCGTGGCCGGCGGCGATGCGATGGACGCGATGGGCAATGCCGCGATCGAGCGGACGGCTCAAAATGCGCGTGGCGCGCGAGGCATCGTTGGGCACATCGTCGTCGAGCTGCCAGACGCTGGCGCCATTGGCGCAGACCGCGTAGTGCACGGCAGGATGGGCGAGGATGGGCTCAAAGACGCCCGACAGCGGACGCCCCGTGCACGGTACAAACTCAATGCTGCGACGTGCGAGCTCGTCGAGCATCGCCCAGGTGGCGTCGCCCATCTGCTTGTCGCTCGTCAACAGTGTTCCATCCATATCGGAAAAAACAATCATTCGATGCAGCCCTTTCTACTGGCATAAAAAGCGTGGCCGAGGGCGGTGATGCCCTGGCCACGCTCGAGTTCTATAACGGTCCGCGTCCTAGCGGTCGGCGATCGGCTTGTACTCCAGCGGCTCGATCACCGGACGATAGGCCGGGCGAATAATACGGTGCGCGCAGAAGAGCTCTTCCATGCGGTGTGCCGACCAGCCGGCCATGCGGGCGACGGCGAATAACGGCGTAAAAAGCGTCTCGGGCACGCCGAGCATCTTGTAGATAAAGCCCGTGTACAGGTCGATGTTGGCGCAGATGGGCTTGGTCATGCCGTGGTCGCGCATGACCTGGGGTGCCAGGCGCTCGATGCGCTCGATGAGCGCGAACTCATCGCCCAGGTCCTTCTTGGCGGCAAGCGTGCGCGCGTAACGGCGGCAGACCTCGGCGCGCGGGTCGCTGAGCGTATAGACGGCGTGGCCCATACCGTAGATGAGGCCCGTGCCGTCGAAGGCCTGCTTGTCGAGGATCTTGCCCAGGTAGGCTGCGACCTCGTCCTCGTCCTCCCAGTTGGAGACATGCGCGCGGATGTCCTCGTGCATGGACACGACCTTGGCGTTGGCACCGCCGTGGCGCGGGCCCTTGAGCGAGCCGATAGCCGCGGCGTAGGCGGAATACGGGTCGGTGGCCGAAGACGACAGCACGCGGCAAGCGAAGGTGGAGTTGTTGCCGCCGCCGTGCTCGGCATGCAGCATGAGCATCACGTCGAGCAGCATGGCTTCGTCGCGGGTGAACGCCATGCCACCGCGCAAGACCTGTAGGATGGTCTCGGCGGTGGAGAGACCGGGCGTGGGGTGCGGCACGTGAACCTCGGAGCCGCGAAGCTTGGCGACCGAGGCCATGTGTGCGAAGGCGGCGATGCGCGGGAGACGTGCGAGCATGGAAATGGCGACGTCGATTTCGTGCTCGGGCGTGATCACGTCTGGTTCGGCATCGAAGGCGTAGAGCAACAGTACGGCGCGCTGGAGCACGTTCATGATGCTCGACGACACCGTGGTCATAGGGAACTCTTTAACGTACTCGTCACTCAGGTGTCTAAAGGCGCCCAGGCGCTCGCAAAAGCCGTCGAGCTCTTCCTTGTTGGGCAGCGAACCCGTGATAAGCAGATAGGCGACTTCCTCGTAGCCGTAGCGATTCTCGGCCTGGGCATTGTTGACCAGATCCTCGATGCTGTAGCCGCGAAGCGTGAGCTTGCCCTGATCGGGCACGACCTTTCCGTCGACCTTGTTGTAGCCGTGCACATCCGAGATACGAGTGAGGCCCGCGACCACGCCCGAGCCGTCGGCATTGCGCAGGCCGCGCTTGACATTGTGCTCTTCGAACAAGCCCTCGTCATAAGGGTCGGTCGGCAGGCCGTGGTAGAGGCTTTCGCTCTCAGACGAAATCTGGCGGCTTGCTTCGTAATCCAGAACCAGTCGGCTCAAGTGGTCATCGAAGCGGTAATAGATTTTCTTGGCGTCGTAGGCCATGTGCGCTCCTCTCCGGGCCGTGTGGGGGCGGCGTGCTTGAGTGCAGATGCGCCGGCCTGTTCCTGCACGGCCTGTTCGCTACAGGCGGTACATAAAGTTAAAGACGTCCTCGCGCTGGATGGACACGTTGACGCCCGAAAGCTCGCCGGCCTCGGCCAGGGCCTCCTGCAGCTCAGCGAAGTCGAGCTTGGACTCGGCGGTATCGGCCAGCATGGTCATGGTGAAGATGTCCTCGATAATGGACTGCGTGATGTCGCGGATGTCGACGTTGGCCTCGCCCAGGACACGGGTGACGCCGGCGACGATGCCGGGGCGGTTCTTGCCAAGGACGGTGATGACGATACGGGAGGACGAGATCTCGGCCATGGGAAACCCTTTCGCGTGATTGCGGCGCGCGCGGGGCGCTCCGCTACGGTACAGTGTTCATCATTGTACCTGTCTGGCGCAAAAAAGGCGCGCTCGCTGCGGCGTTACATGCCTGCAACATGAGCGTAAGGGGGAAGGCCGTACGGGGAAGAGCCGTCTGGCGCGTGTCCGGCTCGTGTTGGGTTGATTTCCGATCTCAGCCGAACACATTGAGCGGACAGGCCGTTCCCGCAGTCAGCCGAACGCCTCCGACGGCTGATTCCGAACTGGAAGCGGAGGGCATCCCCGCCCTTCGGTAGGGGATACCGCTCCGCGGCGCATGCCGCGGGCGGCGCCCCTATCGGACCACCGTGACCTCAGTTGGGATGGGCCCAGCACTGCCGCGTACTCGGTGAGCTAGAGCCAACTGTTCGTCTTCACGTCGCGTATGGCGATATTTCGGTCGTCCGGCTCGGTGATGCCGTAGCCGAACGCCTGGAGCGTCTCGATGGACTCCTGGATCCTCTGTTGGAACATGGGACCCGGATCGACCCTCGGCCCGAGGTGCCCGCGCCAAAGGCACGGCGTGGCGCGCAGCATGTTATGGATTTTGGAGATGGGCTCGATGTCGGCGTAGACGTTGAGCGTCGCCATGGCGTCCTTGTGGCCGAGGATCGATTGGAGCGCCTTGATATCGCCGCCTTGGCGGATCCACTGCGTTGCGAACGTGTGGCGAAGGCCGTGGAACGTGATCAGCTCGTCGTTGGTGCCCATGAGGCCGTTGGTCTCCGAGAACGTCTTGAACGCCCTGCGGATATAGCTTGTCGTCGCGAAGGTCGCGCCCGGCTCCGACAGGATGTAGCAGTCCCCGATCTCGACCGCCCCGGTAAGGCCGCGCAAGCGCAGCTTTCCGCAGTCGATCTCGTGGGTCTCCTTCAGGAAGGGGAGTAGGCCGACCGGGTCGATGGGGATACCCCTGGCGTCATGGGTCTTGGTGTCCTTGATGAACGAACCCATTCCCTTCGCGTACGCCACCGAGTGTCTGATCGAGATCAGGCCCGTCTCGAAATCCACATCGCACCACCGAAGGCCGCAGACCTCGCCGATTCGCATCCCCGTGTGCAGGGCGAGTACGACCGCCCTCTAATCCTCGGCGGACCAATCGAGTCCGAACTCCTTTCGGGCATCCTCTTCGCTCATGACTTCGAGAAGGTCTCCGGGTTGGCAACGAAGGGCGAGGCATAGCTGCTCGAGTGTGTTGAAGCGAATGCCGCGAATATGCCCTTTTTTAATACGGGACAGGTTCACGGGCGTGGTTCCAATCCTTTCGGCAAGTTCGTTCGAGGAAATCTTTCGCTCGGCCATGATCTTGTCGAGGCGAACAATTACGGGCATGGCGTTTCCTTACGCAATCTCGTCGGAGTCGAGGTACAGCTCTCGGGCGTACAAGAAGAGCTGGGAAAGCATGAACAGGACGATGCCGAGAACCAGAGAGGTCCAATCGAATGATGAAGCGATCTCTTGGGCGCCGACGGCCCCCTCGCCGCCAAACATCGAAACGGAGGTTTTGAGTGAGCCGGCGTAGAGGCTGGTGGCAGCTTGAACAACGAAGAGAATGCCGAGCACCTTCAAGCATGTCGCAGACCCTTTCTTGAAGGGGTCTCCGCTCTTGATCGTCCACACGAGAACGGCGCTGAGGATGGTCGTAGCGATACCGATGACGGCAGGGACCAATGTCGAGATCGCAAGGGCTGGATACGCGGGGGAGTCTGCAATTACAGGGTTGTCGAGCACTTCGATTGCTGGCTTTAAGGAGAACGCCACTTGTGCGATGGCGGTGGCGCAAAGGGTCGCAGAGGCTATCGCACATGCGATGCGGAAGGAATGAAGCCGGGGAGTGCGATTGTCGGAACTCATAATAACCTCCGAAGAATTTAAAAAACTCAGGTTACTTTTTAACAGTTTATGTTAAATTGACTTTGCAGGCAAGTAATCACAGCATGCTGCAACCGAAACCCCTCTAGATTGGAGAGGATTATGTTCAGTACTGTTAAGTCGTGTAAGCTCTTGGTTTTCCTCGGCCTCGCTCTTTGTCTGTTGCTGCCGGGAGCCCCCGCTTTTGCGGATACCCCGATGCCTCCTTCCCAGGAGAGCAGCCAGTGTGCCCTCGTTGAGCCCCTCGGGTATACGGACGACGTCGTCGATACCTACTGGAGCTACAGCTGTCCTCGCGGCGTAAGCGGGCACAGCATCTCGATGTTCAACATCTCTTACAAGACGATCTCCTACCGAAATGGCTATCGCCGATCCGCGCATCATAGGGAATCCCGCCTCGCTGCAATGTGCTCCTGTGGTGTTCTTGGCACAACTGATAAATGGCAATTTGTCTATAGCACCTACTAGATGCGAGGAAGGGCCGAGCATTTTGTTCGGCCCCTCTGTTCCGACTGGATGAGGTTAAGGTTGGCGATGAATATGCTCAAAATCTCGAAGGCGATCTTTAGGTCGCTTCTCTCCTCCAGGTCGCTCTGTGTTGTCGTTGTTGCGTTGATGGTTCTTTGTGCTCTGCCCGTCTTCAGGAGCGCGGCTGGCATCGACGGACGGGTCGAATACCTCGAGTCGGGAATAACCCGTGTTGAGCAGGAATTGTCAGCATCCTATGCGGATGCGCTTGTGAATGCGGGGGAGGACGGTGTCTATACCTCTTCATCAAGCATGCCCGCGCTTCTGTACCCTCTTGCCGCGGGACGTCTTATCTTGGCACCGCTCTCTCCCCTACTTCCGTTTCTGCAGATATCGGATGGAGAGTACACCTATTATGACGGATCGAAGGAGTACTTGCTATGGGTCGCAACGGCCGTTGCCGTCTCGTTCCTTGCCGCGCGTCTTAACAAACGTGAAAAGCTCATCATCCAGGCACCGATGGGCGAGCTGGGTAGACTTGTTGCATCGAGCGTATGGGCGAGTGTTTTTGCAATGCTTGCCGTCCTCGCCATCAATCTTCCAGGGATAATCGCCGCGCTTGTGAAGAATGGCCCGGGCTCGCCGTTCTATCCGATAGGCTACATTCAATATGCGACTCCGGTTATCAAACCGGCTTGGCTGGTGTTCGCGCAGACGGCCATCTTGCAATTCTTGGTGGCAGCGTTCATCTCGCTTGTCGTTCACCTTGCCGTGAAGATTGCCAATAACCCTACGCTTGGAATCGTGTTCGTATGTGCCCTGATGGGGGTGACGATGGTTCCCGGGTATTACGGAAGATCCATCGCTTTACGTGAGTTCGCCCTGTTGAATCCCCTTACGTATGCGAACACTGAGTTGACCGTCGGCGCCTATAGCCCGTACCCGACAACGCAGATAGTGAATCTGCCTGGACTTTGCTTCGAGCGTGGCGCGATTGCCCTCGTATGCGCAATCGGGATCGAGGTGCTGGCAATTAGCCTGCTTTGCGTTGCTGGAAAGAGCGGCTGCGCGTGCCCGATATCCCCGATTTGTCTTGAGAGAGGTTCCTTCACTGCATCGAGAACGGCAACTCGTTCGAGCGCTTGTGCCTCCGCCGTTGCATACGTAAGAACGATGGGGAAACTGCTCCTGCGTTCTCCTACCCTCGCCGTATGCGCGATTGCAATGTCGACGACGATGCTGGCCCCGGCTCTGGTCGAGATGTTTCCTGACGCTGATAACGTTTCCGCTGTTCGGTATAGGGATGGGGAGCTCCGTTCAATAGATCGGTATCTAGAGCAGAACGCTGCGAATATGGACGTCGAGGGCAAAGCGGCCCTGGAAGACATGCGGGATGCTCTTTCGGGTTTCGTGTACGCGCCTATGCCTGCGGAGGGGTTTCGAAGCCTTGCGACGTACGAGCGCGCTCGAGGTGAGCTGGGCGCGGCAGATGCGACTCTCCTGCAATCGATCGGAATCGAGCCGGAGACTCCTTCTCGTGCGGAGGCGCGCGCCCTTCTGCTTGAGTCGATCGCGAGCTTGCCGGAACCCAAGGTTTACGAGTTAAGTACGAAGATGCCCCCATTAATCCTCCTTTCGTATCTCCAGGCAGCGCTTCCCTCCTTATTTTTGCTGTTGCCCGTGGTTGTCACATCGCTCGCGTGCACCCACCTGCAGTGTCGTTCCCTTCTGGTTCTCCAGATCCCCGCAACAGCGCATGTGCGTTTTCTGACGGCTGTTGCGCTGGCTCTCCTGCTTGGCTTGGTGCTGCTTTTGGTGTCGATGGTTCCCGCTGTCGTTGTGTCCGTGATTAAGAACGGTGCGGGTGGATCGGAGTATCCCGTCGCTCTCATTCGGGCGGGAGCTTCGACAACGTCCATGGTGGGGGAGGCGGTGTTGTGCAGTATTCCGTTGCTGGTCATGGCATACGGCGTGATTTCCGTCGTCGCTGCGTTGACAGCAGCGATTAGCCGCAACCCCGTTGTCACCGGAATGGTTTGCGCGGTTCTCTTGGTGTTGGGTTCGTTGAGCGCTCATGTTGAAAGCGTGGGCATGGGCGTCGCGCTGCTGGCTCCATTCGCCTCGTTTAATCCCGCTTCCCAGGTGGGGACGATTGGGTTCCTTGGGCGAGGGACGAACGCGATGCCTTTTGGAGAGGTCGTCGGCGCATCGGGCGCTCTGCTGGTGGTCTTGGGCGCCGTATCTCCGTTGATGGTGCGCCTGAGTGTTCCAAAGATCGAAAGGGGATGATCTCGATGATTGACCTTCAAACGCTGACGATCTCTTATGGAAAGAAGGTGCTCGTAGATTCGGTGAACGCTGAGTTTGCCCCGGGTACGGTCTACGGTCTCGTCGCTCCGAACGGGCATGGAAAGACGACGTTGCTGCGTGCGATGGCAGGTTTGCCGGGTCCTCGCGTGGACGGGAGCATCGTTCTGGATGAGGTGCAGGGTACGGGTGCGAGAGAGGTCCGTTCTATGATCTTCTATGCACCTGGTGAGGGGACGCTGCTGTATCCCGGATTGCGTGCGGAAGATCACCTCAAGATGGTTTGCGATATGTGGCCGCATGCTCGCGATATCGAAGAGATAGTGGAACAAACGCAGATAGGCGAGTTCGCGAAGATGAGGATCCGCACTCTGAGCCAGGGCATGAAGCAGCAGCTTACCCTGGCGATTGCGTATGCGACGGGCGCGCGGTACCTTCTATTAGATGAGCCCATGAACGCGCTCGACCCCAGCAGGGTGGACTTGCATTCCGAGATTCTCAGGAAGCTGGCCGATTCTGGTACGTGCATCATCATGTCATCCCACATCTTGGATTCGGTCGATAGGCTGTGCGATGAGATTCTGTTTTTGAAGGATGGGAGGCTCATTAGAAGCATTCCGCAAGATGATGCTGCGCCGAAGTCTCCTGGATCCCATTTCGCAAAGCCTGCCGGACGCGCCGATGGTGCGCTAAGCACGTATCGGCGACTCTACGAAAAGGGCGGGTAGAAATGCAAGTTAAAAATCTATGTGGTCAATATAATACCGTTGAACCCGCATATCGATACCGCTCAGCCATTCGCCTCGCCCCCGTCGCACGTATCTTCATCCGGTCTGTTACTTTTAATCTAACAATTCTTTGAGGAACGTAGGTGCTTCTAAATGTACTGTCGACTTCTTCTCAAACTAATCCTAAGAGACAAGGCCGTATGGATTTGTACGCTCGTTCTCGCTGCAGCCTTTTCCGCCCCCATTGCGTTCAATTCACCCATCTACGGCCCCTTCTTTATGAAGCAGGGCATGCAGGGCTTTGTCGACGCATTCAATACGCGCGCGCCCCAGGCCAGCGGCACAGACCTATCGCCAGAGCAGCAAGATGACGCTGAGCTTGCAAGATACGCGAACGCCGCCCTCGCCGCTCAAACCGACGCCGCCTTTCTCGACTCTGCCGAGAGCTACTACGCGCTCATGGACGAGGGCTTCCAATCCGGGTCCATCGTGGGGGACCAGGAGACCAATGACGCAGAGCTCGCATATTGCCGCGCTCTGAGCAGCTCCGGCATCGCGGATATCCCGGCCTCCGCAAACGACCTGCCGTTCCTCTCCTTCCTGCCCTACGCCATTGCCCAGGCGCCGTCCTTCCTTCCCTTCATCCCCTTCCTTCTCTCGTCGATACTCGTGCTCGGCGCCACAAGGCCCGGGACCCTGGCGGCAAAGGCGCCCGTGCCCAAATTCCGGCGCCTTATCCAAACCGTGTTTTCGATAATTGGCGCGGGGACCGCGATGCTCCTCGCCGGCCTTGCGCCCGGGAGTATTTACGCCTTGGCCCTAAACGGCTTCGGGCAGATCGGGTACCCGATCGCCTTCTTCCATAACGGCGCGCTCACTACCACGACCGCGGGAGACGTCTTCACGACCATACTTCTCGCGCTGCTCGCGGGTGGAACCTTGATATCCGTTTGTTCCGTCGTCCTATCGACCGCAACGAGGCGCGTCTTCGCGGGCCCCCTTACCTCCGCGTTGCTTGTCGCGGCCCCGGCATTCCCGTTATTGTCCGATTCGGCACTGGGGCATAATGCCGCGCTCGAGCTCCTGCCGCTGGCCGTGTTCTCGCCTATCGAGGCAACGGGTTACGTAGGATGCTTCCCAACAGAATTCATTGACTCCGGTTCAAGCGGTGCATCGATGCTTGCCGTGGCCCTGATATACGTCGCGGTCTTTTTTGCGGTCGGCGCCGTTGCGACACGTTCGCCCAAACAGTCTGAACCCGCGAAAAAGCGCCATGGGCTCGAGCTTCTGGACGTGAGCGTGGGATACGGAAGCACGACGATACTTTCAATCGGATCGCTTTTCTTGAGCCCGGGAACGGCGGCGGGCCTCATTGCTCCCAACGGCTCGGGGAAAACCACCTTTCTTGAAGCGCTGTCGGGCCAATTTCCCACCCGTATCCACTCGGGAAGCCTGGTGGCAGACGGAATCAGCCAACGTCAATCAGCCGAATTTGCAGAACTCGTCTACCTGAGCTCTTCAGGCGGCACGGATCTTTACCCCACGCTATCAGCCCTCGAGCACCTTGCTTTCGTTAGGGATGCGTGGAAATCGGCCGCCGACATCGACTCGCTCTGCAGCTCCCTCGGAATCTCCCCATATCTCGACAAGCCGGCCCGTAAACTCTCGACGGGAATGAAGCAGCAGGTAAAGCTTGCCATGGCGATAGCGACCGATTGCCCGTACCTCATCCTCGATGAACCGCTGAACGGCCTCGATCCGGGAAAGCGGAAAACCTCCTGCGACGCGATGCGCAGCGAGGTGGCGCGGGGACGCAGCGTGCTCATTTCAAGCCATCTGCTCGACGACCTGGCAGACCTCACCGACTCGTTCTACTTCATCGAGGCCGGCACGCTCGTGGAAAAGATCAAGTCGTCCTTGCAGACGCTCAAGCAGGAATACCTCGATACATACGAAGGATGAATGTGGGGGAGTGTTCGGATGATAGTTGATATTCAAGGGCCAGCTCGTGTCGTGCCGAAAAGACCGTGAACCTTTTGTGGGACATGCGGCGCCGTGGTACCATATCCGAGTTTGTTGTCTTGGTCGGAAACCAAGACGCCTTATGCGCTGATCGGTAACCAGCGCCTGACCAATAAGGAGTCCTACCATGAAGCAGGGTATCCATCCCCAGTATGTCGAGTGCACGGTGACGTGCTCCTGCGGCAACACCTTCAAGACGCACGCAACCGTGTCCGAGATGAAGGTCGAGCTTTGCAACGAGTGCCACCCGTTCTACACCGGCCAGCAGAAGTTCGTCGACACCGGTGGACGCGTCCAGCGCTTCGCCGACAAGTTCGGTGGCGCCGCTGCCGCCCAGCTCAAGAAGGCTGAGGAGGCCAAGGCCGCCAAGGCCGCCAAGGCTGCTGAGGCCGAGGCCGCTCGCAAGGCCGCCGCTGAGGCTAAGGCTGCCGAGAAGGCTAAGCGTGCCGCTAAGTTCGCCGAGGAGGCTGCCAAGCAGGCTGCCGAGGCTCCCGCAGAGGCTCCCGTCGAGGAAGCCGCTGCCGAGGCCGAGACCACCGAGGCTGCTGAGTAAATAGCTCGCCGAGCAAACACTCGCATTCATGGCAAAAGGGCCGTGCACCCAATTGGTGCACGGCCCTTTTCTTATCGACGCAAAGTAGCACGTCCTCTTTGCACCGAACGGTGGGGATTTTTCGTTTGCCCAGATAAAACCTGCCAAAATAAACCTGTCCCTTTTTGGCAGGTAACCGATAGGAGGCTACGTGGACACATCGACGTCCTTGGGCAATCGCGAGCTCGCGGTGGCAAAGAAGCGTGCGCTCGATGCTGCCTATTTTAGGAAGGGTATCGCTGTCGCGGCGCTTTCGAGCTGCATGTATGCGCTGTACACGGCCTTTGTTACCGCCGGTCAGCTCTTTGGCGTTTGGGCCGGTTGGTTCGATGCATTTGCTCCCTCCGGCCTTTTGGCGGTATTCATCTTGCCCACGATCGCCTCGGGCGTCAATGACGTGCTGAGTGCCGTCTGGGCCACGTTTTTCACTGCCGGTCAGGGCAAACTCGCCGACCTAGGCCGCTGCATCGCCTCAAAGCCCGGCGTCATCGTTATCGCCGCCGCCTTCATTGGCGGGCCCATCGCTTCTGCCGCCTACGTTATCGCGCTTTCGCAGGCAGGCACGCTTGCCGTGCCCATCGCCGCGCTCAACCCCGCGATCGGTGCGGTGCTCGCCCGCGTGCTCTACCGACAGCCGCTTAGCCCCCGTGTCGTCACCGGCATCGTTGTCTGCGTGTTCGCCGGCGCCATGATCGGTAGCGCCGGCCTGAGCGGGCAGGCATCTTCCGGCATGGCGCTCGGCCTGGGTCTGGCGCTGTTAGCCGCCCTGTGCTGGGGCGTCGAGGGATGCGTGGGCGGCCGCGCCACCTGCATGATCGATCCTCAGATCGCCATCAACATCCGTCAGCTTGTCTCGGGCGTCGGCAACCTGTGCTTGGTACTGCCGGCCCTAACCTTGGCATGCGGAGAGCCCCTTGGTCAGAGTTACGTCCTTGTCGCCCAAGCGCTCACCGACAAATCCTCCGTCGTGTTTTTCGCCTGCTCCGGTTTTGCCGCCTACTTTTCGTTTATGAGCTGGTATCGCGCCAACTCCATGTGCGGCACGGCGCTGGGCATGGCCATCAACGGCACCTATACCTTTACAGCGCCGCTGTTTACGTGGATTATCGTCGGCCTGGTCTTGGGCTTTGACGGCTACGCGCTTCCGTCCGTCGCATGGGTGGCGGCCGTCGTCAACCTCGTCGGCATTTGCCTGATCGCCGTGAATCCCCTCGACATGGTTAAAAAGGACGGTGATCGGGATGCTTCCGCTTAACTATGCCATGCTCGATTATTTTGTTTGCCATGACGAGGCTTGCGTCGATGATGTGATGGCCGATCTCGCGGCCGAGTATGCATCGTTTGCCGCCTTTGCAAGGCCGCGCATGCAGGAGGCGCTCATGACCGCGCACAAGAATGGCCTGATTGACGAGGCGCGCTTTGATTTGAATGCCGAAGGCGAGCTTCGCGTCTACTATCGGGCGAGCGCCGAGCAGCGCAAAGTTATCGGCGCCTATCTGGGCCGTAGCCACTAAAATAAAACGTCCCTTTTTGGCAGGTCGGTCGTAGTTATTACGTGGGGGATGAGGTCGAGCGTATAGCGTGCGTCCCGTTTGGCTAAAGTACAACTATCTGTGTTTAACTCGCCCAGTGCAGTGCGCTACGGGCGATGGCCAAAAAGGAAAACCACATGGGATTCATGTCAAAGCTGCTGTCCTTTGGATCCGATAAGGACCTTAAGCGCTACTACAAGATCGTCGACCAGATCAACGGTCTTGAGCCCCAGTTTGAGAAGATGACCGAGGAGGAACTCCGCGGCCAGACCGATAAGTTCCGCGAGCGTTACGCCAACGGCGAGTCGCTCGACGACATGCTCCCCGAGGCTTTTGCCACCGTGCGCGAGGCTTCCAAGCGCATCACGGGCATGCGTCACTTTGACGTACAGCTCATCGGCGCCATGGCGCTGCACGAGGGGCATATCGCCGAGATGAAGACCGGCGAAGGCAAGACGCTCGTCTCCACGCTGGCCGGCTACCTCAACGCTATTGCCGGCAAGGGCGTGCACGTCGTTACTGTCAATGATTACCTTGCCAAGCGCGACTCCGAGTGGATGGGCCGCATCTACAAGTACCTGGGCATGACCGTCGGTCTGCTCCAGAACAACATGCCGCTCGAGCTCAAGCGTCCGGCCTACCAGGCAGACGTCACCTACGGCACCAACTCCGAGTTCGGTTTCGACTACCTGCGCGACAACATGGTCACCCGCCCCGAGCAGCGCGTACAGCGCGGCCACAGCTACGCCATCGTCGACGAGGTCGACTCCATCCTGATCGACGAGGCACGTACCCCGCTCATCATCTCGGGCGCCGGCACCAAGTCCGCCAGCACCTACAAGGACTTCGCGCGTGCCGTGCGCGGCCTTGAGCGCGGCGAGGACGTGTCGCACGACATGCTCACCGCCACCGAGGACGTTGAGCCCACGGGCGACTACGTCATGGACGAGGCCAAGCACACTATCGCCGCCACCGAGCGCGGCCTTAAGAAGATTGAGCGCCGCTTGGGTATCGATGACATCTATGCCGATCTCTCCGGTCAGCTGGTCAACCACCTGCAGCAGGCGCTGAAGGCCCAGTACATGTTCCACCGCGACAAGCAGTACGTGGTCACCAACGGCGAGGTCAAGATCGTCGACGAGTTCACCGGCCGCATTATGGAAGGCCGCCGCTACTCCGAGGGCCTGCATCAGGCCATCGAGGCCAAAGAGGGCGTGCTCGTGCGCGAGGAGAACCAGACGCTGGCCACCATCACCTTGCAGAACTACTTCCGTCTGTATGACAAGCTCTCCGGCATGACCGGTACGGCACTCACCGAGGATGCCGAGTTCCGCGAGATCTACAAGCTGCCCGTCGAGGTCATCCCCTCCAACAAGCCCGTGCAGCGTGTTGACCACGAGGACCTGGTGTACCGCACCATCCAGGCCAAATACAACGCCGTTGCCGACGACGTCGAGCGACGTCACGCCAAGGGCCAGCCGGTCCTGGTGGGCACCGTCTCCATCGAAAGCTCCGAGAAGCTGTCGGCCGCCCTTACCAAGCGCGGCATCGCGCACGAAGTCCTCAACGCCAAGCATCACGAGCGCGAGGCTCACATCGTTGCCCAGGCCGGACGCTACGGCGCCGTGACCATCGCCACCAACATGGCCGGTCGTGGTACCGACATCCTGCTGGGCGGCAACCCCGACGAGCTGGTGCGCGAGCGCCTTGAGTACGAGGGCCTGACCATGGAGGACGTGACGCCCGAACAGCTCGAGCAGTTTAACGCCGAGGCCAAGGAGACTTGCAAGGCCGAGCGCGAGCGCGTTCTTGCCGCCGGCGGCCTGACCGTTATCGGCACCGAGCGCCACGAGTCCCGCCGTATCGACAACCAGCTGCGCGGCCGTTCCGGCCGTCAGGGCGATCCGGGCGAGACCCAGTTCTACCTGTCGCTCGAGGACGATCTCATGCGTCTGTTTGGCGGCGACAAGATGGACCGCGTCTCCAAGATGATGGTCACGGCTGACATGGGCGACGATATGCCCATCCAGCACAAGATCATCTCCAAGGCTGTCGAGAGCGCCCAGCACAAGGTCGAGAGCATCAACTTCTCCATGCGTAAGAGCGTCCTTGAGTACGACGACGTCATGAACAAGCAACGCCAGGTCATCTACGCCGAGCGCAATAAGATTCTGGACGGCAAGGATCTGACCGACCACATCACCGAGGTCATGCACGATACCGTGTACCGCTGCGTGCAGGAGTTCTGCACCAAGGACAGTCACGATGGCGAGCGCGACCTGGAGGGCCTGCGCAAGTGGGTTGTGGAGCTCACCGGCCACATCGATACGCCGAAGTTCCCCGACGAGGATTATGAGGCCCTAGCTGCCGATGTCCTGGCTTACGTAGAGAAGTGCTACAACATGAAAGCCGAGCGCTTGGGCGAGGACCTGATGCGCGAGCTCAACACCCAGGTCATGCTGCGCGTCATCGATACCCGCTGGATGAACTACCTGCAGGAGATGGACTACCTCAAGACCGGCATCGGCCTGCGCGGCTTTGGCCAGCGCGACCCGCTGGTCGAGTACAAGACCGAGGCCTACGGCGCGTTCCAGATACTCGTCGACACCATGTACGAGGATTACCTGCGCACGGTTCTGCGCATCGAGATCAAGGCTGCCCCGCGTGTCGTGGAGCACAAGGAGGAGCCCGCGCTCGAGGGTGCGCACTTCTCCGGTCCTGCCGAGGTCGATGGTGACAACGGCGACTCGGTGCTGCGCAAGCAGGCGCAGGTGCAGGCCCGCACGGCTGTCCAAGGCGGACCGGCTGCCGTCAACAACGGTGGCAAGGTGACGACCTACCGCAAGTCCGAGAGCGACGATCCGTACGTCAACGTGGGCCGCAACGACCCGTGCCCTTGCGGTAGCGGTAAGAAGTTCAAGTACTGCCACGGCAGGAATCGTTAATGGCTGAGGCTTTAGAGGTAACGCCCGCCGAGCTGGACGCGTTTGCGGACCGGCTCGGTGAGGTTGAGTCGTACCTCCATTTGGACGAGAAGCGCACTCGCGTAACGGAGCTCGAGGCCAAAAGCGTCGCCCCGGGCTTTTGGGACGACGCCGATGCCGCTCGCGCCACGATGGAGGAGATCGCGCGCACCAAGGAAGATATCGCTGCCGTGGACACCGCGCGCGGCGAGCTTTCCGATGCCCGCGCTGCGCTGGAGCTTGCCGAGGAGATGGGGGATGACCCCGACGCCGTCGCATTGCGCGAGGAGGCTGCCGCTACGGCAGAACGCCTGGCCCGCGCCATCGACGAGCTTGAGCTTGCGAGCTGGTTTACCGGGGAGTTCGACCATGGCGACGCGATTGTGACCATCAAGCCCGGGCAGGGTGGTTTGGAGGCCCAGGATTGGACCTTCATGCTCTTTAAGATGTACATGAAGTACTGCCAGCGCCGCGGTTGGAAGGTCACCATCAACGATTGCCCCGCGGCCGAGGTCATTGGCATTGATCGCGCGACCTTTACCGTCGAAGGCAAGGATGCTTTTGGCATGCTTCGCGCCGAGGCCGGTGTCCACCGCCTGGTGCGCATTAGCCCCACCGACGACAAGAAGCGCCGCCAGACCACGTTTGCCGGCGTCGAGGTCATTCCGGTGCTGCCCGACGATATCGATATCGAGATCAACCCCGACGACATCCGCGTCGACGTGTACCACGCAAGTGGCCCGGGTGGCCAGGGCGTAAACACCACCGACTCCGCCGTGCGCGTGACGCATTTCCCCAGCGGCATTGTGGTTACCTGCCAAAACGAGCGCAGCCAGATCCAGAACAAGGCCGCGTGCATGCAGATCCTCAAGGCTCGCCTGTACGAGATTGAGCTCGAGAAGCGTGCCGAGGCCCTGGACGAGATTCGCGGACCCAAGACCACGATTGGTTTTGGCAACCAGATCCGCAGCTACGTGCTCTACCCGTACCAGATGGTTAAGGACCTGCGTACGGGCGTGGAGACCAGCAACGTCGAGGCCGTTCTTGACGATGGCGATTTGGATCCGTTTGTGATTGGCTATCACCGTTGGGCTACCGGCAACGCCGATGTAGAAGGCTCGGAGATCTAAAACATCGGGCGGCTTCAAGCCGATGCTAAGCCCAACGGTTGGACGGGTTTGTATTCGGAATAAACCCTGCGCAGGGGTGGTTTTTGTCCGGCGAATCGGTAGAATCGAATACAAGAAGAAGTTCAAAGCGCATCCGATGGGGTGCGCTTTTTTGAGGGAGGCAGCATGGCATATCGTCTGGACATTAAGCGCATTCTTTCGATGAACTTCTTTCACGACCTGCCCCAGATTATGTTGGGGTGCGCTCTGGCCGCTATTGCGACCGACCTGTTTTTGATTCCTAACGGCCTTGCTGCCGGTGGCGTTACGGGCCTTGCCACCATTATCCAGGCGGTCGGCGCATCGCGCGGTCTATCGCTTCCCGTTGGTATTCAGACGATCGTGATGAACGCCTTGCTGCTGCTGGTCGTTATGCGCGAGGGCGGCATGTTCTACGTGGTGCAGACGGCGACAGGCTTTGTGCTGCTGGGCTTTTTCACCGACCTGTTCGCTCCGTTTGTGGCGCCGCTGGCACATGCCGATCTGATGCTGCCCGCTATGTGGGGCGGCATCATCACGGGCATCGGTTATGGCATGGTGCTGCGCGCCGGCGCCAACACCGGCGGCTCGGACACGATTGGCCAAATCATCTCGCGTAATACCTCGCTGCCCGTGGGCTCGACCGTCATGGCGATCGATGTTGCCGTATGTGCGCTGTCGGCTCCGGTCTTTTCAATCGAAAATGCACTATATGCAGGCCTTTCGATGGTCATTAGCGGCTACGTGATCGATGCCGTGGTCGATGGCGGCAACAAGCGTCGTATGGTACTCATCATCTCGGACAAGTTCCCTGATATCGCTGCCGATATTATGTATGGCCTGGGTCGTGGTTGTACCAAGTTTAAGGCGACTGGCATGTATTCGGGTGCCGAGAAGCCGGTGATCATGGTCATCGTGAGCCGTCGAGAGCTCAATACCCTTAAGACGATCGTGCGCGAGCGCGATCCTCACGCCATTGTGACGGTCGCTGACGTTACGGAAGCCTTCGGCGAGGGATTCAAGGACATTAGCGCGTAGGGGCGACCGCGTTCCATCCAAAAGACGTTCACATTGATAAACCGTTTCATCAGCGGTTCTGCCTGCTAAATTGTTCAAATAATGATAAAAACTCTGGTAAAGCCATCAGTTTCCAGCATAATGAATGACGTACGTGCATTGCGGCTGTGTTGGGATTACCTTCGGTGCCGTGCGCATCTTGTCTAAAGAGGATGAAAGGAAGGCACAATGAGCGACGAAGAGCTCAAAAAGGTTGCCAACGAGGTAAGGAAGGGCATCGTCACCGGCGTGCACGCTGCCAAGTCCGGCCATCCGGGCGGTTCGCTCGGTGCTGCCGACATCATGACCTATCTGTACTTTGAGGAAATGAACGTCGACCCGTCCGATCCCCGCAAGGCCGATCGCGACCGTTTTGTGCTCTCCAAGGGCCATTGCGCTCCGGGCCTGTACGCCGTGCTCGCCGAGCGCGGGTTCTTCCCCAAGGAGGATCTTGAGACGCTGCGCCACATCGGCAGCCACCTGCAGGGTCACCCCAACATGAACGACACCCCGGGCGTCGACATGTCCACCGGCTCGCTCGGCCAGGGCATTTCCGCCGCCGTGGGCATGGCCGTTGCCGCCAAGCACTGGGGCGATACTTATCGCACGTACGCCCTGCTGGGTGATGGCGAGAGCGAGGAGGGCCAGGTCTGGGAGGCCGCCATGTTTGCCGGCAACCAGCAGCTCGATAACCTCTGCGTGATCGTCGACCACAACGGCCTTCAGATTGACGGTCCCGTCGAGGAGGTCAACGACCCCATGCCGCTCGCCGACAAGTTCCGCGCGTTCAAGTTCCACGTGGTTGAGCTCGCCGACGGCAACGACTTCGACCAGATCCGCGCCGCCTTTGCCGAGGCTCGCGCCACCAAGGGGCAGCCGACCGCCATTATCGCCGAGACCACAAAGGGCAAGGGCGTGTCCTTTATGGAGAACCAGGTTGGCTGGCACGGCAAGGCCCCCAACGATGAACAGTTTGAGCAGGCCATGGCAGAGCTCACGGCCGCCGGAGAGGAGCTCTAGGATGGCAGACGTCAAGAAAATCGCCACGCGTGTAAGCTACGGCGAGGCCCTCGTCGAGCTCGCCAACGAGCACGATGACTTTGTGGTCCTCGACGCCGACCTGGCCGCCGCCACGCAGACCGGTAAGTTTAAGGCCGCTTGCCCCGACCGCTTCTTCGATGTGGGCATTGCCGAGAGCAACCTGATGGGCGTCGCCGCCGGTATCGCGACCACTGGTCGTGTTGCCTTCGCGAGTACCTTTGCCATGTTCGCTGCCGGTCGCGCCTTTGAGCAGGTCCGCAACTCCATCGGCTACCCGCACCTCAACGTTAAGATCGGTGCCACGCACGCCGGCATCTCGGTGGGCGAGGACGGCGCCACGCACCAGTGCTGCGAGGATATCGCCCTCATGCGCGTCATCCCCGGCATGACCGTAATTGTTCCCGCCGACGACGTGGAGGCCCGCGCCGTGACGCGCGCCGCCTACGAGTGCGACGGTCCGGTGTACATGCGCTTCGCCCGTTTGGCCTCGCCGGTTATCAACGACCCCGAGACCTACAAGTTCGAGTTGGGTAAGGGCATTGTCATGCGCGAGGGCGCCGATGTGACCATCATCGCCTGCGGCCTGATGGTCGGCGAGGCTCTCGAGGCCGCCGAGCAGCTCGCTGCCGAGGGCATCGACGCCGAGGTCATCAACATGCACACCATCAAGCCCATCGATGCCGACCTGATCGTCAAGAGCGCCACCAAGACCGGCCACGTCGTGACCGTCGAGGAGCACTCTGTGATCGGTGGCCTGGGCAGCGCCGTTGCCGACGTCCTGTGTGAGCAGTGCCCGACGCCGCTCAAGAAGATTGGCGTCAACGACACCTTCGGCGAGTCCGGCCCGGGTGCCGAGCTCCTGCACAAGTACGGCCTGGACGCCGCCAACATCGTGGCGACCACCAAGGAGTTCTTGGCATAAGGCAAGACGAGGCAAAGTATCGCGTCGACAACCGCAAACAAGCCAGAACAGGGGCGTCCTCAAAGAGGGCGCCCCTGTTTATGCTGAATTTAAATTAGAGTCCTGCCAAGCAAAGTTCCCATGGGGAAACGGGCCCATCCCAACAAAGTGCAATTCAGACCCTTCCAACTTTGTATGCGCAGCATCTCAAGTTGGTGCGTCGGCCCCATAGTAGCCGCAGGCCGGGCGCAGGGTTACCTCCCAAATCTTTCCGCGGCGCAGGCCGGCGTTTGTCCGCAGCTCCGCAGGAGCAGGACAAATGCCGGCCATGCGCGAGGACGATTTGGGAGGTAACCCTGCGCCCGGTCGGTGAGACCCAAACCCCGCCATGCTTCTTATGTGCAGTAAAGCTAATGCTGCTAAAATACAAAGCGCTCATGTAGTTTAAACGCACGACGATAAGGAGCACCAGTGGGTAACCACTTCCGTACCTCCGGTGCGGGCGATGATGCCCCCAAGACGCAGACGGGCGTCCAGGGCAGTCGTTTCGCCACTCCGGATTCAGAGGGCCAGCCTGTTGCTCAGGCCCCCGCTCAGCCGGCAGATCAGGCACAGCCGGCATCCGATCCCTTTGCCTACAATCCCACCAGCGATGTCGCGCTTTCCGGCACGGCGGGTTTTGAGCCCGTTCAGGCCGTGACCGCTCGCGTGGAGCAGCCTCAGGCTGGCGCCGCCACGCCGCAGCCTACCATGGCCGGCATTCCCGACCCCATGGCCCCTGCGACGCCGGTTCCTCAGCCTGCGCAGTCCGGTCTCTTTGCCGCTATTCCCGATCCCACGCAGCCTGCTGCCCCGGTGGTCGAGAGCGATCAGGCCGCCGAGGTCGCAAGCCTCGATAACGCGCTCAACAACCCCGATTTTACGTCGGTGTTTGCGCCCATCGATCCGCAAGCCAGCCGCAAGAAGATGGCCAAGCAGGCCGGTGTCGAGCCCGTCATCCTTATGGAGCATGTCACCAAGATCTATCCGGCACAGCCCAACAAGCCTGCACTCGACGACATCAACATCGAGATCTATCCGGGCGAGTTCGTCTTCCTGGTCGGTCATTCCGGCTCGGGTAAGACCACGCTGCTGTCGACGCTCAACCGCGACGTCAAGCCGACGAGCGGCCGCATCTTGGTTGCCGGTCAGGACCTCATGAAGATCAAGAACCGCAAGGTTCCGTTCCTGCGCCGCCAGATTGGCGCCGTGTTCCAGGACTTTAAGCTTCTGCCGCAAAAGACCGCCTACGAAAACGTGGCGTTTGCCCTGCAGTGCATCGGCAAGCCCAAGGGCGTCATTCGCAGCCAGGTGCCGGAGGTGCTGCGTCTGGTCGGTCTGGCCGATCAGATGGACTCGCTGCCCGACCAGCTTTCCGGTGGCGAGCAGCAGCGCGTTGCCGTTGCCCGCGCCATGGTCAACCGCCCGCCGCTTTTGATCTGTGACGAGCCCACGGGCAACCTCGACCCGGCGATCTCGCTGGGCATCATGAAGCTGCTCGAGCGTATTAACCGCACCGGCACCACCGTGATCGTCGCCACGCACGACCGCGAGATGGTCGATAGCATGCACCGTCGCGTGATCGCCCTCGAGGGCGGCCACGTTATCCGCGACCAGGAGAGGGGAGGTTACGGCAACTATGGCACCAACTAACGTGGGCTACTCCTTCAAAGAGGCAATCAGTCACTTCTTCCGTAACTGGACTACCTCGCTCGGCGCCGTCATCACGATCTTCCTTTCGCTGTTTATCATCGGCCTGTTCATCATGGGCTCCGCGATGCTGAACTCCGTGATCGGCACCGTCGAGGATCAGGTTGTCATCAACGCGTTCATTAGCGATGACGCCGATCAGGCCGATGTTCAGGCTTTTGAGGCCGAGCTTAAGACGTGGAATAACGTCAAGTCCGTGACCTATAAGGACAAGGACGACGCGCTGGCCGAGTATACGAGCAAGATGTCGGGCAACGCCGACGCCACCATGAGCGCGCTCGATGGCCAGAACCCGCTGCCGGCTTCGTTTGCAATTGAGATGGATGATCCGTCCAAGGTCGAGAGCACGGCCCAGAAGCTCAAGAAGAACGCCGACTTCCAGAAGATCGCGGATGACGGCGACGTCAACGCGAGCGTGCTGTACGGCCAAGAGGAAGTGAGCCGCCTGTTCCAGGTGACCAACTACATCCGCATCGCCGCCGTGGTGCTCGTTGGCCTTTTGACCTTTATCGCATTCATCTTCATCAACAACACGATTCGCCTGTCCATCACGGCGCGTCGTCGTGAGATTGCGATTATGCGTCTGGTCGGCGCCAGCAACGGCTTCATTCGCGGCCCGTTTATCACCGAGGGCGTACTGCAGGCCATTTTGGGCTCGCTGCTTTCCATCGGCGTTCTGGAGCTGCTGCGCAATCTGATGATTCCGCGTTTGCAGGAGAGCATCGGCTGGATGTCGTTTGCCCTGCCGATGCAGTACTACCTGGTGACCTATGCTGCGCTGATTCTGGTCGGTGTGATTATCGGTCTCTTTGGTTCTGCCATAGCCATGCGCCGCTACCTGCGCGTGTAGGCATGCCTGGAATTCATCCCTTCCAACGGGTCGTCTCTTATGGGGCGGCCCGTTTTTTGATCTCTAGGGGACGGCAGGAAAGCGAATCATTTGGGTAGACTCTTTGGAGTTCGTCATCGATAGCAAGGAGGCGCCATGGGGCGCAATAACAAGCATAAGCGCGGTGCTCGCAATAAGCGTGGGCCGGTGCGCAGCGAACGCCGTCCGAGCCTGACCGGGCGCGTGCAGCTCCATGAGCATGGCGCCTATGTCATAACCGAGAGCGGCGACTACAAGGTTATGGGCCGCGGTAAGCGCGAGATCATGGATGGCGATACCGTTGCCGTGAGCATTAAGAACAGCCCGCACGGTGAGCGGCGCGCCGTGATCGAAGGCGTGGTTGAGCGCGCAGCCATAAGCGTGGTGGGTACGTACCAGACCGCTGGTCCGCTCGGTGTGATCGAGCCGCTCGATTCGCGCCTGAAGGCCGACTTCTTCATTCTGCCCGAGGATACCTCGGCGGATCGTCTGGGCGTCCACCCGGGTGATGCCGTTGTCGCGCGCATTTTGACCTACCCGACGCGCCTGGAATCGGGCACCGTGACGATCGAACGCCGCATTGGCGGAGATGACGCGCCCGATTTGGGCGTTCAATACGTGATGGCGCGTTACGGCTATACCGATAGCTATCCCGAGGCCGCGCTGGACGAGGCCGAGGGACTTTCGCTCGATGTGTCCGCGGCGCTTAAGGACCCGCTCCGCCGCGATCTGCGCGACCGCTTTGTCATCACGATCGACCCGGTCGACGCGCGCGACTTTGACGATGCCATTTCGCTTGAGCGCACGCCCGAGGGTGGCTACAAGCTGGGTGTGCATATCGCTGACGTTTCTCACTATGTGGCTTGGGACGGGCATATCGATCTTGAGGCTCGCCATCGTACGACATCGGTGTATCTGGCCGATCGCGTGCTTCCCATGCTGCCCGAACGCCTGTCCTGTGACCTGTGTTCGCTTCGCCCTGACGAGGACCGTCTTGCGTTTACCGTTGACATTGAACTCGATGCGCAGGGTCGCGTGCGGCATTACGATCCGTACCCCAGCGTGATTCGCTCGCGTGTGCGTATGGACTATGACGGTGCCGAGGCGCTGCTGGTGCGTGCCGGCGCGGTGGAGTATGGGGTGCTGGAAGGCGCCGCTGAGGATGTTGCGGCTGCTGAGGCCTCGCGCGAGGAGGCGCTTGAGCGCGGTCTTGCGTGCGAGGAAACTGCTCGCGGCTATAACGTCGACCTCGGCGATTTCCTTGTCGCCGCCAACGAACTCGCCGAACTTCGCCGTCGTATTCGTCGTGCCCGCGGCTCAGTCGATTTTGACACGGCCGAGATTCGCGCTCTATTGGATGAGGACGGAGTACCCGTGCAGATTGTGGCGCGCGAGCGTTCGTGTGCCACGTCGCTTATCGAGGAAGCCATGCTACTCGCCAACGAGTGCGTTGCAGAGTGGCTGGCAGACCGTGATATCGAGGCCTGCTATCGCGTGCATGAGGATCCGAGCCCCGATAGCCTGCACGGTGCCGCCGTTGCGCTGGCGCAGCTGGGCATCATCGACGATCGCCGTGCTGCCGGTATCGCCCTGGGGAGTCCCGATGAGCTACAGGCTGCAGTTGATGCTGCCGCCGGTACGGCCAACGCACCGCTCGTCAACACGCTGCTTCTGCGCAGCATGCAGCGCGCACTGTACAAGCCGCGCAACGAGGGCCACTTTGCGCTCGCCGCGCCGTGCTACTGTCACTTTACGAGTCCCATCCGTCGCTACCCCGATCTGGTGGTGCACCGCGTGCTCAAACTGCAGTTGGCCTATGAGCAGCTCGGCGGCAAGGACGCCCTGGTCCGTACGCCGCGGCTGATCGGCAAGGGGCGCGAGTCGCTGCCGCGCATTCTGCCGCAGATCTGCCGCGCATGCAGCGATGCCGAGCGCGCGGCAGATGCCGCTAGCCATGCGACGCAAAAGATCAAGATTGCCCAGTACTATGAGGACCGTCTGGGCGAGCGCTATGCCGGAACCGTCTCGTGGGTTAGCAGCATGGGCCTCTTTGTGCGCTTGGACCTGACGCAGGTCGAAGGCTTGGTTTCGATCAAGAGCCTGGGCAACGAGTGGTTCGAGTTCGACGAGGATGCGCTTACGCTGACGGGCGCCGACACGGGGACTCGCTATGAACTGGGCCAGCGCGTGATTATCGAGGTCTCGCGCGTCAATACCACGCGTGGGCACTTGGACTTTAAGCTTATCCATTAGCCAAATCTCGACTCATGGCGGGAGAGCGGAGGGCGGTCTTTCGGGGCCGCCCTCCGCATTTGGATCATGGCTACCTTGCCGTCTGCTCGGCCGCCCGCTTACCTGCTATTCGAGAGGTAAAACCTACCAAAATAAACCTGTCCCTTTTTGGCAGGTTTACAAGAAAGCGGGGATGAGATGGCGACGGTGTATGGTTATGCGCGGGTGAGTTCGCGCGATCAGAATCTTAATCGGCAGCTGGATGCGCTGGGCGCCTATGGCGTGGGCTCGGCGAATATTTATGCCGACCATGCGAGCGGCAAGGACTTCGATCGACCGCGCTATCGCGAGCTGCTGCACGTCCTGGGAGACGGGGACGTGCTGGTGGTGCTTTCTATCGACCGACTTGGCCGTAATTACTCCGAGATTCTTGAGGAATGGCGTCGCATTACCAAGGAGCTCGGGGTTGCCATTGTGGTGTTGGACATGCCATTGCTTGACACGCGCGCCAGGGCCAGCGGCGCGCCGGATGTGACCAATACCCTGATTGCCGATATTGTGCTGCAACTGCTGAGCTACGTGGCGCAGGTGGAGCGCGAGAATATCCATCGGCGCCAAGCGGAGGGGATTGCAGCGGCGCGGGCGCGAGGGGTCCGTTTCGGTCGACCTCGCAAGCCGTGCCCTCCTCAGTTTGAGCTGGTACGCGATAGCTATGAGGCAGGCGATATTACCCGCAGCCAGGCAGCAAAGTGCCTGGGCGTGTGCGTGGGGACGTTCGATCGCTGGATGCGCGAGGCGGGGTAGGGGTTTGCGCCGCTTTGGCGCTTCCTGTTGCGATTCAAATTTTGATACGGTGACGATGCCATTTGGGGCTACACTCGCTGATATTCAAAAAAGGAGGTAGGCCCTTGGCGCGCGTAAAACAAATAATCGGATGGACCGCGATCGTTCTGTTTACTGCAACGCTGGCGGGCATCTGGGTGCTGACGGAGCAAAATGCGGTGGAGACGTCGTTGCTGAGCGAGTCCACCGCGCGTGTGGTGGAGGGTCAAGCTACGGGCGTACAGGCTGCCGATGTCGCGGGTGAAGCTCAGACCGAGAACGGGATGACCGGGGGCACCGATTCGGCTGCTTCGAATGTCCGGTCTGGCCGACTTGCTTCCATTCGCATGTGGGTGGGCACGAACGTCCGTCGCGTTGCCCATACCGTAGAGTTTTTCTTCGTCGGATTGTTCGCCTCGGTGGTCGTGGTTTGCTTTTCCAGGCGTCCGTGGAGCGTTTGCTCCCGTTGCGTGCCCGTGTTGCTCTTTTGCGCCGTCTGCTCCGTTGGCGATCAGGTACATAAGATCTTTGTTCCCGGCAGGCATTTCGACGTTATCGATTTAGGATTCGATGCTGCGGGCTATGTCACCGCCATGCTGTTGGTATTGCTGGCAGCGGTGTTGGTGCGCCATGCGACTCGGCCGATCGGCGCCCATGCGAGGCGCTAGCCGGTAACAAGCCCGTTTTTGATAATGCGATCTTGTTGAATTATTTTGTGTCGCGCGTATTTCCGAGCGGTCGGATTTGAGGGGCGAGCGGTAGAACGCTCGCCCTTTGTGCGCCACGATGCGGCACAATGTACCGTAAAAGCTGTTTATATCCGGTACGAATCGTTCGTTGGTCTTTAATTCTTCTCAACGGAGGTGTTTGAGATGGCAAACGGATTGCTTTTGCGGCTTCGCGAGCGTGAGCTCAGCGCGAGCCCGGCGGAACGCAATGTCATCGCATATGTAAGCGCTCATCCGCACGAGGTGGTCGGGCTGTCCGTCCGCGGTCTTGCCGATGCCACGTTCTCCTCGCCCTCGAGCATTTTGCGCTTTTGCAAGCGCTTGGGTTTTGCGGGCTACAAGGAGTTCCAGCGCGAACTGATTGCCGAGCTGGCGCTCTTGGGTGACAAGAAAGACGTTGCCCTCGAGGACATCTCCATGGATGACAGCGTCGAACGTATCGTGGGGAAGGTGATGAAAAGCAACGTGCGCACGATCGAAGCGACGGCGCGAACGCTCGATTACACCGTCTTGGAGCGATGTGCGGCCTATCTTAAGCGGGCACGCGCGGTCAATCTGTTCGGTATCGGTGCCTCTCGTTTGGTCGCGCACGATCTGGCGCAAAAGCTCATGCGTGTCGACAAAGAGTGCCATCTGTACGACGACTGGCATGATCAGCTCTTGTGTGCCAAGAACATGCATGAGGGCGATATGGCAATCGCCTTTAGCTACTCGGGCTTGACGCAAGAGGTGCTGGGCTGCGCCGCCGAGGCCCAACGTCACAACTGTCCCGTTGTGGCCGTGACCAAAGTAGATGGATCATCCAAGCTTGCCACCATGGCCGATGCCGTGCTCGGCGTCGCTGCGAGTGAGCCCTTGGTCCGCAGCGGTGCCATGGCTTCGCGTATGGCCCAGCTTATGGTTGTCGATGCCCTGTACGCTGCTTACGTTGCCAGCGACTACGAACGGGCGACACATGTCATTAAGCAAAACTACATCGAGAAACAGGAAAGATGAGGTGAATGAAATGCTCGATTTAACAAAATTCACGACCGAACAGCGTAATCAAAGGTCTATGGACCTCGATACGATGACATCGCTGCAAATCGTCACGACGATGAATGATGAGGATCTTCGTGCCGTCCAGTCGGTCACAAAAGTGCTGCCCCAGGTTGCCACAGCAATCGACTGGGCTGCTGAGGCACTCGAGCGCGGCGGGCGCGTCTTTTACATGGGCGCAGGCACCAGCGGTCGTCTGGGCGTACTCGACGCTTCGGAGTGTCCGCCCACGTTTGGCGTGTCACCCGATCTGATTGTCGGGCTCATTGCCGGAGGCGAGACGGCGTTTATCAAGGCTGTCGAAGGTGCCGAAGACAGCGAGGAACTTGGCGCGAGCGACCTGCGGGAGCGTGGACTCTCGGACAAGGATCTTGTCGTTGGCCTGGCGGCAAGCGGCCGTACTCCCTATGTGGTGGGCGGCCTTGTGTACGCCAAGGCAACTGGGTGCAAGACCATTGCAATTGCCTGCAACCAAGGGTCAAAGATCGGGGAGAGCGCAGATCTTGCCATTGAACCCGTGCCCGGTCCCGAGGTGCTGACCGGCTCAACGAGGCTCAAGGCGGGAACGGTTCAAAAACTCATCCTCAACATGATTTCAACCGGTGCCATGGTCAAGATCGGCAAGGTATACCAAAACCTGATGGTCGATGTGCAGCAGACGAACGAGAAGTTGGTGGTGCGCGGCCAGAACATCGTGATGGAGGCGACCGGCTGCACGCGCGAGCGCGCTATTCAGGCGCTTGCAGATGCCGGCGGCCACGTAAAAACCGCTATTGTCTCGGTGCTGCTGGACTGCGATGCCGAGCAGGCTGCGGTAGCTCTTGGGCGGGCGCGAGGCCATGTCCGTGCTGCGGTGAGTGGCCATGAGAAGAGCAATGCCGATGCCCAATAGGTGCGCGGCGTGATCTGATACGACATCCAGACGAGATACCCAATACAAGGAGGAGTTATGACGAACAAAGAGCTGGCTCAAAAGCTGCTGGACCTTTTGGGCGGTAAAGACAACGTGCTGGCAAACGCGGCGTGCATGACGCGCCTGCGCGTGACCGTCAAAGACACGGGCAACGTTGACACGGAGGGCATTAAGGCACTCGACGGCGTGATGGGCCTGGTCGAGGACGACACGATGCAGATCGTGTTGGGTCCGGGCAAGGTGAATAAGGTGCTCGAGGAGTTCTCCAAGTTCACCGGCCTTGCGAAAGGCGTTGCCGACGAGAGCGTGGTTGACGCTGCGGCCACAAACAAGGCCGCGCAGAAGGCCAAGTACGAGTCCAAGCCGGTTCAGGCCTTCCTCAAGAAGATTTCCAATGTCTTCGTCGCCCTGCTTCCCGGCATCATTGCGGCTGGCCTCATCAACGGTATCTGCAACGTCATTAACGTCTCGACGGCAGGCGCGCTTGCAGGCGAGTGGTGGTACCAGGGCATTCGTTCCATGGGCTGGGCCCTGTTTGCCTATCTGCCCATCTTGGTGGGCTATAACGCGGCGCGTGAGTTTGGTGGCTCCGCTGCGCTGGGCGGCATCGCCGGCATGATGTGTATCGCCAACAGTGCCATGCCCCTGCTTGCGCCTGGCGCGGCTGATCCTGCCGCTGCCATTCTGCTGCCGCTCACCAATGCGCAGTACAACCCCGCAGCGGGCGGCATGATCGCGGCTCTTATCGCTGGCGCATTTTTTGCCTGGATGGAGCGTCAGATTCGCAAGGTTATGCCCAACGCACTCGACACATTCTTGTCCCCGCTGCTGGTGCTCATCATCGGCGCCTTTGCTCTGATGCTCGTCATCCAGCCGGTTGGCGCATGGCTGACGACTGCCATCTTTAGCGTTTTGACCTTTATCTTCGAGAAGCTGGGCGTCCTGGGCGGCTATATCCTGTCGGCAGGCTTCTTGCCGCTGGTTTCCGTCGGCCTGCATCAGGCGCTCACGCCGATCCACGCTATGCTCAACGATCCCGACGGCGCTACCAAGGGCATCAATTACCTGCTCCCCATCCTTATGATGGCTGGCGGCGGCCAGGTCGGTGCCGGTTTGGCGCTGTACTTTAAGACCAAGAACGCCAAGCTCAAGAAGTACGTCGCAGAGTCCATTCCCGTTGGAATCCTCGGTGTGGGCGAGCCTCTGATGTATGCCGTTACGCTGCCGCTCGTTCGTCCGTTTGTAACGGCCTGCCTGGGTGCCGGATTTGGCGGCGCGCTCGCGGCGCTGCTTCACATCGGCACGGTTTCTCAGGGCGTTTCCGGTCTGTTTGGCCTGCTGATCGTCGTTCCTGGTCAGCAGCTCGGCTACGTTGCCGCTATGCTGCTTGCCTATGCCGCCGGCTTTGTCCTGACGTGGTTCTTTGGCGTCGACGAGCAGAAGATCAACGAGTTCTTTGGCGAGTAGTTTGATATCGCGAGCCGTGTTGCTCAGGGCTCGCGGCGCGCGGCAGATTTCTTGATGCTATGGTTGTGCCGGCGGGGCTAACTGCTCCGCCGGCCTTTTTTAAAGGAGTGTTGAAGCGTGAAAACGGGTATTTCGATTTATCTTTCCAACCCTCTGCAGGATATTGAGCGGACGATTGAACACGGTGCCGCGGCGGGTGCGCGCTATGCGTTCACCTCGCTGCATATTCCCGAGGATGGGGGAGCGGCGTATGCCGATAAGGTCCGTCATGTGCTGTCGCTGCTTTCCGCCCGCGGCATTGCGCTCATTGCCGATGTGGGGCCGCGCACGTGCGATTTGCTCGGGCTTGAGCGCATCGAGGACCTGCGCGATCTGGGGTTGGAATACCTTCGTTTGGACTATGGCTTTAGCGCCCGGCGGGTCGCGGAGCTGTCCGGTGTATTTCGCATTGTGGTCAATGCATCGACGGTGAGTTCTGATGAAATCGCATCGTGGCGTGAGGCCGGTGCCGATGTGACTCGTTTTGCCGCCTGCCACAATTTTTACCCCAAGCCTTATACCGGTTTAGCTCTGGAGGACATTGCTCGGGTGAATCTTCGTCTTGCGGCGCTTGGATTCGAAATCATGGCTTTTGTGCCGGGCGATGCCAACGTTCGCGGGCCGGTATTCGAGGGACTGCCGACGGTCGAGACGCAGCGCGGTCGCGCGTCAAAGGTTGCCCTCAATATGCTTGAGCTTGCACATGGCGCCGATTGCGACATTGTGTTGGTCGGCGACCCCGATCTTTCCGATGCGGGCTGGGTGCAGTTTGCTCAAGTTTCCGCCGGATACGTGGACCTGCAATGCGAGCTTGAGCCCGGTTATGCCTATGTGCGTGGGCAGATTCATCACGACCGACCCGATTCGAGCACCCTCATCTTTAGGTCTCAGGAGTCGCGTACGACGCTTAAGCCGGATTCCGTGCCGACGGATGCCGGAGCCGGCCTGCCGCGAAAGGCGGGGTCGATCGCTGTGAGCAATAGCGGATATGGGCGCTACGAAGGCGAGCTTGAGATTGCGCGGGTCGATCTTCCCGGTGACGAGCGCATGAACGTTGCGGGCCATATCACGCCCGAGGCAATGGAGCTGCTGCCGTTCATCAAACGCGGATTCGGGGTACGGTTCGTTTAGCGTGTGACCCGTGGGCTACAATTGGCCCATCATACGAAGGCGCCTCGTGTGGCGTGTGCCTGCGTTGGCCGATCTATATTCGGAGGATTCCCATGACCGTACTGTTTGTTGAATATCCCAAGTGCTCGACCTGTAAGAAGGCCAAGGCATGGCTGGACGAACACGGGGTAGAGTATATCGACCGCGATATCGTTTTGGACAATCCCACGGCTGATGAGCTTGCGACCTGGATTGCTCGTTCGGGACTGCCGGTGCGGCGCTTCTTTAATTCGTCGGGCATGAAATATCGAGAGCTGGGCCTGAAGGCGCGTCTAGATGCGGGCATGACGGATCGGGAGTGCTACGAGCTGCTGGCGACCGACGGCATGCTGGTCAAGCGTCCGCTGTTGGTGGGCGACGACTTTGCGATTCCCGGCTTTAGGGAAGCAGCTTGGACCGAGGCGCTGCTGTAGCGGCTGCGGAAAGTGCGACCCGTTTTGAGCGCTCGGGGTGGGACGTGTTTTCCATCGGAGGGCTCGCTCGGCTCAATCCTTGAGCTGTGCCCATTCGTGCGGACCGTAGACCTTTACGTGCTTGTTGGGCTTGCCGCTCCAGTACTCCTCGTCCATAAAGGGCAGATATGCCTGAACACCGGGGCAGATAAAGGGAATCCGCTGCTGTTGCAGTCGCTCGCGTTGGCGCTGCTCCAGGTGCGCCTCGGATATGACAGTCGGCATACCGGACAGCTCGACGAGGCTTGCCTGGATTCGCTTAAGGTCGGGGAGTCCCGCGTGCCATGACATCCGCATGATCAAAAAGGATGCACGGCGGTATTTTGCCTGCATCACCGTGATGGCGGGGCGCAGGGTGGGATGGATTTTGTCCCGTTCGGGCCAAAGGTCAGCAGTGATCTCGAGGCCCAGGGTCTCCCATAGGTAATCAAGCTCTTCGTCCATGGCGCCTCGATATCCGTGCAATGATGACGGTTCGATTGTGCCATCAGCCGTGAGTGCTGCATTGTTGTAATCTACCAGCGGTAGATGCGGGATGTTTTACGGGCTTTGGCGCCGTACGTGTCGCTGGCGCTTCACAGGTCCTTCACGTGTCGGCCGTATTTGACTGAATTTCAAAAAAGTCAAAATTGGGGCTTGCGTCACGGCCGGACTTCCCGTATATTTCTTTCTTGCGCAAAGGCACAGCCGAGCGCAGCGATGCAGTCATTGGGATGTCGTCTAATGGCAGGACAGCGGATTCTGGTTCCGTCAATGGGGGTTCGACTCCCTCCATCCCAGCCATTGCATTTGCTACATATGGCCCGTTCGTCTAGCGGTTTAGGACGCCGCCCTCTCAAGGCGGAGATCACCAGTTCGAATCTGGTACGGGCTACCAAAATTGAACGCCCGGGCCTCGTAAGAGACCCGGGTTTTGTGTATTGACCGATATTTAAGGCGCGCGTTGAGTCTGCCGCCCGGACCGAGGAGTTGTCATGGACCTGCCTATCAGCTTGGAAGACATCACGTATGCCGAGAACTATCTGGCGCAGGGCGACCTGGCTACGGCGACGCCGCTGCTTGAGCGTCTGGTGGAGCTCGCCGAGGAGTATATCGACGCTGAGTGCAAGACGGAGGAGAAGCGCCAGTACTTTAGCTTCGACAGCAAGTTTGAGCGCCTGGCCTATCGCCGCGTGGAGAAGGATCCGCGCGAGCTGGTGCAGGTCGAGGTTCCCTTTGACCGCCTGTACTCCGACATGGCGTTTGCCTACATTCGCCAGCAGGATTATGTGAGTGCTCGGAATGCCCTGATGCAGGCCGTGCGTTGGGATCCCATGAACTGCAACTATCGCTTGGACTTGGCCGAGCTGTTCCGCGCGCTCGAGGACAAGCAGGAGTGGGCATCGCTCTCGTTCTCGGTGCTGGAGCGCGCGAGCGACGGTAAGTGCGCCGCACGTGCCTACACCAACTTGGGTCAGTACTTCTTGGAGCCCGAGACCGAGAACATTTCGGCAGCCGTGGGCTGCGCGCGTCTGGCGCTGCGCCTGGCGCCCAATGATGCGCATACGACGCGCCTGCTCAACAAGATCCATACCACCTATCCGGATGCCGCGGACGAGAGTGACGACCATGTGATGGGTGAGCTCGCCCTGCAGGGCGTGCCGACCTCGCCTTCGGCCGAGATCGCCATCTGCCTGATCATGTGCGCGACCGATGCTGCAAGCGACGGCGACAAGCAGGAGGCTACGCGTCTGACGGTCCGTGCCCGCGACCTGGTGGGCGAGGAGGCATGCGCGGCGATTATCAAGCTGGTGCGCGAGAGCGATGCCGAGCTTAATGCCGAGCGCAGGGCAAAGCGCGAGGCTGCGGGTTCAAACGCCGATGGCGCCAAGGAGGCCGGCGATGCCCAGTAAGCGCGAGCGCAAGCTCATTTCCAAGAATCGCTCGGCACATCACGAGTACTTTATCGATGAGACGTTTGAGTGCGGTATTGAGCTGAGCGGTACCGAGGTCAAGTCGATTCGCGAGCGCGCGTGCCAGATTACCGATACCTTCGCACTGATTCGTGGTGGGGAGTGCTGGCTCGTCGGCCTGCATATCCACCCTTATAGCCATGGTGGCGTGTGGAATCGCGATCCCGACCGTCGGCGCCGTCTGCTGCTGCACCGCAAGGAGATCGACTTTCTTGACGGCAAACTTCGCAACCGCGGCTATGCGCTGGTGCCGCTGGAGCTCTACTTTAATACCGACGGCCGCGTAAAGCTGCTGCTGGGCCTAGGCCGCGGCAAGAAGCTTTACGACAAGCGCGAGGATATGGCCAAGCGCGATGTCCAGCGCGAGATCGACCGCGCCCTCAAGGAGCGCAATCGCTAGGCGTTCTGTATAAGTTACGGTGGAATACGGACTG
>ENA-OQEL01000010-OQEL01000010.1-human-gut-metagenome-genome-assembly--contig:-NODE-10-length-73446-cov-9.491319_pt1 | contig 73446 bp, 65 predicted proteins | sample MGYA00242796_ERZ504637 | MGnify/ENA primary metagenome ERZ504637 (study PRJEB26092, sample SAMD00036306) | human gut metagenome | host: Homo sapiens | study: EMG produced TPA metagenomics assembly of... | reverse complement strand
GCGCGCCACGGGTCAAGATGCACTAGGCCTGGACGAAGTCCGGGCCCGCGCCTTTAGACGCGAGCCCGGGGCCCGTGGGTTATACCCTAAGAGCAAACCACCCTTTTTAAGGGTGGTTCTGATTATGTGCCGTTGTCAGCGTGTTTGCGGACACAGGTCTGCGGTTGTGGAGCAGCGGGGATTATGACGGTCGTGCCGCGGTGGAAGATGTACGGTCGCCCTGCAGGAGCTGACGGTAGGGGAGGAAGCCGATGAACGAGACGACCGCCTGCGAGTGCGCGGCGTTCCGCTTGAGGTAGAGCCTGACCTCGGAGGTCGTCGCGGGCTCAAGCGGCACCAGGGCTACCTTTCCGCTGGCAAGCGATTCCGCCGGCTTGCACATGAGGAATGAGACGCCGGCGCCGCGCGCGACAAGGGAGATGATGTTCTCGGCTCGTTTGCCGGTGAACGTAACACGTGGGCCAAATTCAGCTTCGCGACAAAGGGAAAGGACGAGCTCGCTTACGAACGAGCCTTGGGGAAGCATGAGGAAATTCTCGTCGATAAGATCGTCTATCTCAACGGCGTCACGTTCGGCGAGCGGATGGTCGAGCGGAAGGACGGCCACGAGCCGGTCGGTCGTAAAGGGAATCTTTTTGAACTCCGGCTCGATGGCGCCGCCGTCACGGATGAAGGCCAGGTCAATGTCCTCGTGCAGGAGCATGCGCTTGAGTGTGTCGCCCTCGCCCTCGATGAGCTCGACAGAATATGAGGGGTTCGCCTGCTGAAAATCGATGACGGCGTCCGTGATCCCATAAGGGGCCATAATGGGGATAGAACCGACGGTGAGGTGCTCGAGCGGCTCACCTGCGCCTATTTGAATGGCGGCAAGATAGCGGTGCTGAAGCGTCGCAATTTTTTGCGCATAGGGGAGGAGCGCTTCACCTTGCGCGGTGAGTGTTACGTGGCGCTGGCTTCGATCGATGAGCTTGCAGCCGAGTTCGTGCTCCATTGCCATGATGTGCTTGGAGAGGGTTGATTGCGACATGAAAAGCAGTTCCGCCGCATCAAGAAACGTGCGTGACTGCGCTAAGATGGCGAATTCGCCAAAGCGGCTGATATCCATAGGGAGGCCTCCGGTACCCTCATTTTGGCAGGTGGCCTAAACCACGACGCCATTGCAGTGGTCGATTTCGTGCTGGATGATCTCGGCGGTGTAGCCCGAGAAGTTTTTGATGCGGTGGACGAAGTTCTCGTCCAAATACTCAACCTTAATGCGGCGATAGCGGGTACAGGGACGCTCGCCGATCAGCGAGAGACATCCTTCGCTCGTCTGATAGGCATTGACCTGCTCAAGAATTTGAGGGTTGTACATCAGGAGTGTCCTGTTGCCGTCCTTTACGCAGATGATGCGTTTGCGCACGCCGATCATGTTGGCGGCGAGGCCCACGCACTCGCGCTCATGCTCGTGGAGCGTATCCAGGAGATCCTGCCCGGTCGCGGCATCGTCGGGTCCCGCGTCTTCGGAAGGCAGACGCAAAAAGAACTCGGATTTCATGATGGGCTTAATCATGGCGGGCTCCTCATGTCTTATGCTTTCGTGGACTTTTAATAATAGCGCGGAAGGAAAGCTGTGCGTCCGCGTTACAATCTTTCGACGTTGGACCATGTTGTCAGACTCGTCGAGTACGGCGTCTGGCGTAAGTCTAGGGCTCATTTTTCGCCCTGGACTGTTCCTCTGGGGCGATGCGACTGTCGTTCCAAGAGGAAGGAAATGCATGGGGAGCAAATCTCAGCAACAAGTTCAAGTAGCGCCATCGGCCACTGCGGCGATTCTCGTCGTAATGTATATTGCAGCCTTTGTTGCCGCGTTTAACGAGAACATCATTAACGTGGCGTTGCACGACATTATGGCGGCCTTTTCGGTGAGTGCCACCACGGCGCAGTGGCTCGTTTCGGGCTACATGATCGTGACGTCGATCTTTACGGCCATCATGGCCTTCCTGTCCGGCCGTTTCTCGACGCGCAAGCTGCTGTTTTTCGCATGCGGATGCATGGTCGCCGGCGAAGTCCTGTGCCTGTTCGCTCCGTCATTTAGCGTTTTGCTGCCAAGCCGTATTTTGCAGGCTGCGGGATCGGGCATCTTGTTCCCGCTCATGATGAACGTGGTGCTGTCTTGCGCTCCGCGCGAGAAGCTCGGTCTGTATCTGAGCCTGGGCGGAGCCTGCATTACGCTGGGGCCGGCGTTTGGACCCGTGATCAGCGGTCTTATGTGCACGTTGTTTGGCTGGAGGGCGGTGTTCGTAGTGCCGCTGGTGGGCGGCATTGTGGTCGCTGCGGCGGGCGTAAAGCTTGTTCAGAATGTCGGAGAGCGTTCGAACGCCACGCTTGATATTCTGTCGGTTGTTTTGCTCGCCGCCGGTATTACGGCATTTGTGTATTCCGTAGGCGAGTTCTCGACCAATCTGATTGCCGGTATCGTGACGCTTTTCGCCGCCATTGTGCTGCTCGGCCTGTTTGCGGCCCGCCAGCTCAAGCTCGAGCATCCGGTGCTTAACGTGCGTCCCATGGCGAGCGTTCGTTTTTGGCCTGCGTGTCTGCTTGTGGTGGTGTCGATGATGACGACGTTCTCGATGAGCGTTTTGTTGCCGCTCTATTTTGAGGGCGCATACGGCATGACCGCACTTGTTGCGGGCTTGTTCATTTTGCCGGCGATTGCCTGCAACGCCGTGACCTCGATTGTGGGCGGACGCGTGATGGACGCCCGTGGCGCATGGCCGCTGCTGCCGGTCGGCTTTGCCCTGATTGCCGTGGGGCAGACTGCCATCTCGATGACGGCGGCAAGCATGAACATCGGCGTCGTCGTGGCGCTGACCGTTGTGGTGTATGCCGGAGTCGGTTTGGTGCTGAGCCCCTCGCAAACGGCCGGCTTGGAGACGCTGCCTGCCGCTGAGCATCCTCACGGAACGGCATTGCTTAACACGTGGAATATGATTGCCGCGTCGTTTGGCCCGTCGCTGTTTATCGGTCTGCTCTCGAGTTCTGCGGCGACCGCCGGCGCGGCTGGCGCTGCGACCGAAGTTGCCCAGGCGATTGGATTTGCAGCTGCCGTGCGTGTGGCGGCTGTAATTGCCGTGGTCGGGTTCGTGGCGTCGCTGGTGTACGCTCGTCGCGAGTCGCACATGTCGCATTAATGTGTGCACATAGATTCTGCAGCTAGATTGGATGGCGACACCATAAACTAATGCACGTTTTGCCGAGAGGCATGAATGTTTAAAGCGCAAAGAGTGCGCGACGGGCCCCGCGAATGGGGCGATGATGCCCGAGAGGGCCAAGAAGGAGTCTCATGTCTGAGAACGAAGAGATCATGAACGAGACCGAGAACGAGACCATGGCTGCCGAGGTCGAGGCAGTCGAGACCGTGGAGACCGAAGCTGCCGAGGTTGAGGCTGCTGACGAGGTTTCCGCCGAGGAGGAGGCCGAGGTTGTCAAGGCCGCCGTTGATTACGATGACGAAGAGCTGATGGACAAGATGCAGAAGGCCGCCCGCCTGCTGCGTAGCCGTCGCTTTGCTATTTCCAAGGAGGAGGAGGCCAAGGCCGAGCGCATGGCGAACATCGAGCGCGCCATCAAGCTTCTTGACCTCAAGCCCAAGATGGAGCAGAAGGAAATGTCCGACCTGCTGGGCATGCGCCTCCGTGAGCTCGATGGCCTGATGGCCGAGGCCGAGGCCGCCGATCTGGTCGGCCGTATCGACGACGCCGAGGGCGATATGCGCAAGATCGTCGTCTTCGCTGCCGAGGATGCCGCTGAGGGCCTGGTCGAGCTTGCCAACAAGAAGGAGAAGCTCCTGCCCGAGCTTTCTTACGAGGAGGCCACCGAGCTGATGGCCGCTCTCGATAAGGTTATCGCTCCGCTTGTCGCCATGGGCCTGGACGAGGACCGCGGTCCTCGCGGCGGCCGTGACGACCGTGGCGGTCGCGGTGGCGATCGAGGCGGCCGTGGTGGCGACCGCGGCGGTCGCGGTGGCGACCGTGGCGGCCGTGGCGGCTTTGGTGACCGTGGCGGCGACCGTGGCGGTCGCGGCGGCTTTGGTGGCAACCGTGGTGGCTATGGCGACCGCGGCGGCAACCGTGGCGGCTTCGGCGGCAACCGTGGTAACGACCGCGGCGGTCGCGGTGGCGACCGTGGCGGCCGCAACGGTGGCGGCTTCCGCGGTAACCGCTTCTAGTTGGGTTACGCGGTTTTACCAAACCGCGTAACTAGTTGACGCTGCGCGCCCACCAGAGCGACAACTTGTCATTCAAAGAGGACGGCATGACCAGAAGGTCTATGCCGTCCTCTTTTCATGCCAATTTGTTCGCTCTGGTAGGCGCTCGCTGTCGGTGCCAAAACATCGGCATTGCCATGATCCAGACCTGCTAAAAGATAGTCGTTGGGGACGTTCTTGTTTGACTAGTCGTTTAAGAACGTCCCCAACGATTGCATAGCATGAGAGTGGATGATCTCCCGGTTTGAGCCTGCATTCAAGCTCAAAGTGGGAGATCATCCACTCTCGTTTCGTTTGTTGATTTCGATGCCTACATTTGTAGGAACAGTTCGTGGAGGCGGGTATCGTCGTCGAGCTCGGGGTGGAAGGTTACGCCGAGCTGGTTGCCCTGACGGGCGGCGACAATACGACCGTCGACTTTCGCTAAGGCCTTGGCGTCGCCGTGGACCTCGACGATGCGGGGCGCGCGGATAAACGTCAGCGGCACTTCACCGTCGATGCCGGCTATTTGCCCCTTGGTTCGAAAGCCGCCGAGCTGCCTGCCGTAGGCATTGCGCTCGACAAGTACATCCATGGTTGCCAAACGCGGCGTGCCCTTATCGTCATGGGCGGCAAGGTCGTGAGCCAGTAGAATCAGGCCGGCGCAGGTGCCCAGGACGGGCATGCTTTCAGCGATACAGGCACGAAGCTCCTCGAGCATGCCCAACTCATCAAGCAGCTTCCCTTGAACGGTAGACTCGCCGCCGGGAAGTACCAGACGGTCAAAGTCCTGCTTCAAATCAGCCGCCTGCCTCAACTCTATACAACGTGCGCCCAGCTCAGATAACCTTGCCTCGTGCTCGGCAAAAGCGCCTTGGACCGCCAGCACGGCGACCGTTTGGTCTGCATAATCGCTCATGTGCGATCCTTTCTGCTGGACTAGCGTCCGCGCTCCTCCATGATAATCTCGATCTCGTTGGCGTTGATGCCCACCATGGCCTCGCCCAGGTCTTCCGAAAGCTCGGCGATGAGCTTGGCATCGGTGAAGTTTGCCACGGCCTTGACGATGGCGGCGGCGCGCTTGGCGGGGTCGCCGCTCTTAAAGATGCCCGAGCCGACAAAGACGCCCTCGGCGCCCAGCTGCATCATCAGCGCGGCGTCGGCGGGGGTCGCTACGCCGCCGGCGGCAAAGTTCACGACGGGAAGCTTGCCCGTGGCATGGACCTCGCGCACCAGCTCGACCGGAACCCGTAGTTGCTTGGCTGCCTCAAAGAGCTCATCATCGCGTAAAGCAACAACGTCGCGGATCTGCTTTTGGATCTTGCGCATGTGGCGCACAGCCTGGACGACGTCGCCCGTGCCCGGCTCGCCCTTGGTGCGAATCATCGTGGCGCCCTCGGCAACACGGCGCAGCGCCTCGCCCAGATCGCGGGCACCGCAGACAAACGGCACGTCAAACTGGGTCTTGTCGATATGGTAGACATCGTCGGCGGGGGAGAGAACCTCGGACTCATCGATGTAATCGATCTCGATGGCCTGCAGGACCTGCGCCTCGACAATGTGACCGATGCGGCACTTGGCCATAACGGGGATGGAGACGGCCTCCTGGATGCCCTTGATCATCTTGGGGTCGCTCATGCGCGAGACGCCGCCTGCGGCACGGATGTCGGCCGGGATGCGCTCGAGTGCCATGACGGCGCAGGCGCCTGCCTCTTCGGCGATGCGCGCCTGCTCGGGCGTGGTGACGTCCATGATGACGCCGCCCTTGAGCATCTGCGCGAGCTCGCGATTGAGTTTGACGCGATCGGCCTTGCTGGTCTGTTCTGCCATGGTTGCTCCCTTGGTTGGCATGTGCATTGCTTGACGGAACATCCTATCGGGGAGCTGGGTATGGCGAAATACTCAGTTATCGAGATAATAACAAGGTCAGACTAATACCAGATTGAATGACTTTATAAGGTCAGGTGACAAATTCATGCTTGACTACAATTTGGAAAAACGCGGCGAAGCATCGCTTTATGAGTATGTTTACCAGCAAATTCGAGATGATATCGTTGCTGGACGTATTGCGGCGGGGGAGCATTTGCCGTCTAAGCGCGCCTTTGCCACTCATCTGGGAATCAGTGTCATTACCATCGAGAATGCATATAGCCAGTTACTTGCCGAGGGCTATATTTGCTCAAAGCCGCGGCGTGGCTACTACGCATGTGAGCTTCCGGATGCACCGGTTTTGCCTTCGGCTACGGGGAACATCGACCGAGATACCGTCTCTGTGGACCCCAGCGCGCATGATATCAACGGACAGGTCGAGCGATTCGATGTGCTTTCTCCTTCCGCTTTGGAGGCGGCGCGGCTTTGGCAAGGCACGCTACGGGCGACGCTGACATCCGAAGACGAGTGCGAGATTTTTTCGCCCGCACCGGCACAGGGCACCGCTCGGCTACGACGCGCTATTGCTCACCATCTGCGTGGGACGAGGGGCATGAATGTCGATCCCAATAACATCGTTATCGGCGCGGGCGCCAGCTGCTCGATACCATGTTGGTTCAGTTGCTTGGCGCGGACAAGGTGTATGCCGTTGAGGACCCGGGCTATTTGCGCTTGACGCGCATCTATCAGGCTATGGGCTGCAAAGTTCGACATATCCCGTTGGATGATGACGGCGTGGACCTGAGCACTCTGCAGAAAAGCGGGACCGATGTCCTTCACCTGATGCCGTCCCATCAGTATCCGACCGGCCTTGTGACGAGCATTGCGCGTCGCTATGCCCTGCTGAGCTGGGTCGCCGAGCAGCCGGGCCGGTATCTCATCGAAGATGACTTTGATTGTGAGTTTCGCCTTGCTGGTAAGCCGATTCCCGCGCTCGCGTCGATCGATGCCGCCCAGTCGGTTATCTACACCAACACGTTTTCGAAGAGCCTGTCATCGGCGTTGCGTCTAGCGTACATGGTGTTGCCCGATGAGCTGATGGAGCGGTTTAGGCGCAACCTTGGTTTTTACGCCTCGTCGGTGAGCTCTGTTGACCAGGTCGCTTTGGCGCGTTTGCTGGAATCGGGTGATTACGAGCGACATGTGAACCGCGTGCGCGTTCGTGCTCGTGAGGCGCGTGATGGCCTGGCGGCACTTGTGCGGAAGGCATTTCCGGCAGGGGAGGTCTCGATCGAGCATGCGGACGCGGGCCTTTACTGCACTGTGGTTGCGGAGCGCGGAACGGGTGGAAGCTCTTTTGTGCGGGCCCTCACGCGCTCGGGTATTCCGTTTATCGATATCAGTGACTGTTATTGGTGTGCCGATGGTGCATTTGTCCCTGAAAACTCGACTCAAATTCTTGTCCAGTATGACGATCTGGGTCCGGAAGTGCTTAATAACTTGGAACTGCAGCCAATGGGGGCACTCTGCAACCTAAGTGAGTAGACTTTTGGAACTTTGGCGACCAGGCAGTTTTGTAACAAGTCATTTACCTGCGACTTTATAAAGCAATATGGATGGTCTGCGCGGCAAGTTCGAAAAAGTCTACTCACTTGCCGCGCAAAGCTTCTGCATGAGAAAAAAATGGGGTTTTCAACAGTGCTTCGTCCAGCTTTCGGCAAGCTTTTGGTCAGTTGGGGAGGGCTGTTGAAAACTTAGCAGTCCGTTCGGTGCCATTTTTGTTGCGTTCGCGCCAATGCGAGACCGACTGGGTTGAAATCCGTGTTTTCCTGTGCCTATGAAGGATCTACTTTGTGACATATCGGCTTTTAGGTACTGGCGTTTGCCTCCTCAAGTCCGCGCTTTGTGTCCGCCGCTTCCACGACCGGAAGAAGACCGGCAGCGATATGATCTCGCCCGCAACCCGACGGCTGCAGTCGCGCTCGGTTTTCCGTTGTATACATTAGTTCGGACGAGAAACAAACGGACTTGCCCTGCCAGCATTAGGCAGCGGCTGTTCCTTGGTGAACTCCCCAGGGAATCTGTGCTGGAAACGGAGCATGGATTTTTGGTCACGTCTCCTCTACTGACGGCATTTATCATGTCTCGACATCTGACGGATCTCCAGCTTCTTTTTGTGTTGGCGGAGATGTGTGGCTTGTTTGCGGTGTGCGCTCTGCCGGTGGCGCTTGAGGCGGAGCTTTCGCGTGCAATTGATTCGGGCGCGATTTCGACAACGTTCGGTTGGGTGCGCTGCCCGTCCGAGGACGGCATCACTTCAAATTTATGGCGTCGAGACGCTTTGGTTTTGGGCAGAGACCTTGACCGTTTTTGTTCAGATGTTTGCGGGATGCGTTACGGCAATAGATTTATGGCGGTATCGCAATTCGTTCCATTGGGTGCCGCGTCGCCTTTTGAGGTCGAGGCGTATTTGTTGCTTGGACTGCCGCGAGCCCTGGGGGGCGAAGGGTTTTGCGGCATAGAGCTCAATGTCGAAGTGACGCTAAGCACAAGTGCTCGAGCGATTGTGGGAAAGTCCCGTGTATATATCGACCTACTTCTCTCTTCGCCGGATGGCAAGCGACAGGTGGCCATTGAATGTCAGGGAAAGGCCTCGCACGGACGCGCAGGGGATGGCTTGCGTGACGCTGACCGCATGACAGCCCTTCAGGCCATGGGCTACGATGTACTTCTCCTGACACACAGACAGATATCCGATGAGGATAGATTCCGCGCGATCGTTAAGGCCGTATGCAGGATGCTCGATGCTGAATATCGTGATAAAAGCTCAGATGAGCAAAGGGCTGAGACATTACTCCGGTCTGAACTATTCGTTGACTGGACAAAATTGGGAGTAATCGACGAAAAGATGCCCGTTAGACACAAAATAGCTCGATCGTGGACGGCTGCGAAACTAAGTGAGTAGACTTTTGGCTTGATGGCGACCAGGCCGTTTTTGCAACAAGTCATTTACCTGCGACTTTATAAAGCAATATGGATGGCCTGCTCGGCAAGTTCCAAAAAGTCTACTCACTTAGTTTTTGACGAGAATCCGATGCCTAAGGTGGTCCTATTTCAGGGAGTTAACAAGTTCGTGAGGCACGAAAAAGGCCCGAACCATGCGGTCCGGGCCTTATCGAGCTAAAGATTGTCTCTCAGGCGGCTGGCTTAGCCAAAGTAGCGCTTGAGCAGGCCGGCGAAAGCCTTGCCGTGGCGGGCCTCGTCGCGAGCCATCTCGTGCACGGTGTCGTGGATGGCATCGAGGCCAGCGGCCTTGGCGCGCTTGGCAAGATCGGTCTTGCCGGCGGTGGCGCCGTTCTCGGCCTCAACGCGCATCTCGAGGTTCTTCTTGGTGGAGTCGGTCACGACCTCGCCCAGGAGCTCGGCGAACTTGGCGGCATGCTCCGCCTCCTCGTGGGCAGCCTTCTCCCAGTACAGGCCGATCTCGGGATAGCCCTCGCGATGAGCAACACGAGCCATGGCCAGGTACATACCGACCTCAGAGCACTCGCCCTCAAAGTTAGCGCGCAGGTCGGCAACGATGTCCTCGGAGACGCCCTCCATCTTGGCGACACCCACGACGTGCTCGGCAGCCCACTCGAGCTGGCCCTCCTCCTGCTTCAGGAAACGAGAACCGGGAACGCCGCACTGGGGGCACTTAAAATCCTCGGGCAGCTGGTCGCCGTCGAACTCTTCCACATAACCGCAAACGGGGCAAACAAACTTCATGATTCGATCCTTTCGATCGATGGCGATTGTGCGCTCGTCCGGTCCCGTAAGGGCCCTCTCCGGACGTGCGTCTTGACGAGTTCTATTATCCATAAATGAAACCAAATGTGAAGCCTATTAGGAATGATTTTTAATAAAACAATTTGAGATATGAAGATGTTGATTGATTAACGATTGGCAGGCCGTCTTTGACCGCCGCTGAGTACAATCGGGCGAGCAAATGTTGATCTATCAACAAATGAAGGAGTTTCCTTTATGCATCTAGCCCGTCGTGCCTGGTGCCGAACATATCAGACGGTTTTTCGCATTGCATTGCCGATCCTGCCCTATACCGAGCCGCGCATTTTAGAGCATGCCGAGGATGTGCCCGCGGTGCTTCAAAAGCGCTCGATCCAGAAGGTCCTTATCGTGACGGATCCCGGTATTGCACGTTTGGGACTCACGGCATCACTCGAGCGTGCGCTTACGGCTCAGGGGATTGGCGTTACGGTCTATGCCGAAACGCGTGCGAACCCCACGGTCTCGAATGTGGAGGAGGCGGCGTCCCTGTATCGAGAGCGCGCCTGCCAGGCCATTATCGGTTTTGGCGGAGGATCAGCCATGGACTGCGCCAAGGGCGTGGGCGCACGCATTGCGCAGCCAAGCAAGCCCATCAACAAGATGCGCGGGCTGCTGCGGATTCATCGTCGCCTGCCGTTGCTCATCGCCGTTCCCACCACGGCGGGCACGGGGAGCGAGGTCACGCTTGCGGCGGTAATTACCGATGACGAGACGCGCTACAAGTATCCCATTAACGACTTTGTGCTTATCCCGCGCTTTGCGGCGCACGACCCCGAGTTTACGCGCGGTCTGCCCGCCTCCATTACGGGGCAGACGGGCATGGACGCCCTGACGCATGCCGTCGAGGCGTTTATCGGGCGAAGCACCACGCCCTATACGCGCAAGATGGCGCGACAGGCGGTGCAGCTCATCCACGACAATTTGCTCGAGGCCTATGAGCATGGCGACGACATGCGTGCGCGTCGCAATATGCTTTTGGCGGCGTATAAGGCGGGCGTTGCGTTTACCCGCTCCTATGTCGGATATGTGCATGCCATCGCGCACAGTTTGGGCGGCCGATACGGAATTCCGCACGGTTTGGCCAACGCGATCATCCTGCCGCACATGCTTCGCGCTTATGGTGACGCCGCCGCCTCCAAGCTTGCCGATCTTGCTCGCATGGCGGGCATTGCGCCGGCTACCGCGCAGGACAGTCTTGCGGTCGAGGCCTTTATCGATTGGGTCGACCGCATGAACGAGGCCCTGGGAATCCCCAAATATGTCTCGGGTATTCGCCGCTCCGATATTCCGCAAATGGCGGCCCATGCCGATGCCGAGGCCAATCCCCTGTACCCCGTTCCACTTTTGATGGACCGCTCGGAGCTCGAGCATATGTACGAGGTCGTCGCGGGTGGTATGTTTGAGGACGAGAACTAGGAGGGTGCCATGAACACCGAGGAAATTGCGCGCATCGTCGGCGATCAGCGCGCCTACTTTAAGACGCACGCCACGTTTGATGTCGATGCTCGACGTCGCGCGCTCGTGAGTTTACGCGATGCGGTGCGGGCCCACGAGGCCGATATCGCTCATGCGCTCAAGACCGATTTGGGAAAGTCGCATGACGAGGCCTATATGTGCGAGATTGGCACATCGCTTTCCGAGATTCGACATCAGATTGCGCATGTGGCCCGATGGAGTCGTCCGCGCCTGCGTCCGTGCGACCTCGCTAACGCCGTGAGCGTGTGCAAAACGCAAACCGTGCCCTATGGCGTCACGCTCATCATGGCGCCCTGGAACTATCCGTTTTTGCTGACGCTCGAGCCGCTCGCTGGCGCCCTTGCCGCGGGCAATACCGTGGTCATCAAGCCGAGCGCCTATGCTCCGGCATCGAGCGCGGTGCTCAGGCAAATCTGTGAAGAGGCATTTGATCCGCGCCTGGTGACGGTTGTCGAGGGCGGGCGCGCCGAGAACGAAGCGCTGCTCGATGAGCACTGGGACAAGATCTTCTTTACCGGTAGCGTTCCGGTCGGCAAACTCGTTATGGAGCGCGCAAGTAAAAACCTTACGCCTGTGACGCTTGAGCTGGGCGGAAAGAGTCCCTGCATCGTGGATGCGACGGCAAACTTGAAGGTTGCGGCACGGCGTATCGCCTTTGGTAAATGGCTCAACGTGGGGCAGACCTGCGTGGCGCCCGACTACCTGCTGGTCGATACGCGCGTGCACGACGAGCTGCTGGGCCTCATCAAGGAGGAGGTCCGCCGTATGTTTGGCGAGTATCCGCTCGATAACGAGGACTACGGTCATATTGTCAACGCCAAGCATTTTGCGCGCGTGCGCGGGCTGATCGATCCCGATAAGGTCGTGCTGGGAGGTACCGCGCGCGAGGCCTCGCTCAAGATCGAGCCGACGATTTTGGACGGCGTGTCCCCCAATGACGCCGTGATGCAGGAGGAGATCTTCGGCCCCATTTTGCCAGTGCTGACGTTTGAGAGCCTTGACGAGGCCGAAGCGTTTATTACGGATCGTCCGACGCCGCTGGCCCTGTATATCTTTAGTCAGGATCGCGAGGTTCAGCAGCGCTTTGTGCGCTACGTGCCCTTTGGCGGCGGCTGCGTTAACGATACCATCATGCATCTGGCTACGAGTCATATGGGCTTTGGCGGCATGGGCGCGAGCGGCATGGGACAGTACCATGGCCGCGAGAGCTTCGATACGTTTAGCCACAAGAAGAGTATCGTGAACAAGGCAACCTGGCTGGACGTGCCGTTTCGGTATGCGCCCTACGCAAGCTGGAAGCACAAATTCGTGCGCATGTTTGTGCATTAGAAAAGGGCGCAGGTAATACGAACAAGTGTTCCTATTACCTGCATTTTGCGTTAGACTACTGTTATGGAGCACGGATGGGCCAACTCCCTTTAGAAGGGATTTGGTATGAACGTAAGCGATGTTATTTCGTTATTGGCGTTGTTGATTGCGGCTATCGAACTCGGTCTGTTTATCGGCCGAATGAAATAGCCGCCCCCGCGTAAGCGAAGACGGCCACTTCTCACGATGAAAACGTGTATCGGAGTTGGCAAGACCCGCGGCAACGGGTGCCATCCGTGTTCCTATCTTATCTGCAAGCGTTCTGTCGCGCAAGCGTTGAGGCAAACGATTGAAGGACGCAGACAGGATGTATTTGTGTCCGCACGGGACCGTAGACTTCTCAATAAGGTTACACACCGGTTTATCCGGCCGTTAGAGGAGCTGCTATGTACGAGCCTTCGCGTGTTCTTCTGTCATTTCACATTGCAGGATTTCAGTATGCCGATGGCGCCTTGGTCTTGGGCGATCTTAAAGCGGGCGATAAGCTGACGCTGTGTGACGAGCGCGATAATCCCCATGACCCTGAGGCGGTTGCGATTTATTACGGCAACACCAAGCTTGGCTATGTTCCGGGAAACGAGGTCGGCCCACTGTCCTTGATGATGTATTACGGCCACGAGGACGTATTTGAGGCCCGTGTGCAACAGGTTGCCCCCGAGCGCAGCCCGTGGCATCAGGTGCGCGTTGGGCTCTACGTGGTGGATGCTCGCTAGTCGGCAATGGAGGCTGCCATGTTTGATGACGATGACCTGTTTGATCTGGCAGATGATCCGTTTGAGTGGGATGTGCTACTCGATGACGATGAGCTGGAACAGGACCGTAAGATGCGGCAGGACAAGAAAACTCAGGGTGACGCTTCGAAAAAGCAAGACAAGCGCCGCCGCGGACTGTTCGGCGGGCTCTTTGGATAACCGCCGCATCGCTACGTCTGTATACTTAGCACGAGTTGAGCACGTTGCGAAATGAGGGCATAGACGATGATGTGGTTTACCGCCGACCTGCACCTGGGCGATACGAATATCTTGCACGACATGGACCGGCCGTTTGACTCGGTCGAGGAGATGAACCGCAAGGTCATCGATGCCATCAATGAGTGCGTGGCTGCGGACGACCGCCTCTATATTCTGGGGTGACTTTACCTATCGTTTGCCCCTGGCGGAGGCGGTGCGCCTGCGCGAGCGTATCGAATGCCAGAACGTGACGCTCATCCGCGGTAACCATGACGGCGACTGGGAAGATTCCGACGTACCGCAGATTTGGGAAAACGTGCGCGATTACCTGGAGATTGCTCCCGGCTATGCCAAGGGCCATCGTCTGGTTATGAGCCACTACCCCATGCTCAGCTGGAACGGCAAGGCACGTGGCGCCGATTATGCTGCATGGGCATATCCACAGCAGGGGTGACCGCGCCAACGCACGCAACCGCGATCGCGAGCGCCCTATCTTTCGCTACGATGTCGGTCTCGATGCCAACGATTACAAGCCCGTAAGCCGCGATCAGATTCTTAGCTTCTTTAGGCTGTAGCCCTCAAACCACCACAAGGGGGGGCAGGTGGCTTTGTGGTGGTTTTGGCGCCGTTGCCATTATGGCGGCGGCGCCTTTTTTGTCCGTGCGGCGCGGTAGAGTGTAGTCGGTTGAAATTTGCGTCCATCGAGGAGCTGCTATGAACGAGATTAAGTGCCCGCATTGCGGCGAAGTTTTTAAGGTCGATGCGTCCGGCTATGCGGATATCGTCAAACAAGTGCGCGATGCTGAGTTTTCGCGCGACCTGGATGAGCGTGTGAAGGCAGTCCAGCGCGAGGGCGAGCAGGCACTGGAGCTTGAGCGCTCGCGCTCGACGGCTGCTCTGCAGGAGGCGGAGTCTCAGCGCAACGCTCAGCTCGTTGAGCAGAAAAACGCCGCGGCTCAGGAACTGGCGCAGGAGGTTGCCAGGCGCGATGCCGAGCTTGCCGAGCTGCGCGCCAAGCTCGAGGGTGCTGCCGCGGAGCGTGAGAGCGCAAGCCAGCGAGCGGCGGTTGAGGCTCGCGCCGATGCTCAGAAGGAGAACGCCGAGCTCCAGCGTGAGATTGACAGCCTGCGTGCACAGCTTGGACGCAAGGACGACGAAGCAAAGCTTGCCGAGTCGGCGGCGCGCAACGCTGCTCAAAACGATTTAGCTGCACGCGACGCTCAGATTGCCGAGCTGCAGGCCAGGCTTGCCGCGGCGGACAAGGCCCAGGAGATGGCGCTTGCCGCTGCCGCGGCAGAGTCGCAGCGTGAGCTCGATGCCGCTCGCAGCGAGGCCGAGCGCGCGCTTGCTGACTATCGCGCGAAGGTGCAAGAGAAGTTTTCCGCCGCAAAGGCTCAGTCCGAGCAAGAGGCCGAGGGCCTGCGTGCCCAGCTGCGCGAGCAGGAACTGATGGCAAAAATGAACCTGTCAGAGGCGGTCGCCGCGGCGGAACGAGAGCGCGATGAGGCACGTGCCAAGCTGACGAGCGAGCTGGCGGTGCGCGATTCTCGCGAGGAGCAAGCCAAGGCAGCACACGAGCTCGAGCTTGCGCAGGCCAAGCGCGCGAGCGATGACCTGATTCGCTACAAGGATGAAGAGATTGAGCGTCTTAAGGACATGAAGGTCCGCCTGTCTACCAAGATGGTGGGCGAGTCGCTCGAGCAGCACTGCGAGACCGAGTTTAACCGTCTGCGCATGACGGCGTTTCCCAACGCGTACTTCGAGAAAGATAACGATGCGTCCGAGGGTACCAAGGGCGACTTTATCTTCCGCGAGTGCGACGCAAGCGGTAACGAGGTCATTTCGATTATGTTCGAGATGAAAAACGAGAACGACGAGACCGCGACCAAGCACAAAAACGAGGACTTCTTTAAGAAACTCGATCACGATCGTCGCCAGAAAGGCTGTGAGTACGCGGTGCTCTGCACACTGCTCGAGCCCGAAAGCGAGCTCTATAACGCAGGGATAGTCGACGTGAGTTACCGCTATGAGAAGATGTACGTGATCCGCCCGCAGTTCTTCATTCCCATGATCACGCTGCTGCGCAACGCCGCCATGGGTTCGCTGCGCTATAAGCAGGAGCTGGCGGAGTACAAGCAGCAGAACATCGACGTCACGAACTTCGAGGCCAAGATGGAGAAGTTCAAGAACGACTTCGGCCGCAACTATGAGCTTGCGAGCCGTAAGTTCCAGACGGCGATCGAGGAGATTGACAAGACGATTAGCCATCTGCAGAAAACCAAGGAGGCATTGCTGTCCTCCGAGAACAATTTACGTCTAGCCAACAAGAAGGCCGACGATCTTACCATTCGCAAGCTCACCTGGGGCAACAAGACCATGAAGGCGGCGTTTGACGAGGCGCGCGGGGCTGCGACAGGGGCAAACGATGAGCCCGCCGAGGCGGATTCGTATGAGGTCGAGGATGCCGAGTAGGGGATAGCGTATAGTGCAAAAGCGGGGCCGCTGGCGATACTGCCAACGGCCCCGCTTCGTTCCAGTATGTACGGCTAGTCCTCGAGCAGGTCCTCGATAAAGCCGACGCGGTAGTTTTTGAAGATGACCTCGCCGCCGTCTTGCGTGGCATCCAGGTCGACATCGCCCATGATGCCAAAGTCGTGGTCGCCATCCTCGTCGGCAAAAATCTGGTGCACGTGCCACACGTGATCGGTCTTCTCGTCGCTCCCGTCGATGGTAAACATCGCGGCGCTGCGGGCATCTCCGTCGGTGAGGATTTCCTCGTGCTGCTCATGGTAGGCATCGAGCGCCTTTTGCCAGCGGACCTCGCTCATGCCCCAGTCCTCGTCGAGTTCGCCCAGGTCGCGAACGTGCTCGCGGGCGGCAAGGGTCACGCGGCGGAAGAGTGCGTTGCGCACCAGCAGCGTGCAGCCGCGACGGTCCGCAACGACCTCGTCGATGCCCTGCGGCGGCGCGGCGTCGAGGGCCGCCGGGTTGCCGGCGTTCTCCCACTCGTCCACCAGGCTCGAGTCGACCGAGCGTACCACAAAGCCGAGCCACGAAATGATGTCGCGCAAGCGCTCATCGCGCTTCTCAATGGGCACGGTGCGATCGAGGGAGCGGTAGGCCTCGGCTAGGTAGCGCAGCAGAATGCCCTCGGAGCGGGCGATGCCGAGCTTTTGGATATAGCCCTTAAAGTCGCTCGCGCTCTCCAACATGTCGCGCAGGACGCTCTTGGGCGAGAGCTGGTAGTCGTTGGCCCAAGGTACTTCCTGGCAGTACTTGTCGAAGGCGGCATCGAGCAAATCCTCGAGCGGCTTTTCGTAGGTGACATCCTGGATGCGCTCCAAGCGTTCCTCATATTCGACGCCGTCGGCTTTCATCTCGGCCATAGCGCGATCGCGTGCGGCACGTTCCTGTGCACGCAGCACTTGCTTGGGATCTTCGAGCGTTGCCTCGACCATTGAGATTAGATCCATGGTATAGGTCTCGCTCTCGGGATCGAGCAGCTCCAATGCGGCAAGCAAAAACGGCGAGAGCGGCTGGTCGAGCGCGAAGTCCTCGGGCAGATCAACCGTCAGTGCATAGTCGATGTCTGGTGCGGCGTCAGTCGGGGCGTCGGGTGCGGGCGGCACCTCGGTGCGAACGACGACGCCGGAATCGATGAGCGTGGCGAAGATTTCGTCGGCGCGAACCTCGAGCTTGGCCTTTTCCTCGGGAGTCTGCAGACTCGTCTCGATGAGGTCGTGCACGCGGGCTCGGGCATCGCCGCCCTGCTCGACCACGCTAATCACCATGGAGTGCGTGATGCGCAGGCGCGGCTTGAGCGTTTCGGGCTGCGTCTCGATCAGGCGCTCAAAGGTCTGCTTGTTCCAGGTGACAAAGCCCTCGGGGGCCTTCTTCTTTTTAATCTTGCGGAGCTTTTTGGGATCGTCGCCCGCCTTGGCCATAAGCTTGGCATTCTCGATCTCGTGCTCGGGTGCCTCGGCAATCACCATGCCCTCGGTATCGAAACCCGAGCGGCCGGCGCGACCGGCAATCTGATGGAACTCGCGGGCGCGCAGGCGACGCATCTTGTAGCCGTCGAACTTGGTGAGCGCGGTGAGCACCACGGTGTGGATGGGTACGTTGATGCCGACGCCGAGCGTATCGGTACCGCAGATGACGGGCAGCAGGCCCTGCTGCGCCAAGCGCTCGACCAACAGGCGATAGCGCGGCAACATGCCAGCATGGTGCACGCCGACGCCGCAGCCGAGCAAGCGCTTGAGGATCTTGCCGAAGGCCGTCGAGAAGCTTGTCCCCTTTGCCGCTTCTTTGATGGCTTCGCGCTGCTCTTTGCTGGCGATGCCAAAATTGGCGAGCGACTGTGCCGTCGCAAGGGCGGCATCCTGGCTAAAGTGCACGATATAGAGCGGGGCCTCGCCGCGGCGCATGGCGAGCTCGACCGTGCCTTCGAGCGAGGTCGTCACATAGTCGTAGCTCAGCGGCACGGGGCGCGGGGCATCGACGACCAAGTCGCAGGTAGCGCCGGTGTGTTCCTCGAGTGAGGCGGCGATGGCAGTGACATCGCCGAGCGTGGCGCTCATGAGCATGAATTGCGTGTGAGGCAGGGTGAGCAGCGGTACCTGCCAGGCCCAGCCGCGATCGGGGTCGGCAAAGTAGTGGAACTCGTCCATGGCGACGCAGCCAACATCGGCATCTTCGCCCTCGCGCAGCGCGTCGTTGGCAAGGATCTCTGCCGTGCAGCAGATGACGGGTGCCTTGGTGTTGATATGCGTGTCGCCGGTGATCATACCGACGTTATCGCGGCCGAGCACCTGTACCAGATCGAAAAACTTTTCACTGACCAGAGCCTTGATGGGGGCCGTGTAATAACAGCGCTTGCCCTGCGCCATGCCCATAAAGAGCATGCCCAGCGCGACGAGCGATTTACCCGATCCGGTCGGAGTGCCCAGAATGACGTGATCGCCGGCTGCCAGGTCCATGAGGGCCTCTTCTTGGTGATCCCACAGCTCAATGCCGCGATCGCTCGTCCATTCAAAGAAGCGTTCGAAGGCCTGGTCGGGCGTGAGCCATGGTTCGGGCTCGCTGCCGTCCTCGGGCTCCCACCAGGTGGGGGAGAGCGCGCCGAGCGAGCCGAACTCGGCTTCGGTTCCCGTGCCGCCCGAGAATGAGCTGGCGGCCCCGGCGCCGGAGACGGTGCTGACGGCGGTATCTGTCGTGGTCTGTGCCATGTGTTTGCTTTCTCTCGCGATTGTCCGCCAACTATTATGGCGTAGCGGCGGCGCGGGGTGCCAGCGCGCGAGAAAATGCAGGAAATGGGCGTTCTGCCCAGCCGTTTGGTGCAGTTGCCAGCTAAGTGAGTAGACTTTTTGCAATATCGCGAGCACATGGCTTTTGCGTAAGGGATTTACCTGCGGTTTTAGTTTTCGTTATGTGGGTTGTGCTTGGCTATTGCTAAAAAGTCTACTCACTTAGGTTTGAGGGTCGTTCGCTGGCGCCTATTTGCGCTTGTTTGCTGACGCCGCGACCATCAGAAGCCCGTGGGACTCTTGTGGCAGGCGCTTCTTGCCCTTGCGGGCGCGGTTTCTAAAGTTCTCGACGGCCTCTTCCATGCCGAGGGGCACGTAGGTGAGCTCGTCGAGGTTATCTGGCAGGTAGCAGGCAAGGCTTTGCTCCTGCGCTCGGCCTGCTGCGAGTTGCTCTTCGGTAGGTTTCTCGCCGGGTGTGGCGTAAATGCCATAGACGACGGCACCCATCTCGCGCGTGCGGCATTCATATTCGGTCTCGGGATGCTCGGGATGGTCGCGGCGGACGTCGTCACTTACCCAAAGTGTGTCGTAGCCTGCCGCGACAAACTGCTCCAGGGCGTAGTCGCGCAATGGCTTGCTGTCGGTTCGCAGCGTGACGGTGGCGCCGGCTGCAAGGAGCGGGCGGTAGAGCATCAAATGGTCGACATGGACGAGTCGTTTTTTTGCGTACTTGGCCTTGGGCTGCGGCGTGGGAAAGTTGATGGTGATGGCATCGAGCTCGCCTACGGCAAACAGCTGTGGCAGCGATGCGGCGCCTCGGGGCAGGACGAGTGCGTTGGTCAGTTCCTGCTCGCAGACTTTCTGCGCGGCATAGGCGATGCAGATGGGCTCCTGGTCCATACCGATAAAGAGGGTGTTTGGCTCGTGGGCCGCGCGCTCTACAAGGTACGTTCCCTTGCCACAACCAAGATCCAGGTGAAGGTGTTCGAAAGGCTTGCTGACAACTGGCGCGCAAGCCTCGCGCCAATCTCCGGCATAGGCCTCGGGGTTCGTCTCAATCGCATCGGCGTAGCGCTCCAGGCGCTCCTCGAGCACAAAGTTCTTAGGCGTGCGAACGTGGACGGCTCCCATGAGGCTCCTTGGTCATAAGTATGGAACGCATAGCTGCGCGTTCCGTCAATGGGTTGAAAAAGGGTGGGCATAGTTTGCCCGAAAGATGCGGTGCGGCTCGGCGGCGAATCGTCGGTGCCTACAGACGTTTGAGAATCACATAGCGGTTGAGCTCGCCGCTGCGACCGTCGGCATGGAAGCGCTCAAGCTCGCGCACGGGGACCTCGCCGCTCTTGTAGAACGTACGGACGCCGCGCACCAGGTCGGTGATCTGCTGATCGTCAAAGTGATGGCAATAGCGGTAGGCGTGGCGGTCGTTTTGCCAGCCGATGAGGTGGTCGCCGGCTTCAAACTGCGCGGAATCGTAACCTTCAAACGGCGGGGTGAGCTCGGCACGGGCCTCGGCGCGAACGGCCTTGCGCGCCATGCGCTCGTCGTTCATAAACTCCCAAAAGCTGATGGCGATGATGCCGCCCGGGCGCGTCTGGCGCACCAGGGCGTCGAGCACGCGTACGCGGTACTCGCACGACGGCACGTGGTGCATAAAACCAAAGCAGACCGAGATGTCGGCGAGCGGGGCGTCGAAAAGCACGTCGGGTGTCTCGGCGGGGTTGAGCTTCATAAGGGCATCGAGCACGTCGAGTTCCTGGAAGTGCAGGTTGGGAATGCGCAGGGCGTGACCGTGCGCATCGATAGCCAAATCCTGACACGAGTCGACACCATAGAACTCAAACGGGCAGCTGGCATCTACCGAGGGGTTTGCGCCGTCGACGCCCTTGGCGGCAAGTGCGCCGCCGGCGGCAAAGTTCTCGAATCGCATATTGCCGCAGGCGAGATCGAAGACGCGGACGGGATGCTCAATCGTGGCGACATCGAGCTGTTCGAGCGCGATGTCCATGGTGCGCACCCAGCCGGGCCACGGGGCCTGGCGCGTATCGGAGAAGGAGGCGGAGTGCTCGCGATAGAACGTGTTGTTGAGCTGGATGAGCGATGAGGCGAAATCGCGGTTCACGGCGCGGAACTCCCTCCGTTGGCGGTGCGGAATTAACAGTACGACCATACTACCGTTAACGCCGCAACGGGGACAACCAAGCTACGGGTCATTGCTTTGTTTGGACACATTTCCGCAGCTCATATGCACCCGCAACCGACGGTTGTCAAAAATCTCACTAGAATAAGTGGCATGCTTTTGGCGGTTGCTGATAGATTTTTAACTGTGCAAGGCGCCTTAAGAAGAAAAACGGTCCGGCGGCACGGCTGGCATCACATAGGAGGAACCATGAATGTAGAAACTGCGCAGCGGCTCGCCGACCTTCGTCGCAGCAAGGGTTTTAGCCAAGAAGGGCTGGCACGAAAGCTGGGACTGTCGCGCCAAGCAGTCAGTAAATGGGAGCGCGCGGAGAGCTCGCCCGATACCGAGAACCTGATCTCGCTCGCCAAGCTCTATGGTGTGAGCTTGGACGAGCTGCTCAATCCGAGCGATGAGATTGAGGACGATATCGAGTTTGAGAACGAGGACCGTGCCCGTCAGCGCGAGGCCGAGGCGGCAGATCGCGCCCGTACCCATGAGGCGGCGGCACGTGCCACCGAGGCGGCAACACAGGCGAGTGACGCCGCCGCCAAGGCGGCGCAAGCGGCAAGCTGGAGTGCGCAGGCCGCCAATGCGGCGACGGCTCAGGTGACGGGTGCCGTTGCGGCCGGCCCGACTCCGGTGAAGGGTCCGTTCCAGTCGTTCCCGTATTGGGCCGTGTGCTGGCTGCTGTTCTTTTTACTGATGTTCCTGGTTGGTGTCAGCCCCTTTCCCGCACTGATCTTCTTTACGATCCCCATCTATCACTGGGTGGCACGTGCGCTCGATGGCGATTGGGCGCGCGGGGATATCCAGGTTGGTTCGGCGCCGGCGGTCGCTAGGGCTAAAGGGGAGGACGTTTCCACAGCGGTTGACGCTGACCTGGCTGCCGCGACCACCGCTGAGTCGAGTGCCAAAGAAGGTGATGAATGATGAAGCTCTCGCATGAGTCTAAGAGGCGCTTGGGCATTGGCATCGGAGCGTTTGTGCTTATCATCGGACTTGTCTTTGGCATTTCGCGGACATTGATTCATTTTGATGGTCCGTGGGATCTCGACGATGTTGTATCCGGCTTGTCCAGTATGGACGATGTGGTTGACGACGACGATTTTATGAACGATGGCGGTAAATATTCCGCTCGGCCTCAGCAGCTTTCGAGCGAAACGTTTGATGCCGACGCGTTCACATCGCTTGACTTGGACGTGACGTCGGGCACGGTCGAGGTCAAACACGTCTCCGGCGGGCCAGTGCGCGTAATTGAAAGCGGTCGCGTGGCAACGGGGACCGTTGCCTTCGATGTGGCAACCCAGAACCTGGCCGAAATCAAGGGCTCTACGCTCAAGATTCGCCAGTTCGATCGCGATGACGAGCGCGCCATTGACCGCACGGTTACCGTCGAACTGCCGCGCGAAGTTGCCGATAACATGGTGGGCATTACAGCGAATGTAGGATCGGGTGACCTGACGGTCGCGGGCATTGCGTGTCATGACCTCAACCTGACTTTGGACTCGGGAGACGTTGAGTTTGCGGGCACCGTGACCGACACCCTGAATGCCAAGGTCGGTTCGGGCGATGCGACGTTCGAGCTCTACCAGGCCCCCGCGAAGTCGATGGACGTGAGCGTGGGCTCGGGCGATGTGGAGATGACGGTTCCGAACTCGACGGGCTTTAAGGCGAGCCTTACCCTGGGTAGCGGCGACTTCGAGAGCGATTTCCTTCCGCTTGGCTACGACGGCGAGACCATTTTGAATCTTGAATTCGATAACGGCGATAAGTCTGCCACGTATCGTTTTAAGGTCGGTTCGGGCGACATGTCGTTTGATCCGGAGTGACAGACGGCTATCGAAGACTTATAAACCATAGTCGCGCTCTTTGATGGAGGCGCCGGGGCCGTGGTCGGCTTCGGCGCCTTTGCCTTTACAATGGGGACATGGAACAGATTATCTTGAACATACTCGAGGCTCTGCGTCGCGGCGAGACTGTGGACGACAAAGCGCTCGTCAAACTGATACATGCCGAGGCGCGCCGTGAGGGTGCCGACAAACGCGATTTGGCCAAGCGCCGCTTGCTGCCGTTTTACCAGCGGGTGAAGCGCGAGGAGCCGGCACGTTGGGCTGGGTGGAATGTCGATTCCGATCTGGAGCGTCAACTGCTGCAGGTGTTGCGTATGAAGCCTCGTCGCACGGCTTCGGGCGTGGCAACCATTACCGTCATCACCAAGCCGTGGCCGTGCTCGGGCGATTGCCTGTTTTGCCCCAACGACCTGCGCATGCCCAAAAGCTATTTACATGCCGAGCCGGCGTGTGCCCGTGCAGAGCAAAACTGCTTCGATCCATATCTGCAGGTGAGCGCCCGTTTGACCGCGCTTTCGCAGATGGGTCATGCGACCGATAAGATCGAGCTCATTGTGCTTGGCGGTACCTGGAGCGACTATCCGCAAGGGTATCAGATGTGGTTTATGTCGGAGCTCTTCCGCGCGCTCAATGACGATGCCGTGGCCGGCGTGGCGGCCAACCCCATGTTGGCGCGTCCGGGCATCAGCCGTGCCGAGGCAGGGCGCCTGCTCGATGACGCTCCCGCCGATGCCCTGCCGCCGGTGGTGGCGGAGCGTCGCGAACGCTATCGAGCCGTCGGTATTGCGACCGACGAGGCCGAGCTTGCGAGCGGTGTTACCGACGAGCAGGGGCGTGTGGATGCTGCCGTGGGCGGCTATAACCGCGCGGTGCGTCGTCTGTACGGCCCTGGTACGCCGTGGGGCGAGGTTGCCGAGTGGCAAACGACAACGATGGAAGAGCTCGAGCGCCAGCAGCGCATCAACGAGACGGCGAAGCATCGTGTGGTGGGGCTCGTTATCGAGACGCGCCCCGATGCCGTAACGCCGCAGGCCCTCACGCTCATCCGCCGCCTGGGCTGCACCAAGATTCAGATGGGTATCCAGAGCCTCGACCAGCACCTGCTCGATATCAACGAGCGCCGTATTACGGTGGCTCAGATCGAGCAGGCGTTTTCGCTTGCACGATTGTTTGGCTTTAAGATCCATGTGCATTTTATGCTTAACCTGCTGGGCGCCACGCCCGAGGGGGACAAGCGCGATTACGAGCGCTTTATGACCGAAGGGGCCTTTATGCCCGACGAGGTCAAGGTCTACCCGTGTGCGCTCATCGAGGGCTCGCGTCTGGTGGGCTGCTATGAGCGTGGCGAGTGGCGCCCCTATACCGAGGATGAGCTGCTCGATGTGCTGGCCGACGACATCGTGGTGACGCCGGCGTTCTGCCGTATCAGTCGCATGATCCGCGACTTTAGCTCCGACGACATCATGGTGGGCAACAAGAAGCCCAACCTGCGTCAGCTCGTTGAGAACCGCCTGGCGGCTCGTGGGGAAGGCGCGACGGTGCGCGAGATCCGCTATCGCGAGATCAGCACGGCGGGTGCCGACCTGGATGAGCTGACCCTTGACGAGGAGGTGGCGTACGAGACGCCGGTGACGCACGAGCGCTTTTTGCAGTGGGTGACGCCGCAGGGCAAGATCGTGGGCTTTTTGCGCCTGTCGCTGCCCGATCGTACTTTTGTTGCCGCGCATGCGGACGAGTTGCCGACGACGCCGGACGAGGCGATGATTCGCGAGGTGCACGTGTATGGCATGGCGGCGCGCGTGGGGGATCAAGGCCAGGCGGCCCAGCACCATGGATTGGGGCGTTTGCTCGTAGAGCATGCATGCGAGATCGCCCGGGATGCGGGCTATGCGCGCATCAACGTGATTAGCGCGATTGGCACACGCGAGTACTATCGCCATCTTGGATTTTATGACCATGGCCTTTATCTGCAAAAGGAGCTCTAGATGAACAAGCCGAGTGTTTCTGCTGGTGTCGTTGCCGGCGTTGCTCTGGGAGCCGCGGCGCTTGGTGCGGCCGCTGTCGCTGTTCGTGCTGCCTGTCTGCAGGTTGCGCGAACCCGCAATGGGTTGGCGCGTGTGAAACGCGTGCACAATGAGGGCGGCGATGAGATTCGCGTGTTGGTGCAAGGCGGCGTCTACCAAAGCGCAAGCTACATTGGCGAGCGTTGGGCGGAGCCCGTCTTTGCGTACTATCGTGCGTTTGACGACGTGTTTGAGTCCGAGGATGCGATGCGCGACGCTTATGGTCACGGCATCGACCGTATGCTTATGCTGGGCGGCGGTGGGTTTGCCTATCCCAAGTTCGCGCTGATGTCGCACGAGAGCTTGCGCATGGACGTCATTGAGTACGATGCCGAGATTACGCGCCTGGCGCGCCGCTGGTTCTACCTAGACGAGCTGGAGCGCGCGGCGGGCGATCGCCTGCGGGTAATAACCGCTGAGGCTCGCTCGTATTTGGGTGTGACGAGCGTGGGCCATCGTCGCTACGACGTGGTCGTGAGCGATTGCTTTGGCGGCGCCGAGCCCGTGCGCGGGCTGGCGACCGTTGAGGCGCTGCGCCTGGTGCGGGGCAGCCTGAACCCCGGGGGTATCTACGTGGCCAATATCGTGAGTGCGAACAGGGGGAGCGACGTGACGTTCCTGCGCGATTGCGCCGCCACGGCACTCGAGGTATTCGCCCACGCTTGGGTAGTGCCTTGCGGCGATGCGGAGTTCGGCGGCGAGGAGAATTATCTGCTCATCGCCAGCGACGGCGACTACGCCTTTGCCGAAGCCGTGCCCTTCGACACCGACTTCCTCGGCACCGTCCTTCACGACAAGTAAGTCTCCCCGTCCCAAAAAGACTGGTCTTAGGCGTGGTCGCGCCAGCTGCGGACGCGCTGCTTCATGCCCTCTATGTCGAGCACGCCTTCGGCAAAGCCCTTGCGCACGAGCTCCTCGGGAACGTACTCGTCGTAGCGATCAAAATAAGGCACCTCGCCGGGATAGACGAGCTCGATGGGATCAAAGTCCTTCTCGGCCTCGGCGGCGAGCACCTCAAAGAACGTCTCCTCGTCGGCCTTCATCTTGAACTGCATAAAGTATGGACGCGACGAATCGAGCCCGCGAAGGCCAAGCTCCGCGGCGCATTTAATCTTGAGCATGCGCTCGAGTGCCAAAAAGGCGTAACTGCCCAGCCAGGGGAAGAGCACCCAGGTGTCGCCGCCCAGGTTAATGAGCGGTTTAGTTCCCGCACCCGAAATCTCGGTCGTATGGCGAGCCTGCGCCAAACGGGCTCGTGCGTTACCCATAAGGTACGGATACGCCGCGTGCTCGTTGAGAGCCTTGCGCATGCGCTCGAGTACGTGTGTATTGATGTCACCGGGGCAGTCGCCAAAGTAGGCCGGCACCCGGCCCTTGACCTGCGTGGCAAAGACGGTGTGGCGCTTCCAGTCCACTTCCTCGACAATCCAGCAGTGTCCGGCGATGGCGATGCGTTCACCGGGCGGTGGCGGGTTGACGATCGTGCCCAATTCGGCCGACTCGCTACGAACGGTGAACTCCTCGTTTTCCTGGAACACGGCGTAGAACTTAAAGTTGTTGATGATGCGCTCGCCCGCGAGGCCCACGATGAGCCCGCCGCTCTCGGTGACCTGGATGTGGTCGATCTTAATGAGGTGACGCAGCAGTACGCGATAGTCATCGGCCGAGATGCGATGGAAATAGCTGAGTGTGAGCACGCGCTGGGCAAGTTCTGCCGGCGTGAGCTCGCCGGTGCTGGCAAGCGTCGACATAGTCTGGTGGTAGAGCAGGCTGTAGGGGAGTCGATCGAGCTCGGCCGGCTCGACCCACTTTTCCTCGCGATAGAGTTGTACGAGCGCGATGCCCTGCAGGAGCTTCCACGGAATGGTCTCGGGCATCATCGTGCGCGGCTCGGGCTCTTCCTCGCGCATGACAAACCACATCTCGGGCGGAAGATCGCGGCGTCCCGTGCGGCCCATTCGCTGCAAAAAGGAGCTGACGGTAAACGGCGCGTCGATCTGGAAGGCACGCTCCAAGCGACCGATATCGATACCGAGCTCCAGCGTAGAGGTGGTGACGGTCGTTTGTGCCTGTTCCTCGTCGCGCATGAGCTCTTCTGCCGTCTCGCGCAGCGATGCCGAAAGATTGCCGTGGTGGATGAGAAAGCGGTCGGGCTCGTGCCGGTTTTCACAGTAGCTGCGCAGCATGGAGCATACGGCCTCTGCCTCTTCGCGCGAGTTAGCAAAGACCAGGCACTTGCGGCCGCGCGTGTGCTCAAAGATATAGCCCATGCCGGGGTCGGCGTTGTCGGGCGCCGTGTCGGTGGGGTTGAGAAGCGCCTGCTCGGTCGCTCGTGGGATGTCGGCTTCGCCCTCGGGGGCCGAGGAAGTTTGGCGGTCCTTGGGAGCGGGCTTTTCCCGTGCCCGCTCACGACGTTGACGGCGCTCCTCTTGTGTGAGCTGTCCGCTGTGACGCATGTCTTGGGCGCCGGCGGGCAGTGCCGCGGATGCCGCCGCCTCGATACGCTCGCACGCAAGCACTTCGGCCTCTTGAGGACCCGTGCTCTCGAATCCCCGCTGCTGTGCCTGGGGACCCGAGTTGTAGAAGTGCTCCATGGAGATGCGCCACACGCGGCGCGGTTCTTCAAAGCGGGGGATAACACAGTCGCGCCCCGTTCCCTGTGAGAGAAAAGCGCCCGTGCGCTCGGGGTCGCCGATGGTGGCAGAAAGGCCGATGCGTCGAGGCTGCACGCCGGCCATGCGCGAGAGCCGCTCGATAAGGCAGAGCGTCTGCCCGCCACGGTCGCCGCGCATGAGCGAATGGACCTCGTCGATGACCACGTAGCGCAGGTCGCAAAACATGCGCGGGATCGCCATGTGCTTATGGATTAAGAGCGCTTCGAGTGACTCGGGCGTAATCTGCAAGATGCCGCTCGGTTTTTTGATGAGCTTAGCCTTGTGAGACTGCGAGACATCGCCATGCCAGTGCCAGACAGGGATATCGGCCTCTTCGCAGAGGTCGTTGAGACGGACGAACTGATCATTGATGAGCGCCTTGAGGGGGCCGATGTAGAGGGCGCCCACGCTTGCGGGCGGGTTCTCCCAAAACTCGGTCAGGATGGGAAAGAAGGCTGCCTCGGTTTTGCCGGAAGCCGTGGATGCCGTCAGGAGCACATTATCTTGCGTGTTAAAGATGGCGTCTGCCGCTGCAACCTGGATAGAGCGCAGACTCTCCCAATCGTGGGAGTAGATGAAGTCTTGGATAAACGGAGCATATCTGTCAAAGGCGTTCACGGGGCCTCCTCTCAAAAACGAATCTCTCAACGCGGCTGGCAACGGCTTGCTGCATTGCTGCTTCAACGTTTGCCCAGATAAAACCTGCCAAAATAAACCTGTCCCTTTTTGGCAGGTTAGATGGTGAATTCGGCGAAGTTGCGGTCACCGTCTGCAGCGCCGGTGTCGCCTGTTGCGGCTGCCGGCGCCAGCGCGTCGCCGCCGACGCTTTGCAGCAGCTCCGCCACATTTGCATCGGGGTTCTGACACAGGATATCGAGCAGCTCGATAAAGTCACGGATGACCTCACGCGGCGTTAAGTGCGTATCGGCTCCCACGCGGCCAAACTCAATCTTGAGAAAGTCCACCAAGTCGTTCTCGGTAAGCGTGGGCGTCCAGCCAAAGTAGCCGGCATGGATCTGCATGAGTTTTTCGATGAGCACCAGCAGTTCCTCATAGGTGAGTGGCTGCAGGCGGATGATGGGCGCGAGCATGTCCTTAAGGTCCTCGCGCGCAAAGCGGCCCTGAGCGAGTCGGCTGCGCAGGGCTTCGTAGGAGAACACGCCGCGGCGGCGGTCTTCGATGGAGGTTGGCGTGCCGCCCATGATCATGCCCAGGTACTGCGCTTTGCCCTGGAGCGTGTCGTTGTACATGGTCAAGATCTTCTCGTAGTTGTATTGGCGCGTGATCGCGTTGGGAATCTTGTACAGATTCACGAGCTCGTCGATGAGCACCAGCATGCCCTTGTAGCCGCTGCAGACCAAAAAGCGCGCAATGAGCTTAACGTAGTCGTACCAGTCGTCATCACTGATGATGGTCGAGGAGCCCAGCTCGGCGCGTGCCTCACTCTTGGTGCGGTACTCGCCGCGAATCCATTTGGTCACGCGGCTCATGGCTTCTTCGTCGCCCTCGGATACTGCCGCGCGGTAGCGGCGGAGCATGCGGGCGAAGTCGAAGCCGTGGACCATTTCCTCGAGCGGGGCCAGTTGGGCATTGACGGCAGACTCATCGGCATCGGAACACGAGGCGACCCAGCGATCCAGGATAAGGTTGAGCGCACCGCCCTCGGGGCGCGTTTTAGTCGATATGTTGCGGATGAGCTCACGGTAGGTGGCAAGGCCCTGTCCCTGGCCGCCCTGCAGGCGGCGCTCAGGGGATAGGTCGGCATCGGCGACGACGAATCCCTCACCCATGGCGTGCGTGCGGATGGTCTGGAGCAAAAAGCTCTTGCCGGCTCCGTAGCGACCGACCAGAAAGCGGAAGCTCGCGCCGCCGTCGGCGATGAGACTCAGGTCGGTGAGCAGGGCGCGGATCTCTACCTCGCGCCCTACGGTGATGTAGGGAAGGCCGATGCGCGGGACCACGCCGCCCTTGAGCGAGTTGAGAATGACGGCGGCGACGCGCTTGGGCACACGGGGTGCTGCGGATGTGGTATCACTCATGGTCTAGGTATCCTCTCACGTCTGCTTCGTAATCCTCGATAATTTGCGGTCCTGCCGCGCTAAATTCAATTACGGTGTCTCCCACCAGGTCAAAGAGCGCCTCGTTGATGCTGTCGACGAGCATGTCCTCGCTCTGCCCCGATTGCACTACCGCCGATTCCGCCTGTACTGCGTTGTGCTCGAGCAGCGCGCGGAGATAGGCGTCTGCGGCAGGCGTGAGTTCGTTCGTGGCGTCAGCGGGCGCAACAGCTGCGAACGCGGGCGTCGGCGCGAGAAGCGGTGCCACGACACCAAACTGTTCGGTGGATATGGTTGGCTCGTCGGTCTCGTCCTGCCGAATGGGTGCCGCGACCGCCTCGACAATCGCGTCGGCTACGGGCTCGGCTTCCGGTTGCCATGAGTCCGCTGCCTCGGCTTCCACAGGTGCGCCGTCCTCGCGTTCCTCATCAATCAAAAGCGCTTCACGCGTTTGCGCGGCGGCGCTCCGAATGTGCCCCAGCTGACTCAAATCGATATCGATCTTGACAGGCTGGTGCGCGGCGTCCCACGAAAGCCATGCCACGATCTCGTCATCGATGATCTTGGCCAGATATTTGGGGACCTTCTCCTCCTTTAGGGGATGGGTGGGGTCTAGGGCCAGGCGCAGGCGTTGGTCGCAGGCGCGCATCATCTCGCCGAGCTTGCTGCTCTTTTGTCTGCTGCCGTGGATGCGCATGCATTCCCAAAAGCCGTTTTGGCAACGGTAGATATGGATGGGGTCCAGACGATATTCGCAGTCCTTGTGGCGCTCGGGGGCAAAGAAGACGGCCGAGGCAAACATGGTATAAGGCATGGCCGTCTCCTCCCCAAACAGGCTCGCCACAATGCCACTCTTTCGGTGCGTGTCATAGTAGCGGGCCATGCGGACATAGACGGCGCAAGCCACGTGTCGCAGGTCGCGATGGTGCGCATGGTTGATCCTTGAGTTGCCCAGGTTGTAGGTCGACAGCGCATTGATCGCAGCCATCAGTCGCTCCTCGCGCGCCTCATCGGGCGGCAGGGGGAGGGTCGGCTCGGAGGATTTGCGGCGTTTGGTTGCTGGTGTAGCGGGTGTAGGCAAGGGCTCGATATCGCGTGCCGCACGGCGCAGCTCAATGAGCGCCTTATCAAATAAGACCGTTTTGGAATCGCTGAGCAGTTTGGGATCGAGCCCGTGGAATACGGCGTAGTCCTGCAGCCATACGCGCGCGAACCGGTCGATGCCGGGCTCATAAGCTCGGTATGATTCCCAAAAGGCTTTGATTTGCGGAAGCCGTCGAGCGGATTGTCTACACCGATGCCGCAGATGAGCTCGTAGAGATATAAAAAGGCGAAGGACGTGGACGTCTCTCCACTTTTTTGCGGCGCACCTGGGCGCGCCAGGTAAAGTAGCCGCGCAGTTGTCGATCGCTCATGGCGTTGTAGGTGGGAAAGTACGACTTAAACGTGCCGTTGTAGGGACAATCGTCTTCGAAGTCGGCCATCAGTAAGCCCTGACGGTAAAAAAGCTCCGCCTCTGATAGCCAACGCCCCGCGCCGCCCTTGGGATCATCCTGCCAGCGCGATATCTCGCGCATCTTGCGGTACTGGTCGGGGAGGAAGTTCTGCATCTGTCGGCCGGTCTTGAGAATCGGCTCGTCAGCATAGATTTTATTTGAGAAGCGGGCGGACTGATGGGTCCGAGCCTCGGCCATAATGCGCTCGATGAGCATCTTGACGTCCTGGTCGGCCACCGCCCTCTCCTCTCCCTATACGGTGTCGGTGACCTCATATCATAGCACAGCATCAAACAGATGTTCGAAATGCCGCAACGTAGATAGATTTAGAACAGGAGGGCGTAGATGACGGCTATGACGACGGCGGGCAGCATGTTGGCCGTGCGGAAGGTCTGAGGTCGGATAAGGTTGACGCCGACGCAGAAGATGAGCATGGATCCCACGAGTGAGAGGCTGTCGAGGGCCGCCGTGGTCATGATGGGGGAGAGCGCGCCCGCAAACAGCGTGATCGTCCCCTGGAACACGGCGACGGGCAGGGCCGAGAAGATGCAGCCGCGGCCGAGCGAGGCCGTCATGGTGCAGACAATGATGCAGTCCAGTGCACCCTTCAGGGCGAGTGTGGACCAGTCGCCGAGCAGGCCGTCCTGGATTGACCCCACAATGGCCATGGCGCCGATACACACGGTGAGTGAAGCCGAGACAAAAGCGTTGGTAAACTCGTTATCGCCCTCGCTGCCAGTCTTGCGCTTGAGCCATTCGCCGAGGTCTTCGATGGCGGCCTCCAGGTTGATGGCCTCGCCGATAAGCGAGCCGAGCGCAAATGAGACGATCAGCATGGTGGTGCCGGTGGTCGCCAGGGCTTTCCCATCGATGACGAGCATCTTTTGCATGGTGCCGCCCAAGCCGATAAACAGGACGCACAGCCCCGACGCCTTCATAAGGGTATCTTGGATACGGGGCGTGATAAAACGGCCGCCCGCTAATCCCAAAAGACCGCCCGCAATCAAAAGCACAACGTTGATGATTGTTCCCAAGCCCGGCATGAGCCCTCCCGTATTGATGCCACCTTGGCAATCGTAGCAGAATGGAACGCAGGGCATATCGCGACTTGTCTAATACGTTATATGAGTGGTATTAAGTCTGGCGTTCAGCGGGAAAGCCCTAGGTTGTCGTCGGAACGTAGGGATAGTATTCAAAGCGTAGCGTCATCAGCCGTTGCGGGGACTCGATGCCCGCGGCGATGATATCGGCATCTCGGGCGCGGTCAAACCCTTCAAGTTCAATCTGGTACGAGACGTCTTCCATAATGTCCAGACGCCGCCAAGCTTGGAGCGTGTCGCCATCGAATTCCAAGGTTTTGCTTCCATCTGGGGCAACGGCGTATAGGCGCAGCTTGGCAGTGGTCGCAGGGTCGACGATCGTGATCTTTTTGATTTCGTTCCGAGTATTCTTGGCGCCTAACAAGGTGAGCAATGTTGGTGCCACGATTTCACCCGATGGCAAAAAGACGACCTCGACGGACTCCGGAAATGCAATGATGGCAGATTTGCGAACAGGTTGATTGGCCGCGGCAACTTCGATGCTTGCTGCATCGACGGTCGTCGTGTGGTCGAGTGCGGTGAGCATGCAGCAGTTGCCCTCATCGACATCTTGGGACGTCGCAAGGCCTAGGCTGTCCTCGAGTTGGGGATCGTTTGGCTCGATAACAGCTTCATCCGGTTCCTCTGAAGGGGGCCGGAGATGCCCGTTTTGTCGGCAGTGGCGCGCTGTCTGCTTTCTCCTCTGTTATGGCTGCGTTCGTGGTGCCATCTTTTTGATGGGAAGGCCTTTCGTTCAATACAAAGGGGGGCGACCCCGATGGCTCAGCTCCATTCCGATTCCATTTCGAGGAGGCGCCCGGGGTCGGCAATGTACGTGCTGCCTGTCTTGCGTTTGGACATCGATCTCGATAGGGCAGAGTTTCGCCCCTCGAGTAAGGCTGAGCGACCCGTTTTGCTTATCGTCTTTGATTTTGGCGCCTTCGGCATTGTCGGCGTAGAACAACAGGGGGGTCTCTCCCGTTGCGACGGCGTCGGTGCTGGCTTTGGTTATCCGCAACGATGCCGTGAATGAGAGCGTGGGCTGCGCGCCGTCGGCGTGCGAGACAACGCAGCCCAGGCATACACCTCCTTCTTCTTCGAAAAACGCGCTGTCGAAGGCGACCTTCGCTTCGTTCGCCGAGTCATCGACCGAAGCGATGTCGATGCGTAGCTCCAAATCGCAAGGGTCGTCATCTGCATCGAGCGCAACTGAGCGCCACGTGCAGATGGCGCATCCTGCCTGGGAGCCGTCCGTCTTGTCCGAACGCTTGATATCCACGACTATCGAGCTGTCCGTGTCCTGACGAAGGCATCCCGAGGTCGAGACTGTTGCCTGTGTGAGCGAAAACCGCTTGCACGCAATGACGCTCGACGGGTCTGGTGCGGGGCTTAGGGCTGCCGGCAAGGAGTCCGCCATGACGGGGGTCGCCCAAGCGGCGATAGGCGTTCCGGTTGCGAGTGCGCCGCAGAGCGCGACGACGGGCAAAAGGTTCTTCGATGCCATGGGGTCTCCTTGCTTTATATTGTGCGAGCTGGTTGTGTCTTATTGCTGGTTGCGTTTGATGCACAGTCCGAGGCCGGTGGCTCCCGCGCCCGCCGCAGCGACGCTTGCTGCCAAGAGCTGCTTTTCGTCGCCTGTCTGCGCCAACGGTTCCTGGTGGTTGCCGCGGTCGAGCCCCGAGAGGTCGACCGTCACTTGCGTGGCGGCCTGAGCCTGTTCTTGCTGGGCAAAGGCCATGGCTGGCCCAAACGCTAGGATGCTGACGGCGGCGGCCAGGGCGATCACCTTATGCCGTGTGCGCACCGGGCTCGACCGTCCAGGTGATTGTTGCAACTTGATCGCCTTCGCCGGTTACGTGGAAGATGTCGCGCGTGACGCGGGCGACATTTCCGCTCGTCTTGAGCTTGATCTTGTCCGAACCGCCGGCAATACCCTGATAGCCCATATCAAAGGTTGCGTTTTTGGAAAGATCGATTCCCGTTCCCTGCATTGCGGCACTGGCGTCTTGGAGCGCGCCTTCGGGACCGACCTTAAAGTCGATGGAGTTCTGAGCGGTTCCGGTCTTCGCGTCGGCGGCAATGGTCCAGGTGTTCATGGCATCGATCTTCATGTTGGTGACATGGATGCCGTAGGCCGAAAGGTTGTCGATGGTGGTTGCATCTTCTGAGGGGCCCTGAAGCGTGCCGTCGGCCTTGGCGATGAACGGAATAACCGTCGGAACTTTGAAATTAACGTTGTCGATCTCGGTCTTGACCATTACCTTCGTGCTTCCAACACGCCCGGCTGCCATAGCTGGCGTCGGGGCGGCGCCCATTGCGAGCGCGAGCGCGAGCCCTGCGCCCACGACGAGCGCTCTGGCTCCGTTCATGTTCCTGGTGATGTCCATGGTCGTTCCTTTCTATTCGCCGCGGGCCGTCCCCGCGATGATTGGACGAGTGTTGGTGACTGCGCGCAATGACACAGCGGGCGTTAGGGGCTAGCTCTCGGCCTGTTCCACCCGGACCTTGACGCGCGTCGGATTGCCGTGGTTGTCATGGGTCTTGGTGTCGAGTGCCTGGATTTCGATATACGCTTCGCCTTCCTCGATATCGCCGGCGGGACACGTCTCAACCGTCTTGCCGGTTTCGACGATGCCGGACTCATAGATGGTCTCGTCGTTTTGAATGACGCGGAATCGCTGGGGAAACTTGTTGTCCTGGACGTTTTGCACGTTGACGCGCAACTTGCCGCCTTCCTGCAGCTGGGCGACCGGCGCGACCGAGATCGTCATCATGTTGTCGCGGACGATGGCGTCGAGCTCGTCTTGGATTTCTTGGCGCGATTTGCCCTCGGCCGTCGTGACCGAGGCGCCCGCTTCGGGTACGGGCTGTGTCTGCCAGGCGTACAAGCCTACGGCGACGAGGGCGCAGACGATAGCCAAGCAGACAGCGATGAGTTTCTTGCGATGTCCCGGACTCGCGAGCCGGGGCAACTTCTTCGCGCTCATGCGGCGTCCTTGGTGGTGTAGACGCGTGCGAACGTGGACGGGTCCGCTCCAAAGAGCATGTGAAGCATCAGACGGCGCGAGTAGACAAGCTCATCGAAGTCGGGAGGGAGCTCGATGTCGTGGATGCATGCGATGTGGTGGGCGAGTGCCGAGAACGACTCAGGGTCGCAGATCACATCGGTAGTGACGTGGTAGACCGTCGTGTCGGGGAATGCCTCTTCTTCGAAAGGCAGGAGATGGGGATCGTCGTCGACTTCGATGGCGACACCGTACTGGGGCCAGTAATATGCCATAGGAACCTCCCTGCTTCTGGGACCAAAACTTCTATCGGTTTTGGCTGTCGATGCCGACCGTATCAGCCACTACTTGACCAAAAGCTGACCAAATACTTGACGGATTCGCATCGTCGCAGGTAACAGGTGGTAAAAATACTTCAACATTTTTTGAGCGCCAATTTCGCGATCGTTGGCGGCAAAGCGATATGTGTAAAAAACATCGCCTGCCGAGATGTGGCGGCCGCTCGCCGAATTGCACGAACGTAAAAATCCTCAATTATGGAGACGGTCTCGAACACGTCAACGAAACGATGCGGTAACATCTCCCTGCAAACACTGTAGTTAGCTAAAGGGGAGTTCTGCATGTCTGCAACTATCAAACCCTTCACTGATGAGTTCGAGGAATACGGTCGCGACGAGTCTCGCTCGTCGGGCGAGGCCTCGAGCATTTCGTTTCCAACATCGGAAGACGAGGTTCGCGCCATCTTGCGGCAGCTCCATGCCGAGCGCGTCTCGGTAACGGTTCAGGGCGCCCGGACCGGTCTTGCCGCCGGCGCCGTGCCCCATGGCGGCCACATTCTCAACACTTCCCGTACGAATCGCTACCTAGGCCTTCGCCGCGATGAACAGGGTCGCTTTCTGCTTCGCGTAGAGCCGGGTGTCGTGCTGTCCGAGTTGCGCAAGCAACTGGGCAAAAAGGTGCTTCCGATCGCAGGCTGGGACCAGGCATCGCTTAAGGCTTACGAGGAGTTTCAGGATGCCCCCGAGCAGTTCTTTCCCACCGATCCCACCGAGGCATCTGCCTGCTTGGGCGGTATGGCGGCATGCAACGCCTCTGGCGCACGTAGCTACGCTTACGGTCCCATGCGCCCCACATCACGGGTCTTCATGTCGCGCTGACCGATGGCGACCTGGTCGAACTTCAGCGCGGCGAGGTTTTTTGCGCAGGGTCGTCGCCTTTCGCTCGTCACGGTGCAGGGCCGCACGCTCGAGCTTGATCTTCCCGCCTACACCATGCCCAAGACCAAAAATGCTTCGGGCTATTTTGTTGCGGACGACATGGATGCCATCGACCTCTTTATCGGCGCCTGCGGCACGCTCGGCGTCATTACGGAGCTCGAGATTGCCCTGCAGCCGGCACCGGCGGTCGTTTGGGGTGTGAGCTGCTTTTTCGATAGCGAAGACAAGGCCGTGTCCTTCACCGATTCCGTGCGCCCCGTCCTGTCCCACGCGGCCGCCATCGAGTATTTCGATGCGGGCGCCCTGGATATCCTACGCCGCCAGCGCGAGCAGTCGACGGCGTTTTCTTCGCTGCCGGCGCTCGACAAAGAGGCCAAGGTCTGCGTCTACGTGGAGCTCGACTGCGATGATGAAGCCCAGGCGACTGAAGAACTGTATCACCTGGGGTGGGTATTGGAGCTTGCGGGCGGCAGCGATGATGCGACGTGGGTCGCGCGTACCGAGGTCGATCGCGAATGCCAGCGATTCTTCCGCCATGCGGTGCCCGAGAGCGTCAACATGCTTATCGACGAGCGTCGTCGCACCGACCCCACCATCACCAAGCTGGGCTCGGACATGTCGGTGCCCAACGCGCGCCTGGCCGATGTGATTGCCCTCTATCGCCGCACGTTGGCCGAAAGCGGTCTTGAGTCCGCCGCGTGGGGCCATATCGGCAACAACCACCTGCATGTGAACATCCTGCCGCGCGATGCGCAGGATTACCGCCGCGGCGGCGAGTTGTTTGCCCAGTGGGCCTCCGAAGTTACGGCTATGGGTGGCGCCGTCTCCGCCGAGCACGGCGTCGGCAAGATCAAGGCGGGCTTTCTCGAGACGATGTACGGCCACGAGGCCATGGTCGAATCGGCGCGGCTCAAGCTCCAGCTCGATCCTGCCGGACAGCTGGGTCGCGGCAACCTGTTTTCGGAGAAGCTCTTGGATGAACTCGTCCAGAAAGGGGGCGCGTGAAGATGAGCGATTTCCATATGGTGGTGTGCGTCAAGGCGGTGCCGGGAAGCACCGAGGTCAAGATGGACCCCAAGACCAATACCATTGTGCGCGACGGCAAGCAGGCGGTCATCAATCCCTTTGATGCGAGTGCCCTGGAGTGCGCGCTGGCGCTCAAGGACGACTTTATCGGCTTTGGCATGGATGTGCGCGTGACGGTGGTGTCGATGGGTATTCCCGCGACCGAAGCGCTGCTGCGCGACTGCATCGCCCGTGGCGCCGACGACGCGCTGCTGCTAACCGATCGCGCCTTTGCAGGTGCCGATACCTTGGCGACCACGTATGCCCTCAAATGCGGTATCGAGGCGTTCGACGAGGACTTCGACCTGCTTATCTGCGGCAAGATGGCGGTGGACGGCGATACGGCCCAGATTGGTCCCGAGCTTGCCGGCGCCTTCGAGATTCCCTGCGTGACCGATGTGAGCTGCGTGCAGAGCGCGGGCTTTACGACGTGCGGTTCGCTGGCGCTCGTTCACGGATGCGATGCCGGCGAGGAGACCGTGTATCTGGAGATGCCCTGCGCGATGACAACTGCCAAAGAGATTGGCCAGCTGCGCATGCCGAGCATTGCCGGTATTCGTGCGGCAGAGGAGGCGGACGTGTGCGTGGTCAGCGCTGCCGACGTGCATGCCGACCCCGCGCGTTGCGGCCTTGCTGGCTCGCCGACGCAGGTCGTGCGCTCGTTTGTGCCCGACCGCGATCAAACGTGCGAAGCCGTTGAGGGCACACCGACCGAGCAGGCGGCAAAGCTTGCCAAGATTATCGAGGGGATGGCATAGATGAGCGGACTGATTATCGATAGCGAAGCCTGCATCGGCTGCGGTCGCTGCGTTCGTGCCTGCGCCTCGGGCGGTATTGTGGTGGAGGGTGAGCGGCCAAACCGCTGCGCCCGCGTAACCGACGGCTGCATCCTGTGCGGCGGCTGCGTCGACGCCTGTCCCGTTAACGCCATCTCGATCGAGCGCGATGAAGCCGTCGGCACGGTGGACCTCGACGCGTATCGAGATATTTGGGTATTCGTTCAGACTGACGAGCATGACACTGTAGCCCCTGTGGCCTATGAGCTCATGGGCAAGGGCCGCGAGCTTGCCGATGCCCGCGGCTGCCGTTTGGTGGCACTAGTCGGCGTGAGCCCCGAGAGTTCACTCGAGGAGCTTGAGCATTTGGTTTGCGCCGGCGCCGACGAAGTACTGGCCTGTCGCGACGAGCGTCTGCGTCAAAACGACGCGGAAGTCTATGCTCGTCTGATCTGCGATCTGGTAGCCGAGCGCAAGCCCGAGGCCATCCTCTACGGCGCGACCGCCTTTGGTCGCGAGCTGGCGCCCGGCGTTGCCGTCCGCTTGCAGACGGGCCTTACGGCTGATTGCACCGTGCTTTCGATGGATACGGAGACGGGTCTGTTGCAGCAGACGCGCCCGGCGTTTGGCGGCAACCTGATGGCCACCATCGTCTGCCCCCATCACCGTCCCCAGATGGCAACAGTGCGTCCCGGCATCTTTAAGGCGCCCGACTTCGACTACGGCCGCTCCGGCACGATCACCCAGGTGGCGCTTGCAGAAGACGTTAAGGCCCGCGTCGAAATCTCGATTCCCGCCGAGGAGTGGGGACAGCAGCCCTCGATCGCCAATGCCGAGCGCCTGGTCGTGGTGGGTCGCGGCATTGGTTCCAAGAAAAACCTGCCGTTGATGCGAAGGCTCGCCGAGGCTCTGGGTGCCGAGCTTGGTTGCACGCGTCCCGTCGTGGAGGCGGGTTGGCTGGAGTATCGCCACCAGATTGGCCAGACGGGCGTATCGGTTTCGCCCAGGCTTCTCGTGAGTATCGGTGTTTCGGGCGCCATCCAACATCTTGCCGGCATCGGTGGGGCGGAGTGCATCATCGCCATCAACGAGGACCCGGATGCCCCCATTTTCGGTGCTGCCCAGTACAAGGTTGTTGGGGACGCCGTCGAGGTCGTCGAGGAGCTGCTGGCCCAGCTTGAGCGCTAGGCGCGCGCCAGCCAGTCGCGCATCTCGTCCTTTAGGCGGCTCCAAGTTGCCTGCGTGGCGGGGTCGGTAAAGGGCCGCGTAATGCCAAAGGGCGCGTCGAGCAGGCGGTGGATATCGCCCTGTTCGCGCGCCAGCGCGCGGCTTGCTGGATAGACGAGCTCAAACATAAAGCAGATAAGCCCCACCAAGAAGTCGGCGGGCTCATCGCGCTCATCGCGTGCGACGCAGCGGTGCTCGTCAAAGGCGGCAAGTGTCGGCGACGAGAAACGGCTGCCGAGAAACGTCTTCTCGTCCACCTTGAGGATAGTGTCGACAGTGCTGTCGGCGATGGTGCGCATAATGTCGATCTTGTCGCCATCGCGCACGATATCGCAGAAGCTCCGCGTGCGCTCGTCGAGCTGCGCGGGTAGACGGAAATCGCTGTGATAGGCAATGCTCGCTCGGATGAGCTCATCTTCTGCCGGGTCATCGATAAAGTCGCGGATGCTCGTTACGGCGGGTGCATCGGCGGGATTCTCGCCAAAGAGGACCTCGATGCCCAGCGCCGCATGGCTCATGCTCTCGGCGTCCTTAAAGGTGTCCCAGCGTCGCAGCTGCTCAAAGCGGCCCATATCGTGTAGCAGGCCGCAAAGCCATGCCAGGTCAATATCTTCTGACGACCAGCCCTGCTCGCGCGCTACGGCATCGCATGCCTCGGCCACGTGGTACGTATGCTCGATTTTGAGCGCGATGCGTGGGTTGGTGGCGTCGTAGGCATCGGTGTAGCTTTTGAAGGCCGCGCGCGCCCGGTCTCGATCGATAGCTGTCATAATGACTTCCTAAAAAGTTGTGTCTTTCGATCCGGTGGCAATTGTAGGTGAACTCGGTTGCTGCCGGATGATGATTCTGCCGTGTCGCTACATGCGGCTCGGAGACCTTGTCAGGATGAGAAACGTATGGTGCTCAAAATCGTTAGAACCGTCTGGCCAGTGATGCTTACCTATGTTGCAATAGGCGCGCCGTGCGGAATGATCATGGGGCAGACGGGAATGGAGCCCTGGATGGTCTTTGCTCTAAGCAGTACGTTTGTGACGGGCAGCGGCCAGTTTATGATCTGCAACCTGTGGCTGGCGGGTGTGCCTGCAGCATCGATCGTCGCGAGCGTCGCCGCAATCTCCTCGCGCTTTGCGCTTTACTCGGCATCGATCGCACCGCATCTGAGGGGTGCCTCGAAGCGTCAGACGCTGGCTGTTGCCGCGACACTTACCGAGGAGGCATATGGCATCTCGCTTGCCAAGTTGGTTGAAGGGGAGGATTGGGGCCCGCGCGAGTCCTTTGTGCTCAACGTAATCCTCATCGCAACATGGGGCGTTTCGTGTACGATGGGCGCCATCGTCGGCGCCGTTGTCGATGTTCCCACCGCCATTGCAGCCTTTGTCTGCACCTCGCTCTTTATCTGCCTGCTCTTTTCGCAGCGGCTGTCGCGCGGTAACGTTGTCGCGGCGGTTTCGGGCGCGGTGTCCGTCGCCGTATGCAAGTTCTTGGGCCTCGCGAATATTGCCGTGCCGGCAAGCGTCGTGGTCGGCATTGCCATTGCGCTGGCGTGCGATGCTGTATTTGACGGAAGAGGTGCCCGCGATGCCCGCTAACGAGTTCTTGGTTCTGTGGCTGTCGTCGTGGGCTGCTATCGCGTTCTTTCGCATCGCGCCGGCGTTCGCCTTGCGCGGGCGGACCCTGTCGCCCCGCATTACCGAGGCCCTGGGCTATATCCCGCCCGCTGCCTTTGCCGCGCTGGTCGCCAACGACTTGGTGAACCCCGGCGCGTTCGACGCGGGACTCTGGCCTGCCTTGGTTCCCTGGATTGCGGCCACCGGCGTCGTGGCGGTGGCAATCAAGACAAAGTCGATGTTGTGGTGCTGCGTTTCGGGCATCGTGTTCTATATCGTTTTGAGCCTCGTATAGGAGCAGGACGCGTTATCGTCCCGGCCTAACGAATCGAATTTCTCACCGAGGCGGTCTGCTTCTTCTGGTACCATGGTCAAACTTTACTGTAGCAAAGCGTGACGTGGGCTTTTGTTCTGCGTCAGCGGAAATGGGGGTTTCATGGCACAGGAAGCGACCGCCAGCGAGCAAAAGAAATTCAAGGTACCGCGCATCCCGGGCGACATCATGATCTATCCGATGATCGTCGGCCTTTTGCTCAATACCTTCTGCCCGCAGGTCTTTGAGGTCGGCGGCTTCTTTACGGCTGCCTGCCGCGGCGGCTCCAACACCATCGTTGCCGCGATCTTGCTGTTCGTGGGCGCCGGCATCAGCTTTAAGTCCACGCCGGGCGCCATCAAGACCGGCATCGTCGTGCTGATTCCTAAGCTTGTAGTGGCAGCCGCGCTGGGTCTGGGCGTCGCGTACTTCTTTAACGATAACTTTTTAGGCCTGAGCTCGGTTTCCATCATCGGCGGCATTACGTTTTGCAACATGGCGCTCTATACGGGCATCATGGGCGAGTTCGGCGATGAGTCCGAGCAGGGCGCTGTCGGTATCCTGTTCTTTACGGCCGGCCCCGCCGTCACGATGATCATCCTTGGTGTTTCGGGTCTCGCCAACATCCCCGTCGGCACCATCATCGGATCCATCCTGCCGCTTGTTATCGGCATGGTCCTGGGCAACTTGTTCCCGTTTATCAAGAACCTGCTGGTTCCCGGCGCCAATCCCGCGATCGCTGTAATTGGTTTTCAGCTCGGTGCGTCCATGAGCCTTTCGAGCTTCATCGCCGGTGGCATTTCGGGCATCCTGCTGGGCCTCATCACGCTCTTTATCGTCGGTCCCATTACCTTTGCCTTCGAGCGCCTGTGTGGCGGCAATGGTAAGGCGGCTGTGGCATGTTCCACCATTGCCGGCACGGCCATGACCACGCCGGTCGCCCTCGCCGAGGTCGCTCCGCGCTATGCCGAGCTTGCGCCCACCGCGTATGCGCAGATCGCCGCTGCCGTCATCATCACGGCAATCATGGCCCCGATTCTGACCGGCTGGGTCGATAAGAAGTTCTGCCAGAGCAAGGAAGACCTGTCGCCTGCCGGTGTCGAGGCCATCGAAGAGGCTGTCGCGACCGACATCGATGGCGAGTAGCAATCGATACCCATCAATGATTCCGGCGTGCAACTCGCGCCGTTTGAGCGCCCGAACGAGAGCTGTCTTGCAGTGACGTTCGGTCGCTCTGCTATTATTCCCCTTACTCCTGCGGAGTAGGGGGTGTTTGTTGCCCAGATTCGAATTGGGCGATTCTGGCCACTTGGATATTGAAGGGAGGGCGTCTAGTGGTAAAGGCACTCAAGATCGAGATATTCCTGCTGTGCATGATTATTCTTATCGGACTTGCCGTACGAAGCCGTCGCTCCCTGTTCTCGAGCACCCAGCAGCTTTTGTTTAGCATGCTGGGCTACACGTCTGCTGCCTACATTTTCTTCGATATGATCTGGACGCTCTCGGACGGCGTGAGCACTCCTGTAGGCATCACGGCCAACTGGATTTCCAACGCGGTTTCGTTTTCGCTGTTCGCCATCGCGTGCCTCATTTGGTTTTTTCTATTCCGAGACGATGCAGGGCTCACGGCTCCTGACCACGCCCTATAGGGTGGTACTTTTAACGTTGCCAACCGCATTGGTGGTCGTTCTGGCATTTACCAGCTACTGGACGCACGCTATGTTCTATATCGATGCGCGGGGCGTATATCGTCGCGGAGCGCTTTATATGATTCAGCCTATCGTTAGCTACTGCTACGTCATATATACGTCCTTGCATGCCTTTATTCAGGCTCGAAAAGTCGAAAGCCTGCAAAAGAAGGCCATTTATCGCACCCTCGCCTTTTTTGCGGTTCCCGCTCTGGTGGGCGGTACCTTTCAGATCGTATACTCGGTGCCTGGCCTTTGTGTCGGCATAATGATTAGCATGTTGCTGCTCTATATCATCTGTCAGGAGCAGCTGATCTCGACCGACCCGTTGACTGGCCTTAACAATCGCAACCGTTTTGAGACCTATATGCTGTCGCTGTTCTCGGGTGCTGATCAGGCCGATGATGTGTATCTGCTTATGATGGACGCCGACGGCTTTAAGCTGATTAACGATCGCTATGGACATGTGGAGGGCGACCATGCTCTCCAGGTCATATCTGCTACGCTCAAAGAGGTCTGCTCGGCGTCTGGTGGTTTTATCGCACGTTATGGCGGCGATGAGTTCGTGGTGCTCCAGAAGGCTGCGGCGGAACAGGACATCATAGACCTGTGTTCGGCGATTAACGACGAGCTCGCTCGTGCCGAGGTGCCGTATGCATTGCGGATGTCCATCGGTTACGCGCGGGTCGGCGATAGTGTTGATACCTGGCAAGACTTACTTCGCGCTGCCGATGCGGAGCTCTACCGCGTCAAGGCCGAGAAAAAGAAAGCCGGCGTCCAGATACGCTAGGAAAAGGGGTGCACGCTTGCGTGCGTGGCGGCCCTCAGCTCACTGATGTACTCCATTAAGCTAAAGTATGTGAATCCTCTCTGCTAAATAAGGGTAGCTCGCTAGGCTTTTTTGGGTTTGTTGACGATGATGATGCCGCCGCAGACCAATAGCAGGGCAACGATGACGGTAACGGGGCTCGTGCCAGCACCCTCGCCGAGCAGTAGCGCGCTCAGCAGCACACCAAAGACGGGGTTCATAAACCCAAAGACCGAGACGCGGCTGACGGGGTTGACGGCAAGCAGGCGCGACCACAGCGAGTAGGCGACCGCGGAGATAAGCGCCATGTAGATGATGAGCGTGATGGCGGGGGCAATCGCCGTGGGGGAGAGCGCGCCACCCATCAAAAAGCCGATGGCGGTGAGGGCCAGGCCGCCGACCAAGAACTGCCACCCGGCAAGCAAGACGCCGTCGTGCTCGCGCGAGAAGATGCCGATCAGGCAGGTCGAAAGGGCACCCGCGACGGTGGAGGCCAGGATAAAACCCTCGCCGTCGAGCGTAAAGCCAAAGGTGCCGTCCGCGCCCGAAAGGTTGACGAGCGCGACGCCGGCAAAGCCCAGTACGCAGCCGAGCACCTTGGCCGTATTGAGCTTCTCGGTGCGAAACGCCAGAGCGGCAAAGAGGATGGCTAGGAAGTTGGCGCTGGCCTCGATGATGGAACTCGACATGGCACTGGCGCGCGAGAGTCCCAGGTAGAAAAAGAAGTACTGCCCGATAGTCTGGAAGAGCGACAGGATACATATGGGCTTGATATCACGCGCTTGCGGAACGAGCGGACGGCGCTGGGCCACGCTCATGCCAACAATGACCAGCATGCCGGCAAGGGTGAAGCGCAGACCGGCGAAGAGCAGCTGCGAGGCGCTGTCGTGCGCCGGGATGCCAAAGAGGCCGTAGCCGATTTTGATGCAGGGGAAAGCCGACCCCCAGAGCGCGCAGCAAACGAGGCAACCCAGGATGAGTCCGGGCAGGGTGGCGAGATACGGCTTGCGGCTTTCCATGATGTTCTTCTCCTATACGCGCGAAGCAAAAAAGAACCCGCCACCGGGCGTGCCGGTGGCGGGTGTTGTTACCCGAGGGGATTGTACCCGATGGGAACGTATTAAGCGAAGTAGGCTACGCCGCTCTCAAAGATCGGCATGAATTTGTCGCCGGGGACATGCTCGGGCACGTTGCAGTACAGGTTGTCGCCGCGACGCTCGGCATGGCCCATCTTGCCCAGGACACGGCCGTCGGGGCTCGTGATGCCCTCGATGGCGAGTGCGGAGCCGTTGGGGTTGACGGAAAGGTCCATGCTGGGTTTGCCGTTCTCGCCCACGTACTGCGTGGCGACCTGGCCGTTGGCGATCAGCTGGGCGAGCACTTCGTCATTGGCGACAAAGCGGCCCTCGCCGTGGCTGATGGCGACGGTATAGGGGTCGTCCAGGCTGCACTGCGACAGCCACGGGGACAAGTTGGACGAGATGCGGGTGCGCACCAGACGGCTCTGGTGGCGACCGATGGTGTTGAACGTCAACGTGGGCGCATCGGGCGTGGCGTCGACGATGTCGCCGTAGGGCACCAGGCCGAGCTTGATCAGGGCCTGGAAGCCGTTGCAGATGCCCAGCATCAGGCCATCGCGGGCCTTGAGCAGGTCGCGGACTGCCTCGGTGACCTCGGGAGCGCGGAAGAACGCCGTGATGAACTTGGCAGAGCCGTCGGGCTCGTCGCCGCCCGAGAAGCCGCCGGGGATCATAACGATCTGGCTTGCACGGATGCGGCGGGCAAGCTCGTGGGTGCTCTCGGCGACGGCCTCGGGCGTGAGGTTGTTGATCACGAAGGTGTCGGCCTCGGCACCGGCGGCACGGAAGGCGCGGGCGCTGTCGTACTCGCAGTTGTTGCCGGGGAACACGGGGATGATCACGCGCGGGCGGGCGATCTTGGCGCCGCCGTACACGTGGATATCCTTGGCGCGGAAGTCGATGGTCTCGACCTCGGGGGTCTCGCCGGCGCTGCGGTAGGCGAAGACGCCCTCGATGCCGCTCTCCCAGGCCTCCTGGAGCTCGGCGAGCTCGATGACCTCGGAGCCGGTGTCGATGACATAGCCCTCGACGGTGGTGCCCAGGGGCTCGACGACAACGCCGTCGGCGACCTCGGGCAGCTCGGCGTCCTCGGCGAGCTCGACGATAAAACTGCCGTAGAGCGGGGTGAAGAGGCTCTCCACGTCTACATCCTCGGCAAGCTCGATACCGATCTGGTTACCGACGCACATCTTAAAGAGGCTCTCGGCGCCGCAGCCGTAGCCGGGCGTGGATATGGCCAGGGCGTTGCCGGTAGCAGTGAGCGCCTCGACGGCGTCAAACGCGGCGAGCAACTGCTGGGCGTCGGGACGGTAGTCCTCGCCATAGGTGGCGGGGGCGATGCGGACGACGCGGTGCGTGAGGCCCTTGAACTCGGGCGAGACGGCGCGGGCGGCCTTGCCCACGGCGACGGCGAAGCTGATCAGGGTCGGCGGAACGTTGAGCTCGCCGGTCTCGTCCTCAAACGAACCGCTCATGGAGTCCTTGCCGCCGATGGCGCCGGCACCCAGGTCGACTTGGGCCATGAGGGCGCCCAGGACGGCTGCCGTGGGCTTGCCCCAGCGCTCGGCCTCGGTGCGCAGACGCTCGAAGTACTCCTGGAAGGAGAGATAGGCGCGCTTGTGCTCAAAGCCGGCAGCCACGAGCTTGGCGATGGACTCGACCACGGACAGGTAGGCGCCCGCAAACTGGTCGGCCTCCATCAGATAGGGGTTGAAGCCCCATGCCATGGCACTCGCCGTGGTGGTCTCGCCGCCCACGGGGAACTTGGCGACCATGGCCGAGCTGGGGGTGAGCTGCGTCTTGCCGCCAAAGGGCATGAGCACGGTCGCGGCGCCGATGGTGGAGTCGAAGCGCTCGGAAAGGCCCTTGTTGGAAGCGACGTTGAGGTCGGTGACGAGCGAGGTCATGCGCTCGGCGAGCGTGGTGCCGGCCCAGCTGGGCTGCCACACGCTACGGGCGCACACGTGGGCGACCTGGTGCTTGGGTGCGCCGTTGGAGTTGAGGAACTCGCGGGACAGGTCGACGATAGCGACGCCGTTCCAGGCCATGCGCATGCGCGGCTCAGCGGTAACCTCGGCGATAACGGTCGCCTCCAGGTTCTCCTCGGCGGCGTAGCCCATGAACTCCTCGACGTCACCGTCGGCGACGGCGCAGGCCATGCGCTCCTGGGACTCAGAGATAGCGAGCTCGGTGCCGTCCAGGCCGTCGTACTTCTTGGTCACGGTGTCCAGGTCGACATACAGGCCGTCGGCAAGCTCGCCCACGGCGACCGAGACGCCGCCGGCGCCAAAGTCGTTGCAGCGCTTGATCAGACGGCAGGCGTCGCCGCGGCGGAACAGACGCTGCAGCTTGCGCTCGACAGGGGCGTTGCCCTTCTGGACCTCGGCACCCGAGGTCTCGATGGACTCGGTGTTCTGGGTCTTGGAGGAGCCGGTGGCGCCACCGATGCCATCGCGGCCGGTGCGGCCGCCCAGCAGGATGATCTTGTCGGTGGGGGCGGGGCACTCGCGACGAACGTGGTTTGCCGGGGTAGCGCCCACGACGGCGCCAACCTCCATGCGCTTGGCCACGTAACCGGGGTGATAGAGTTCGTTGACCTGACCGGTGGCAAGGCCGATCTGGTTGCCGTAGCTGGAGTAGCCGGCGGCGGCAGTGGTCACGAGCTTGCGCTGCGGCAGCTTGCCCTCGAGCGTCTCGGAAACCGGGACGGTGGGGTCACCGGCGCCGGTGACACGCATGGCCTGGTACACGTAGCTGCGGCCCGAGAGCGGGTCGCGGATGGCGCCGCCCACGCAGGTGGCGGCACCGCCGAAGGGCTCGATCTCGGTCGGGTGGTTGTGGGTCTCGTTCTTAAACAGGAACAGCCAGTCCTGGTCCTCGCCGTCGACATCGACCTTCACCTTGACGGTGCAGGCGTTGATCTCCTCGGACTCGTCGACATCGGTCATGACGCCGGTCTTCTTAAGGTACTTGGCGCCGATGGTGCCCATGTCCATGAGGCAGACGGGCTTGGCGTCGCGGCCGAGTTCGTGGCGCATCTCCATGTAGCGGTCGAAGGCTTGCTGCACCACGGCGTCGTCGATCGTCACGTCGTCCAGGACGGTGCCGAAGGTGGTGTGGCGGCAGTGGTCGGACCAGTAGGTGTCGATCACGCGGATCTCGGTGATGGTGGGGTCGCGGTCCTCATCGCGGAAGTACTGCTGGCAGAAGGCGATGTCTGCCTCGTCCATGGCAAGGCCGCGATCGGCGATAAAGGCGGCAAGGCCGGCCTCGTCGAGCTTGCGGAAGCCGTCGAGCACCTCGACGGGCTGGGGCTCGGGAGTCTCCATGTACAGCGTCTCGGGCAGGTCGAGCGAGGCGATGCGCGCCTCGACGGGGTTCACCACGTAGTGCTTGATGGCATCGATGGCGGCCTCGTCCAGAGCGCCCGAGATCATATAGACCTTGGCGGAGCGCACGGCGGGGCGCTCGCCCTGGCTGATGAGCTGCACGCACTCGCTGGCGGAGTCGGCGCGCTGGTCAAACTGGCCAGGCAGGAATTCGACGGCAAAGACGGCGCCATCGCTTGCGGGGAGTTCGTCGTAGGTCACATCGACCTGGGGCTCGCTAAAGACGGTCGGCACGCAGGAGCGGAAAAGCTCCTCGTCGATGCCCTCGACGTCGTAGCGGTTGATGATCCTCAGGGCCTCGATGCCCTTGATGCCGAGAATTTCGGTCAGCTCGCCCTTGAGCTGCTGAGCCTCGACGTCGAACCCGGGTTTCTTCTCCACGTAGATACGAGAGACCATTGGTTCCTGCCTTCCTGATCGGTTGGGCGTACGGTACGGTATGCGGCAGCGGTCGGTTTACGGGACAAGCCTCGCGGTCGCCTTGAGCCACATGTTTGTAAACCTCACTATGATACGACAGCTCGCGGCGCGTTGAGGACGGCGAGGGTGCTACAGTGAAGCGCAAACAAGAGAAAGGCATCACATGGCATTCGTTTCGCTCGCCATCATCGCACTCGTGGCCTTTGCGAGTCCTTTTATCGCCTCGGCGATTCCCGGAAAACCCGTTCCCGAGACGGTCTTTTTGCTCGTGCTCGGCGCGGTGCTGGGACCCCATATGCTCGGCGTCATCCATGTAGATGCCGAGGTCTCGCTTGTGTCCGAGCTGGGCCTGGCCTTCTTGTTCCTGCTTGCCGGCTTTGAGATCGACCCCAAGAGCATCACGGGCGTCGAGGGGCGCTACGGCTTGGCGACGTGGGTCGTCACGTTTGGTATCGCCTGGCTTGCCGTACGCTTTACCCCGTGGTTCTCGGTCAGTCATTTCGACGGTATCGCCGTGACGCTTGCCCTCACTTCGACGGCGCTCGGTACGCTCGTGCCCATCATGCGTGAGCGCTCGCTCACCGGCACGCGCGTGGGCGACTCGATTCTCGCGTATGGCACTTGGGGTGAGCTCGGCCCTGTGCTTGCCATGTCGGTGCTGCTGTCTGCCCGCACCGGCATCCAAACGCTTGTGATCCTTGGCTTGTTTGCGGTGGTCTGCGTGTTGCTGGCCGTGGTCCCGAGCCGCTCCAAGCGCGTCGGCAGCCGCTTCTTTGCGTTTGTCGAGGAACGTGCCGATACCACGTCGCAGACCTTCGTGCGCCTGACGGTGCTCATCCTGGTCACACTCGTGGCGTTCTCGGCTGTCTTTGATCTCGACATCGTGTTGGGTTCTTTTGCCGCCGGCTTTGTCCTGCGCTACATCATCCCCGAGGGCAACCATACGCTCGAGACCAAGCTCGACGGCCTGGCCTACGGCTTTTTGATTCCGGTATTCTTTACCGTATCGGGCGCAAAGATCAATCTGACGGCCGTGGCGTCGCGCCCGGGTCTGCTCGTGGGCTTTATCGTGGCGTTGTTGATTATTCGTGCCGTTCCCATTCTCATCTCTATGAGCATTTGTCCTGCGACGCGCGATGTGTCGGCGTATGGTCGCATTACCGTGGCCCTGTACTGCACCACGGCCCTGCCGATCATCGTTGCCGTGACAAGCGTTGCCGTCAACGCGGGCGCGCTGTCGCAAGATATTGCGTCGGTCATGGTTGCCGCCGGTGCCATCACGGTGTTCTTGATGCCGTTGCTCGCGCAGCTCTTCTACCGCGTGGTCGACGCCGCGCCGGTCGCCGCCGTGGCAGAAGTTGCCGAGCATCCATCCGATGCGCTCGACATCCTGCGCGCCCATCACGATTTGGCGAGCCTGCTCGCACGTGAGCACGAGCTGCTGACTTCGCATGGCCATGGTCGCGTATTCGAGGGCTTGCCTACGCTCGATACGATTGCCGAGCGTCTTTCCGCCGAGGCGGCGAGCGGCCATATCGATGCCCGTATTGTGGACGCGGCACATCTTCTTGCCGATAAGACCTATGGAGACGAGGTCGACCCGTCCGAGCTGACTCCGCGCGAGCGTCGCCGCCTGGAGCGCGCCAAGCTCGCCGTGCGCGAATACCGCCGCCGCATGCTGGAGCTCTATGCAAGAGAAGAAGCCGAGGACGACGACGGCAAGTAGTCGATACTCTCTCGGGGAAGCCGCGTCCTGCTTTGAAGGCTCGGAACGGGATGTGGTTTCCGAAACGGGGGCCGTTGGGAAACTGTGTCCCGGAATGGGCGCTCAGAGTGGGATGCAGTTTCCGCGAGAGACCCGTTGCGGAAACGGTATCCCAGAATCGGCGTTCAAAACGGGGCACTCTTTCCGAAACATGGCCCTGAGGGAAGCTGCGTCCCGGTCTGAGTCGGAATTCCGGGACACAGCTTCCCTTTCAAACAGAAGAAGGCGCGCTGCCTGCAGTTGATGCAGACGGCGCGCCTTCTTTGTTGGACTATGTTGAGGCTGGGAGCTGAGGCTTGTGGTCCCTTAAGAGCGGGCGGCTCCGTCGACGGGGAGCACGGCGCCCGTGACATAGGAGGACATGTCGCTCGCTAGGAAAACGAAGGCGTTGGCGACGTCCTCGGGCTCGCCCATGCGGCCGAGCGGAATGGTGGCGATGATGGGCTTGATGACCTCTTCGGGAAGGTTGGCGACCATATCGGTCTTGGTCACGCCGGGAGCGACAGCGTTGACGCGAATGCCCATGGGGGCGAGCTCGCGCGAGAGCGACTGGACCATACCGTTGACGGCGAACTTGGACGTGGGATAGCCAACGCCGGAGGGCTGACCGTACTTGGCGACCATCGAGCTCGTGGTGGTGATGGTGCCGCCGTGGCCTGCCTCGGCCATAATCTTGGCAGCGGCTTGGTGGCCGTTAAAGACGGCGACGACGTTGAGGTCCATGACCTTGGCGAACTCTTCGGCCGTGTACTCCAGAAGCGGCGAGCGGTGGGAGATGCCGGCGTTGTTAACGACCGTGTCCAGGCCACCCATGTCGGCGGCTGCCTCGGTAAAGGCCTCGGTTACGGCCTCGAGCGAGGTGAGGTCGCAGGTGCGGCCCCAGACCTTGGCCTCGGGATAGGCTGCGGCCAGCTTTTCAACGGCGGCGTCGGCAGTCTCCTGACGCGAGCCAAAGACCGTGACGGCGGCGCCCTCCTCGATAAAGCGACAGGCGATGGCATAGCCGATACCGCGCGTGCCTCCGGTGATGATTGCTTTCTTGCCCTCGAGCAACATGGTGCTTCCTCTCATCGCGGGCGGACATTCGCAGCACAGCGTAGCGGTAGCCGGAATCGGTCGCGTCTGCATATCGGTGAACGGTAGCCCGCGTTACCGATGAGCGGTTCGCGCAAATGTACTCTGCCGTTGTGCTTGGGGCAGGAGACAAAAGGGCTCCCGTCCCACATCGGACGGGAGCCCTCAAAGCGTGTATTGCTAGGCAAGCGTTGGATTAGTTGGCCATAACACCTTCGGTCCAGGCCTCGACGTCCTCGATACGCAGGACGTTGGCGACCTCGGCCACGCAGTCGACACTGGCAAGCTCGGCGGCGGCAGCCTGGACGTCCTTCTCGAGTGCGCGGTGCGTCAGGAAGATGACCGAGCAGGCATCGCTGACGCCCGACTTGCCGTCCTCGACCTGGTTGATGAGCGAGATCGAGATGTTGTGCTTGGCAAAGATGTCGACCGTCTCGGACAGGGCGCCCACGCGGTCGGCGACCTTCAGACGCACATAGTACTTGGTCTGGAGTTCGTCCATGGGCTTAAAGGCGAGGTTGTGACCATAGGGCTCAATCTCGGGAAGCGGAGCCACGCCGCGGCTGATCTGCTCGGAGAGCGACAGGATATCGCCCACGACGGCGCTTGCGGTGGGGAAGGAGCCTGCGCCGGCACCGTAGAACATGGTTTCGCCCACGGCGTCACCCACCACGTAGACGGCGTTCATGGCGCCGTTGACCTTGGCGAGCATGTGGTCGGCGGGGATCAGCGTGGGATGCACGCGGACGTCGACGCCGGCGTCGGTGTTGCGGGCGATGCCGAGCAGCTTAATGGTGTAGCCGAGTTCGCGTGCCTGGGCGATGTCCTCGGCGCCGATGGTACGGATGCCCTGCTGGTATACGTCGTCGGTGGTCACACGGGTGCCAAAGCCGATGGAGGCGAGGATCGCCGTTTTGCTGGCGGCGTCGAAGCCGTCGACGTCGGCGGACGGGTCGGCCTCGGCATAGCCCTTGGCCTGCGCGTCGGCGAGCACGTCGGCGTAATCGGCACCCTCGGCGTCCATGCGCGACAGGATGTAGTTGGTGGTACCGTTGAGAATACCGGCGATGGTCAGGATCTTGTTGCCCACCAGGTCGTGCTCAAGCGTGCTCACGATGGGGATGCCGCCGCCGCAGCTGGCCTCGCACTTAATCTGCACGCCGCACGCGCGTGCCTTCTCGGCAAGCGTCTCGACGTGACGGCCCAGTAGGGCTTTGTTGGCAGAGACGACGTGCTTGCCGTGCTCAAAGGCAGTGGTGAAGATCTCGGTTGCGGGATGCTCACCGCCGATCAGCTCGACGACGATGTCGACGGCGGGGTCGCTGACGACGTCGTGCCAGTCACTCGTAAAGGCCTCGCGCTCAATGCCTGCCGCCTCGGCCTGCTCCCAAGCAAGCGCGCAGGCGCGGGTCAGCTTAAGGTCGATGCCGTAGGCTGCCAGGTACTCATCGTGGTGGCTCTTGATCAGACGGGCCACGCCGCCGCCGACGGTTCCCAGACCGATCAGACCGACGTTCACGGTGCGCAGGGGTTCGCTCATAGATAGCTCCTTCGTGCATCTTATGGATGGATTAACCGCTTAAAGGTTGAGTGCATTCTAGCGTGAACCGAGGGCGCGTGCTCGCCAGGCAACAGGAGTCGCACAAAACGGCACCCCCGAAACGCTGCGGAAACATTGGAAACATGCTCGCTACAAACGGAACTCCGTAACAAACTGTCAACGTTTGCACCATGAGGTTTGCCCCGTACCGCAAGACGGCCGCACTGCGGCCAGCGAAGAGGGGGGCACCATGCTTAGCATCAACAACGTACTTAACCGCAGGAGTTTCCTTGTCGGAGCCACGCTTATTTTTGCCCCGATCTATTTCACCCCAGCGTCCGTTTTGCTCAAGAACGCCAAGGACATGAGCTACGACATGACACTAATGGGTGCCGACGGCATGGACAGCCTATGTAATCCAGGACGGCAAGTACATCTCCGCCTAAGTGCATATAACGAGACCGGTGAGGCCGTTTTATTCAGGGCAAGGGCGCTTGTAACAGAACAGAAACATTACTTTCACATAATAAAGTGGCTAAACTGCATAAACTGATAGAAATACGCATAAAAATGGATAAATGGACAAAGCAAAAGAAAAGTTGAAATAATCGCCACTTTTCTCAACTAAAGCGTCTACTATTTTGCGAACGCCGAACACGGCGAAGGATGGCCTGTCGGGTAACCGAAACCCGACGAGATTTGAGAGGAGAGCCGCATGTCGAGCCTCACCGGTAAGTCATTGAACCCTGTTATGAATCGCAGGAGCGTTATCGCGAGCGCAGCAGGTCTGGGGGCGATGTCCATTCTAGCTGGCTGCTCCTCCAACGGCGGCGACAGCGGTTCCGCTTCGAGCGACGCTTCGTTTAAGATCGGCACCATCGGCCCGCTGACCGGCGCCAACGCGTCCTACGGCAAGTCCGTTACCCAGGGTGTCGAGCTTGGCTGCAAGGATTTTTCGACCAAGGAGCTGCCGCTTGCCAGCAAGGCCGAGGATGACCAGGCCGATGGCGAGAAGGCCGTCAACGCCTTCAACACCCTGCTCGACTGGGGCATGCAGGCCCTCGTCGGCCCGACTACCACGGGTGCGTCGGTTGCCGTTGCCGCAGAGTGTGGTAACGACCCCAAGACGTTCATGATCACCCCGTCCGCGTCCTCCGAGGACGTCACCGACGGCAAGGATTGCGTCTTCCAGGTTTGCTTCACCGACCCCAACCAGGGTGTCAACGCTGCCAAGTTCCTGGCGCAGAAGTATGCGGACGAGAAGTTCGTGCTGTTCTATAACTCCGGCGACGCCTATTCTTCGGGCATCGCAGATTCCTTTAAGGCCCAGGCCGCTGAGTCCAAGCTCGAGATTGTTGACGAGGAGACCTTTAAGGACGACTCCGCCACGAGCTTTACGAACCAGCTGACCAAGGCCAAGCAGGCCGGCGCCACCATGATCTTTGCGCCGATCTACTACACGCCGGCGTCCGTCCTGCTCAAGAACGCCAAGGACATGGGCTACGACGTCAAGATGATGGGCTGCGACGGCATGGACGGCATCCTGGGCGTTGAGGGCTTCGATACCTCTCTTGCCGAGGGTCTGCTGCTCATGACCCCGTTCTCCGCCGACGACGAGAAGAACGCCGACTTCGTCAACGCTTACAAGGATAAGTACGGCGATACCCCCGACCAGTTTGCCGCCGACGCCTACGACGGCGTGCACGCGGTGGCCGAGGCCCTCAAGGAGGCCGGTCTTGGTGTCGACGCCGACCCGACCGAGGCCGCCGAGAAGCTGTCCAAGGCTATGCTCAAGATTACCGTTGACGGTCTGACCGGCAAGCTCACCTGGAACGATAAGGGCCAGGTCCAGAAGGAGCCCACGGCGTACGTCATCACCGACGGCAAGTACGTACAGGCCTAATTGGCCGCCTTACATAGAGCGGTTTTGATCCCAAGCAGGGGAGGTTTTGGCCTTCCCTGCTTGCTTGGTATCTAGGGACGATGTAACGTCCCTGTTTCATACATCAACTGGAAACCTATTCGAAAGGGGGATGTGGAACATGACGGTCTTTATCCAATACCTGGTCAACGGCCTGTCCATGGGCAGCGTCTACGCCATCATCGCGTTGGGCTACACCATGGTCTACGGTATCGCCAAGATGCTGAACTTCGCTCACGGCGACGTTATCATGGTCGGTGCCTATGTCTCGTTCTGCGCCACGTCGTATCTCGGCCTCCCGGGCTGGGCATCTGTAGTTCTCTCTTGTGTGGTCTGTACCGTTCTCGGTGTTCTCATCGAGGGTCTGGCATACAAGCCGCTGCGTCAGGCGGGCCCGCTGGCCGTTCTGATCACGGCTATCGGCGTGTCTTACTTCCTGCAGAACGCCGCGCAGCTTCTGTGGGGCGCCACGCCCAAGAACTTCACTTCGCTCGTCACCTTCCAGGTGCCGGAGTTCTTGGCCAAGTTCAACGTAAGCGCCGTCTCGCTCGTCACCATCGTCGCCTGCCTGGTTATCATGGCCGGCCTGATGTTCTTTACAGGTAAGACCAAGATGGGTAAGGCCATGCGTGCCGTGTCCGAGGACAAGGCCGCCGCTCAGCTCATGGGCATCAACGTCAACCGCACCATCTCGATGACGTTTGCCATCGGCTCTGCCCTTGCCGCCATCGCCGGCGTGCTGCTGTGCTCCTACTCGCCGGTGCTGCAGCCTACGACGGGCGCCATGCCTGGCATCAAGGCCTTCGACGCCGCCGTCTTCGGTGGCATCGGTTCCATCCCCGGCGCCTTTGTCGGTGGCATTCTCATCGGCATCATCGAGGCGATGGCGCAGGCCTACATTTCCACGAGCCTTGCCAACTCCATCGTCTTTGGTGTTTTGATCATCGTCCTGCTCGTCAAGCCTGCCGGCCTCTTGGGCAAGTACGTCCCCGAGAAGGTGTAGGTGAGCGTTATGAAGTTTCTTAAAGATAAGCAGACGCGTCACGACTTTGTTACGTATGCCATGTGCATCGTGGCCTTCGCCATCGTGTTCTTTATGCAGTCGAACCACATGATTCCGCGCATGATCGCCGGTCAGTTGGTTCCCATTACGGCCTACATCGTCATGGCCATTTCCCTCAACCTTGTCGTCGGCATCGCGGGCGACCTGTCGCTGGGCCATGCGGGCTTTATGAGCGTCGGCGCCTATACGGGAATCGTCACCGCGGTCGCCCTCGAGAGCGCCGTTCCCTCCGATCCGGTGCGCCTTGTCATCAGCATCGTGGTCGGCGCTATCGCCGCTGCCGTCTTGGGCTTCTTGATCGGTATCCCGGTCCTGCGCCTGAGCGGCGACTATCTGGCCATCGTGACCCTGGCTTTTGGCGAGATCATCAAAGAGATCGTCACTTGCCTTATCGTGGGTGTCGACTCGCGCGGCCTGCACGTGATCTTTAACATCACGGGCAACTCTACGATCGACGACCTGCACCTGCTCGAGGACGGCACCGCCATCATCAAGGGCGCCCAGGGCGCCTCGGGCGTGTCGACGTACTCGACCTTCCTCGCCGGTGCCATCCTGGTCATGGTCGCACTCGTGATCGTGCTCAACCTGGTTCGCAGCCGTACCGGCCGTGCCATTATGGCCGTGCGCGATAACAAGATTGCAGCCGAGTCCGTAGGCATCTCCGTCACCGAGTACCGCATGATCGCCTTCGTGGTTTCCGCTGCCCTCGCCGGTGCTGCCGGAGCCCTCTTCGGCGGTAACTTCTCGCAGCTCTCCGCCACCAAGTTCGACTTCAACACGTCCATCCTCATTCTGGTGTTCGTGGTCCTGGGCGGTCTGGGCAATATGCGCGGCTCCGTCATCGCGGCGGCGCTGCTCACGGTGCTTCCCGAGCTGCTCCGTCAGTTCTCGGACTACCGTATGCTCATTTACGCTATCGTGCTGATCCTGGTCATGATCTTTACCAACAACCCGCAGCTCAAGGCGTTCTTCGCACGCATTAAGGATCGCTTTGCTTCCAAGAAGGAGGTGGCAGCCGATGCCCAGTAAATTTGAGTTCAAGAAGGGCAAGATGGTCCCGTATCCTTCTGGCGCCATCGTTCCCGATCGTGACCTGGGCGAGCGCCCTGCACTCGAGTGCATCCACCTGGGCATTGAGTTCGGTGGCCTTAAGGCAGTCGACGACTTTAGCCTGACTATCGGCAAGACCGAGATCGCCGGTCTGATCGGCCCCAACGGTGCCGGTAAGACCACGGTCTTCAACCTGCTCACCAAGGTGTATCAGCCCACGCACGGCACCATCCTGCTCGACGGAGAGGATACCTCGGGCAAGTCGGTCTATCAGGTCAACCGCATGGGTATTGCCCGTACCTTCCAGAACATTCGCCTGTTCAACACCATGACGGTGGAGGATAACGTTAAGGTCGGTCTGCATAACCAGGAGCGTTACTCCGGCTTTGAGGGCGTGCTGCGCCTGCCGACGTATTGGAAGCACGAGAAGGCCGCCCACGAGCGCGCCATGGAGCTGCTGTCCATCTTTGATATGGAGCATCTGGCAAACGAGCAGGCCGGATCGCTGCCTTACGGCGCTCAGCGTCGTCTGGAGATCGTCCGCGCGCTTGCCACCAACCCCAAACTGCTGCTGCTCGACGAGCCTGCCGCCGGCATGAACCCGTCCGAGACCGCGGAACTCATGGAGAACATCGTTAAGATTCGCGACACCTTTGGTATCGCCATCATGCTTATCGAGCACGACATGTCGCTCGTCATGAATATTTGCGAGGGTATCTGCGTGCTCAACTTTGGTAAGGTCATCGCCAAGGGCACGGCAGAGGAAATCCAGAACAACGACGCCGTTATCGAGGCATATCTGGGCAAGCAGGATAAGGGGGAGAACTAAATGGCAGAGCCGATGCTTTCCGTCTACAACATCAACGTCTGGTACGGCGCCATCCACGCCATCAAGGACATCTCCTTTAACGTCAACGAGGGCGAGATCGTGGCTCTGATCGGTGCGAACGGTGCCGGCAAGTCCACAACGCTCAAGACCGTCTCGGGCCTGCTGCGCTCCAAGACCGGCTCCATCAAGTTTATGGGCGAGGACATTACTCATACGCCCGCCGATAAGCTGGTTGGTAAGGGCCTGGCCCAGGTGCCCGAGGGCCGTCGCGCCTTTTTGCAGATGACGGTCGAGGAGAACCTGGAGATGGGCGCCTACACGCAGCCCAAGTCCACGGTTGCTCCGGGCCTTGAGCGCGTCTACGAGCAGTTCCCGCGCCTGAAGGAGCGCCGTCGCCAGGTCGCCGGCACCCTTTCGGGCGGCGAGCAGCAGATGCTCGTTATGGGCCGCGCCCTTATGAGTAATCCCAAGCTGCTCATGCTCGACGAACCTTCCATGGGTCTGGCACCGATTCTGATCGAACAGATCTTCCAGATTGTCGAGGACCTGCACAGGGCCGGCACCACGGTGCTTCTGGTCGAGCAAAACGCGCAGATGGCGCTTTCCATCGCCACACGCGGTTACGTGCTCGAGACCGGCAAGATCACCATGACCGGCACCGGCCAAGAGCTCCTGCATGACGACAACGTCCGCAAAGCCTACCTCGGAGGCTAACCCACCTAACAAAAGGGGCGCTGACTATCTCAGTCAGCGCCCCTTTTTAAGTTGCGGTGAAATAGGGACTGAATACGGGCTCCAGAGGCCAAAAGAGTCCCTATTCCACCGCAACTTCATGGGGATGTGTGACAATGCCCGTCGGAAAACATCTGCTGTCTTTGGGGGTCTATCTATGCTGTACGAGTTTTGTGCCGAGAACTTTGAGCGGGTGCCGGCGGCTATCGATGCCGGTGCAAGGCGTATCGAGCTGTGCGACAACCTTGCCGTTGGTGGCACCACGCCTTCGGCCGGCGTTATCAGCGCTACGACCAACTATGTCCACGAGCACGATGCACGGGTGATGTGCATGATTCGCCCGCGTGGCGGCGACTTTCACTACGACCAGGACGAGCTGCGTATGATGGAGATGGACCTGGGCCTTGCCGTAAGCGCCGGCGTTGACGGCTTGGTCTTTGGCTGCTGCAAGCCCTGCGCTGGCGGATGGGCGCTCGACGAACTTACGCTTGGCGCCCTCGTGATGGCTGCGGGCTGCGCGACCGAGGAATGTAAGCGTGAGCCCATCGACATCACCTTCCACATGGCATTTGACCAGCTCTCGCCCGAGGCTCAGCTCGATGCGATTGATACACTTGCCGACTGCGGCGTTACGCGCATCCTCACGCATGGCGGCGCTGCCGGTACGTCGATCGAGGATAATTTCGATCACCTGGCTCGTTTAATCGAGTATGCGGGTGATCGTTTGACCATCCTTCCCGGCGGCGGCATCACTACGGCAAATCGCGACGCGGTCGCGGCGGCGCTAGACGTCTCCGAGCTCCATGGCACCAAGATCGTGCCGCTGGAGGTATAACCCGTGGCGCTGGTATTCGATGTTCAGCAGGCGAGCGGCAAGCCCGACGACAACCGTCGCCCCGGTACCGCGTGTCCCTTTTGCAACACGGAGGGGCTCACCAACATCATCCAGCGCGACGGTGACTGCATCTGGCTCGAGAATAAGTTCAAGACCCTGCGCGCCACCCGTCAAACCGTGCTGATCGAGTCGGCCGATCACGATGCCGACCTGGTGACCTATAAGCCGGATGAACTCCACCATGTGATGAGGTTTGCTCTGGATTGCTGGCAGCAGATGATCGATTCGCAGCAGTATCGAAGCGTGCTCATGTACAAGAACAAGGGTCCGCTTTCGGGCGGCAGCCTCGTCCATCCACACATGCAGATTGTGGGCTTGGAACAGGAGGACGGCTATGCGGCGCTGACCTCAGCCAACTTTGAAGGCATCGATGTTTGGCAGAGGGGAAGGGTTGCGGTCAACATCTCAACCGAACCGATTATGGGGTTCTTTGAGGTCAATGTTTCAGCCCCGCAGGGAATCGCCGCCAGCGATGGCGCGCGAGACCAAGCCGAGACGGACCTCTTCGCCGATGCGATTCAGGTAGCTCTGCGCTATATCCTGAACGAGCACCATGGTGGTCGCGCAGAGTCGTACAACTTGTTCTTCTACCACATGGACGGCCGGACCATTGCCAAGGCGCTTCCGCGCTGGGTGGTTTCACCCTACTTTGTCGGGTATCGGCTGGCTCAGGTCAATGCTGAGACCACGCTCGATGTCGATGCGGAGCGATTCCGCGCACATCTGGAGGCGCTCACATCGTAAAGTGAGCGCCCGCACACTGCGGACGGTTTAGCGCGCCATTGCATCGCGGCCGGCCTCGACCCGCTTGCGCTGGGCGGCGCGCTCCTCGCCGGTCAGACGCTCAAAGAAGTGTCCGATAAGCGAGGCGAGCACCTGCTGAAACAACGTTCCACACATGACGGGAAACACAACTTCGCCCGGAAAGTATTGCGTGGCGATGACGGCGCCCGAAGAGATATTGCGCATGCCGCAGGTAAAGCACATGGTGGTCGTTTCGCTATATGGCAGATGCAGCGCGCGGGCGACCAGAATGCCGACGACAAAGCCGCTGATGGCGAAGACCAAAATAAAGAGGGCGACTTCCAAGCGCACCGCGTTCATGTGCAGCACGTACTCGCTCATGGCGGTGGAGTTGGAGGCGATAACGCCCATCATCATGAACTTGCAGGCGGGCGAGAGCGCGGGGGAGAGTTTCTCGTGCCCCCAGCCGCGCGTGAGCTCGTTGATCACGATGCCGAGCACAGCGGGGATGGCGATCATAAAGGCCATGTTCTGCATCATGCTCGGCACGTCGATCGAGACGGTGGCGCCCAGCAGGAGCTTGAGCGTAAGCGGAATCGTCACAGGGGAGATGACCGAGGACGTCAGGATGATGGTGAGCGCGAGCGGGCCGTTGCCGCCGAACATGCTGATCCACATAAAAGCGGTGACTGCCACGGGCACACTGTATTCGAGCACGATGCCGCAGACAAGGTTGGGGTTGGAACCAAAGAACAACGATCCCATGGCATAGGCCGCGATGGGAATAAGCGCCGCCGAGACCAACAACGCCAGAATCAGGTGCAGCGGACGGTGGAACACCTCGGCTACCTGGTGAAAGGTGTTGCTGAGCGCACCCTGAAACGTCATAAAGGCGAAGAGGGCGGGAACAATGGGCTTGAGAACGCCGATCTGTTGAGGAAAGAGCACGCCGAGCGCCACACAAATCGGAACGATGATCTGCATGTGCCCCGCGAGGAACTTCCCCAGTCCAGCCCATTGCTTCATATGCCCCGCGACTCCCTTTATCCGCGAACTTGTTTGTATGGATATGCTAGACGCTCGTATGTGTCCGTGCGGCTGAAACGCTCGATTGTTTCGAGGGCATTACCGCCATCGTTTGCCGAAACCGCGGCGCACCGCGGCGTTTTGCGTCCGCGCTGCACGGTATAATAAATCCGTTCAACAGATCTGCCTGCCGAAGCGGGCATACACAGAGGACTCATCGCTATGAACCGTGAGAGGTATCGCGGCGACCTGCCCCTATCGGGGGTGGGTGCCTATGTCATCGCTTAAGACGACGCATCGCTGGGCGGTCGCTCAGCAAAATCCCGAGCTCGAAAAGGAACTTTCGGCTGGTCTGGGCATTCCTGGGCTGGTGGCGCGCATTATGGTCGCGCACGGCATTGGCTCCATCAAAGAGGGCCAATTGTTTTTGACGCCTTCGCTCGATCGCGACTGGGCCGACCCACTCATTATCCCGGGCATGTCGGTCGTTGCCGACCGCGTTGAGCGCGCTATTCGCAACCACGAGCACATTGCAGTCTTTGGCGATTTTGACGTTGACGGCATTACGTCGACCTGCCTGTTGACCGAGGCGCTGCGCACGTTTGGCGCCGATGTCACGCCGTTTATTCCGCATCGCTTTGATGAGGGCTACGGTCTTTCGCGCGCGGCACTCGACCGCGTTAACGAGCTCGCTCGCCCCCAGCTGATCGTGACCGTCGATAACGGCATTGCCGCCAAGGAAGAGGTTTCCTATCTGGAGAGCCTGGGGATCGAATTGGTGGTCACGGACCATCACGAGCCGTCCGACCAGGTGCCGCAGGGCGTGCCCCTGACCGACCCAAAGCTCGAGGACGAGGGTCCCTCGCGCGAGCTTGCCGGTGCCGGTGTGGCGCTCAAGCTGGTGCAGGTCCTGGGCGAGCGTCTGGGCAAGCCGTCGTATTGGCGTTCGCTGATCGAGGTCGCGGCGCTGGGTACCGTGTCCGACATGATGCCGCTGACGCCCGAGAACCGCGCGCTGGTCGCCGAGGGCATCCAGCAGATGCGCGTGACCGCCCGCCCCGGCTATATCGCGCTGGCCGCGCTCGCCAAGGCCGACCTCTCTAGTATTACGGCCGATGGCCTGTCGTTTTCGCTCATTCCCCGCTTGAACGCCGCCGGCCGCATGGCCGATCCCAAGCTGGCGCTCGACCTGCTGCTTGCCCGCGATCCCATCGAGGCAAGCGCGCTGGCGGCCGAGCTCGAGGAGATTAACCGTCAGCGTCGCGAGATCGAGGCGGAGCTCACGCGCGATGCCATGGCAAAGGTCGAGGAGACCTATGATGGCGGTCGCGCAATCGTCGTGGGTGGCGAGGGCTGGCACGAGGGCGTCAAGGGTATCGTAGCGAGCCGCCTGACCAACCGTTATCACGTGCCGGCGCTGCTGTTCTCGATCGAAGACGGTATCGCTCGCGGTTCGGGTCGCTCGGTGGGCAAGGTCAACCTGTTCGACGCTGTCGAGCGCTGCTCGGATCTGCTGATTCGTCGCGGCGGGCATGCGGGTGCGGTGGGCGTGACCATCGAGGCGTCCAAGCTCGACGAGTTCCGCCGTCGCCTTTCCGCCGTGCTGTCCGAGCTTCCCGCCGAGGACTTTGAGGACACCGACGAGGTTGCCGCCACCGTTGACCTCTCCGAGCTAAATATCGAGACCATCGAGCAAATCTCCCGTCTTGAGCCGTTTGGCCAGGGCAACAAGGTGCCGCTGTTGGCGGCCGAGGGCGTGACAATGTGCGATCGCGCCGTGGTGGGCAAAACCGGCGAGCACATGCGCTTCGTGGCGACCGATGGCGCTGCGAGTGTGCCGGCCATTATGTTCCGCGTGCCGCAGATCGATAAGCTCATCAATTGCGATAGCGCCGTCGACCTGGTGTTCGAGGCAGTGGCCGAGCATTGGCAGGGACGTGTGAAGCCCAAGCTCATGATCAAAGATGTCTTGGTGCGCGATACCGCGGCGCCCAATATCGACGATCCGGCATGTGAGCTTCGCCGCGGCGTGCAGCCGGCGGATTCTGGCCTGCGTCTGGAGTCGCGTAAACGCGAGACGCTCGCCCAGCTTTCTTATACCGAGCTCACGCGCTCGCTTATCCATAGCTTTATCGGCTCGAACCAGCCACATCGCGCGCAGGTCGAGGCACTCGACGCCCTCGCCGACCACCAGAGCGTTTTGGCTGTTATGGGGACGGGGCGTGGCAAGTCGCTCATCTTCCATGTGCACGCCGCGCGCGAGGCGGTCCTTCGTGGGCGTGCGAGCATCTTTGTCTATCCGCTGCGTGCGCTCGTTGCTGACCAGGCCTATCACCTCTCGTCGACGATGGCTGCGCTCGGCATTGGCGTGGGCGTGTTGACCGGCGAGACCGTGGAGGCGGCGCGCGATGACGTGTTTGCCGGCTTGGCTTCGGGCCGCACCGGCATCGTGCTCACGACGCCTGAGTTCCTGTCTATTCACCGTGATCGCTTTGCGCGCTCGGGGCGTATCGGGTTTGTCGTTATCGATGAGGCGCATCATGCCGGTCTTGCCAAGGGCGGCGACCGCAGTGCCTATCTCGACATGCCCGATATCCTCAAGGCCCTGGGTGACCCGGTCGTTCTGGCCGCGACTGCCACCGCAACGGCTCCGGTTGTGGCCGAGCTCGCCCGCGTGCTACCGATTACCCGTACAGTGGTCGACGAGACGGTGCGCGAGAACTTGCGGCTCGAGGATGACCGGGACCTTGCGAGCCGCGAGAACCGCCTGGTGTCAATCGTGGCTACGGGGGAGAAGACCGTCATCTACGTCAACTCGCGCGACCAGTCCGTGGCGCTTGCTAAGACGCTGCGCAAGCGGGTACCCGATTGCGCGACCCGCATCGCATTCTATAACGCGGGGCTTGCGCGCTCCGATCGTCGCCGCGTGGAGGAAGCGTTTCGTGACGGAAGCCTCAGTTGCATCGTTTCGACCTCTGCCTTTGGTGAGGGCGTGAACCTGCCCGATATCCGCCATGTCGTGCTCTATCACATGCCGTTTGGCAGCATTGAGTTCAACCAGATGAGCGGACGCGCCGGTCGCGACGGGCAACCTGCCGTGATTCACCTGCTCTATTCGTCGCGTGACGCTCGCATTAACGAGCGCCTGCTCGACTGCTACGCGCCCGAGCGCGACGAGCTCGTCACGCTCTATCGCGCGCTGCAGACTATGTGGCGCTCCAACCGCGGCAAGACCGGAGCCGACTCATTTAGTGCGAGCGATATCGACATCGCGCAGATGTGCCTTGCCATCGATGCCCGCACGCCGGTTGACGAGCGCTCGGTGGCAAGCGGTCTGGGAATCTTCGAAGAGCTTGGCTTCTGTCGCGTTTCGGGGTTTGATGACACCCGTCGCATTGCGATGGCCGAAAACCCCGGCCGTGTGCAATTGAGCAGGTCAATCCGCTATTTGGAGGGCTTGCGCTCGCGCATGGAGTTCTCGGCTTTCCGGAGTTGGGCGCTTGATTCGTGCGCTTCTGATATGCTAGCCAAAGTTAACCGCCCGATCGTACCGCGGGCCTAGGGGAAGGGGACCTCGATGGATGCCGCAGCCCGTACCGCCCATGATTCCACCCTCCAACCGTTCTCGGAGATGGAGCACTATAAGCATGCCGATGAGCTGCCGCCCGAGATTATGGCGGACAGCTACGACAAGCTGGAGCGCCTGTGCCTCAAATATATGAATGAGGACGACTTCTCCAAGGTGGAGCAGGCCTATTGCTTTGCTGCCGAGAAGCACTGCAACCAAAAGCGCCGTTCGGGTGAGATGTACATCAACCATCCCGTCGAGGTGGCCATCATTTTGGCCGATCTCAAGATGGACTGCGATGTGGTGTGCGCCGCGCTGCTGCACGATACCGTCGAGGATACCGAGACCTCGCTCGCCGATGTGTCCGGCCTGTTTGGCGATACGGTTGCCGAGCTCGTCGATGGCGTGACCAAGCTCACCAACATCGAAGTCGATAGCATGGACGAGAAGCAGGCGCTTACGCTGCGCAAGATGTTCCTCGCCATGTCCAAGGACATCCGCGTCATTATCGTCAAACTTGCCGACCGTCTGCACAACATGCGCACCCTTGCAGCCCTGCGTGAGGACCGTCGCCTGTTTAAGGCTCGCGAGACCATGGACGTGTATGCGCCCCTGGCCGACCGTCTGGGCATGAGCTCTATTAAGTGGGAGCTCGAGGACCTGTCCTTCTTCTACCTTGAGCCCGACGCCTACCAGCGCATCGCGCGCATGGTGGCGGAGTCTCGTGAGGTCCGTGAGCGCTATCTGGCCGAGACCATCAAGACGCTCACCGACGAGCTCAACCGCATCGGCCTGGAGGGCTTCCAGATCAATGGCCGCTCCAAGCACTATTGGTCCATCTACCAAAAGATGAAGCGCAAGGGCAAGGAGTTCTCCGAGATCTACGACCTGGTGGCACTGCGCGTCATCACGCATTCGGTGCGCGATTGCTACTCCACGCTCGGCGCGGTGCATACACTGTGGCACCCCATGCCCGGTCGCTTTAAAGACTATATCGCCATGCCCAAGGTTAATAACTACCAGTCGCTCCACACGACGGTTATCGGCCCCACGGCCCGCCCGCTCGAGATTCAGATTCGAACCTATGAGATGCATGAGCAGGCCGAGTACGGCATTGCCGCCCACTGGCTCTATAAGAAGTCGGGCGGATCGTCTGCGTCTAAGACCAATGATGCCCAGCGTCTGGACGACCAGATTAACTGGCTCAAACATTCGCTCGATTGGGCAGCGTCTGATGAGATTACGGACGCCAAGGAATACCTGCACTCGCTGAAGGTTGATCTGTTCGATCAGGAGATCTTTGTCTTTACACCCAAGGGCGAGGTCATGGCGCTTCGTGCCGGCTCCACGCCGCTCGACTTTGCCTACGCCGTTCACACCGAGGTGGGCAACCACTGCGTCGGCGCTAAGATCAACGGTGCGGTGGCCCCGCTCACGCACGAAATCAAGACGGGCGACCGCGTTGAAATCCTGACCAACAAGAGTTCCAAGCCGTCGCGTGATTGGCTCAAGATCGTTAAGACTCCTTCGGCCAAGTCAAAGATTCGCCGTTATTTCGCCGCCGCGACCAAAGACGATGACGCTGCTGCCGGCCGCGATATACTGGCCAAGGACCTGCGCAAGCGCGGGTATGGCATCTCTACGCCGCGATCCACGCGTGCGCTCAACGCCGTGGCGGAGCAGTTTAACTACAAGCAGCTTGAGGACCTGTTTGCCGCCGTCGGCGCCGGCAAGGTTGCCCCGCGCGCTGTGGGTAACAAGGTCGAGCAAATCTTGGACCCCAAGCCCGAGGAACAGGTCACCAAGGCCGAGGCTATCGCCGAGGTCGTGAAACAGCCGGCCCGCGGCTCCAACCGCAAGCCGCAAAAGCGTGGCAAGAGCGCCAGCAACGGCATTATCGTCAAGGGCGAGAGCAACAGCGGACTGCTGGTCCGTCTGGCGCATTGCTGTAATCCGGTGACGGGCGACGATATCGTCGGCTTCATCACGCGCGGTCGTGGCGTTTCGGTGCATCGCGCCAACTGCCCCAACGTCAAGGGTCTTATGGAGCATCCCGAGCGCATGATCGAAGTGGAGTGGGACGGCGCTGCCGACACCCTCTTCCAGGTCGAGATCGTGGTCGAGTGCCTGGACCGCATGGGCCTGCTCAAGGATGTCACCATTGCCATTGGCGATGCGGGCGGCAATATCCTTTCTGCCGCCACGTCGACCAACCGCGAGGGTATTGCAACCCTACGCTTTATGGTCGAGATCTCGGACGCGAGTGGGCTGGATCCGCTGCTAGCCTCCATCAGCAGCGTTGACTCGGTCTACGACGCGCGCCGCCTGATGCCCGGCGAGGGTGGAGCCCAGCTTAAGCGCCGCGTTTAGTCGCGACGAACGTGCCACATTATCGATATTCGCTACACTCGAGGCATCGTTTGATGCCTCGAGTTCTATAGAGAGGAGAGGGACATGAGTGGTGTGTCCTTGGATGTAACTCCCAAGGGATCGGTCGAGATCGAGACGCTCGTAAACGGTCCCATTCAGACCAATAGCTATGCTGTTATTTCGGACAATGAGTGTGTGATTATCGACCCCGCATGGGAAGGCGAGCGCTTGGTAGAGCATATTCGAGCCAAGCATCCCGGCGTACGCATGCTTGGCGCCGTATGCACTCATGGCCATGCCGATCATGTTGGTGGTGTTGCCGGCGTGCGAACCACCGTTGGCGAGGGCTGTCAGTATGAGCTGTGTGCTAAGGATGTGGCGGTGCCGCATGCGAACATCGAGGAACAGCGAGCTATGTGGGGCATTGAGACGCCCGACCCTGGGGAGCCGACGCGCCTGCTCGCCCAGGGCGATGCTCTCGAGGTGGGCGATATCTGCCTGCAGGTGATCGAGACACCAGGGCATACGCCGGGCGGGATCGTCTTGTTTGCTGCCACCGAGCAGGGGAACATCGCCTTTGTGGGCGACACCCTGTTTCCGGGTGGGCACGGCCGCACCGATCTTTCCGGCGGAGACGAGGCGGCGATTCTGCGCTCGCTCTCCAAGCTCGCCCGGCTTCTTCCGCCCGACACCGTTTGCTTAACCGGCCATGGCGATTCGACCACCATGGCACGCGAGCTCATGCAGAACACTTTCATGCAGGTGTAGCTTTATAGTCAGCTTCTAAAGCACGAGAAGCGTCTAAACGTCAAGCTATTTTTCCCCAACGGGTCGATTCCGTAGGGCAAACGGTCAAAAAAAGTCTGTTTGGACGATATTCGTGAACAAACGAACGTTTATGCTCGGGTACGCCGTGGTAAAATCTCAGGCGTTATCGGAGCAACCTTACAGGAGGTTTCTTTTATGCTCGTCAACGCAGCAGACATGCTCAAGAAGGCCGAGGCCGGCAAGTACGCTCTCGGTGCCTTCAACACCAACAACCTCGAGTGGACCCTGGCTATTCTCCAGGCCGCCGAGGAGGCCAAGTCTCCGCTGATCCTTCAGTGCACCGCTGGTGCCGCTAAGTGGATGGGCGGTTTCAAGGTCTGCGCCGACATGGTCAAGGCTGCCGTCGAGGCCACGGGCGTTACCGTTCCCGTCGCCCTTCACCTCGATCACGGTTCTTACGAGGACTGCTTCAAGTGCATCGAGGCCGGCTTCACGTCCATCATGTATGACGGCTCTCACGAGGAGACCTTCCAGCTTAACCTCGACCGCACCAAGGAGCTCGTTGAGCTTGCCCACTCCAAGGGCATGTCCATCGAGGCCGAGGTCGGCGGCATCGGCGGCACCGAGGACGGCGTGACCTCCAACGGCGAGCTCGCTGACCCCGCTGAGTGCAAGCAGATTGCTGACCTGGGCGTCGACTTCCTCGCCTGCGGCATCGGCAACATCCACGGCGTGTATCCCGCCGACTGGGCTGGCCTTTCCTTCGAGCGTCTGGGCGAGATCAAGGCTCAGACCGGCGACCTGCCCCTCGTTCTGCACGGTGGTACCGGCATCCCCGAGGATCAGATCAAGAAGGCCATCTCCCTGGGCATCTCCAAGATCAACGTCAACACCGACCTGCAGCTCGTCTTCGCCAAGGGCGTCCGCGAGTACATCGAGGCTGGCAAGGATCAGCAGGGCAAGGGCTTTGACCCCCGCAAGCTCCTCAAGCCTGGTCGCGACAACATCGTTGTTCGCACCAAGGAGCTCATGGAGGAGTTTGGCTCCGTCAACAAGGCGTAAGCGTCGCTAAACTTCCCGCCGGAAGCCCCGTCCCCTACACTATTTTCTTTGCGCTCACCTGGCTTCGCCAGAAGTCGCGCCAAGGAAACAGTTCCGGGGATGGGGCTTCCTTTGTTTAACGCCGCAGGGTTACTGGGCTGAATTTATTTATTGACTACCGTTCGGCGGCGTTGATGGCTCCCTTGTTGGGGCTTTCTTTTTTATCTCGCTACAATGGGCTTCAAGCGTTCTAGTGACTTGGAGTTTTGGTATGGCTGTTATTGATGTGCTGCCTTCGGATGGGAAGGTTATTGGCGAGGGTCCTGTTGGTTGCTCTGTTGATGTTTGCTGTGATGACTTTCGTCATCTCGATATTGGACTGCCGCCTGAGATTCTTCGTCTCAAGGATGCCGGGTATTTGACGCAGGCTGTTGCTGCTTGCGATCGCCTTCTGGAGCAGAACCCTGAGCCTTCGCTGGCTGCTTGTGTTCGTGCCGAGCGGTATCGCATGCTCGAGACGCCGCTTCATTTTTCGGTGTCGCGCGATCAGGCTATTGCGATGATTCGCGAGGAGTGGCCAGAGTTTACCGAAGAGCAGCTTGACGACCTGATCAATCGTAAGCGTATTGACTGGCGCTTTATCGATGGCGAGCTGTTCGTTCTCGACAACTTCCTCGATTCGCTTCGCGTGTACCCCAAGGAGGTTCCGGGCCTGCGTCCCGATTCTGCGGACGGCATCGCGCTGCGTAACCAGATGCTCAGGGAGATGGAGTCGCAAAACGGGTTGGCTCGCGTCATCACGCTTAAGGCATCCGTGTCTGTCCCTGGAGCTCTGGAGGGAGAGGCTGTTCGCGCGTGGCTACCCGTTGCTGCCGCCTGTCGTCAACAGTCTCAAATCGAGGTTCTCGATATGACGTCGGGGGGTACCGTTGCCCCTGAAAACGTTTCGGCTCGCGCTGCCTCTTGGACATCTTCGACTGAACATTCATTCTCGGTGACCTATCGCTATCACGTCGATGCCGCCTATTGCGATATCTATGGTGGCGCGCTCCCATCGCATCCCTGTATGGACGCGCCACTGCCCGAGGACACCTCCGAGGACCGTCCGCACATTGCGTTCACGCCGTACATGCGACAGTTGACGGAGCGTGTTATTGACGGTCTCGAGAATCCGCTCGATCGCGCTCGTGCTATCTATGATTACCTGACACAGCATATTGACTATCGCTATCAGCCACCGTACCTGCTTTTGGGCTCCATCGCCGATGACTGTGCACACTCGCTCCGCGGCGATTGCGGCGTTATGGCGCTCACGTTTATCACCATGTGCCGCATCGCGGGCGTGCCCGCCCGCTGGCAGAGTGGCCTGTATGTTGCGCCTGATTCGGTGGGGCCGCACGACTGGGCAGAGTTCTATACGCCGCAAACCGGGTGGCTCAACGCCGACGTGTCATTTGGATCTTCTGCTCGCAGGATGGGCGAGGAGTGGCGCCGCCGTCACTACTTTGGCAATCTCGATCCGTGGCGTATGGTGGCCAACAATCGATTCCAGGCTGAGTTTGTGCCTGCTTTCGACGGCATGCGTGAGGACCCCTATGACAACCAGATGGGCGAGGCCTCGGTTGACGGACGTGGATGTCGTAAGCGGGAGATGTTGCGCAAGGTTGAGCTTATCAAAATGCTCGAAGTTCCATTTTCGGACTAATCAACAGAAAGCTGTGATAAACTAACTCACGCATTACGTGCCCGAGTGGCGGAATTGGCAGACGCTGTGGACTCAAAATCCACCGTTGGCAACAACGTGCGAGTTCGAGTCTCGCCTCGGGCACCATACATGCAAGTGAGCGTTCAAGGGGGTCAAGGCCCCCTTTTTCGTGCCGAACTCGCGTGAGCGCGCGGAGCGTTAAGCAAACAGGCCTGTGGCCTGTTTGTAGCGGAGCGTGGCGAGGGCGCCATGCGCCCGAAGCCCGGGGCTTCGCGAAGCGAAGGCCCTTCGAGTCTCGCCTCGGGCACCATACATGCACCTGCGCTTCAAGGGGGTCAAGGCCCCCTTTTTCGTGTACGTAATGTGATAGCGCGTTGTACGTGTTATTATTCGCAAGGCGTTGTTCCCGCAATGCCCTAAAGAGGAACCCGAGGGCTCCCACCTTTTGGCGCCAATGAGCAGCTGACTGGTCATACAACCTAGATTCCCCTCCTCATACCGAGGATGTCTATGTGTACGACCTGGTTGCTGAAAAGCGCCGGGTTATTTTTTTATGAATGGAGGTAGGGAAAATAGCTAAGTCTGATGACACCCGCATCAACGACGAGATCACTGCATCTTCGTGCCGTTTGATTGGCGTCGATGGCTCTCAGCTCGGCCTGTTCGCCATCCGCGATGCCCAGCGCGTTGCTGACGATCAGGGTCTCGACCTGGTCGAGATCGCTCCCAACGCGGAGCCGCCGGTCTGCAAGGTCATGGACTACGGTAAGTTCAAGTACCAGCAGGCCATGAAGGCTAAGGCCGCTCGTAAGAACCAGTCCAAGGTCGAGGTCAAGGAAATGAAGTTCCGACCCAAGATCGACGTTGGCGATTACGAGACCAAGAAGGGCCACGTTCTGCGTTTCCTCAAGAAGGGCGCACGCGTTAAGATTACCATCATGTTCCGCGGCCGTGAGATGGCTCACCCGGAGCAGGGTCTTAACGTTCTCGAGCGTCTCGCCGAGGATCTCAAGCCTTACGCTACGGTCGAGTCCAAGCCTAAGATGGAAGGCCGTAACATGCTTATGCTGCTCGCCCCGATTAAGGGCGCCTTCGATGAGGATAAAGCGGCAAGCGATACCAAGTAACTAGTGTTCTGTAACCGATTAAGGAGTATTTCATGCCTAAGATGAAGTCCCACAGCGGCACCAAGAAGCGTTTCCGCAAGACTGGTACCGGCAAGCTTATGCGCGCCAAGGCTTTCAAGAGCCACATCCTGAGCAAGAAGTCCACCAAGCGTAAGCGTGGCTTCCGTCAGGAGACCGAGATCGCCGCTGCCGACCGCAAGGTCATCAAGTCGCGTCTCGCCTAAGTTCGCGTTCCCGTTTTTCGTTTTACCGTCTAGGAGTTGATAGAACATGGCACGTATTAAGCGCGCTGTTGCCGCCAAGAAGAAGCGCCGTACCGTTATGCACCGTGCGAAGGGTTACTACGGTGCCGCTTCGCGTACTTACAAGCATGCTAAAGAGCAGGTCCAGCACTCCCTGCAGTATCAGTATCGTGATCGCCGCAACAAGAAGCGCGAGATCCGCTCTCTCTGGATCACCCGCATCAACGCTGCCGCTCGCCTGAACGACATCTCTTACTCTCAGTTCATGCACGGCCTGAAGGTTGCCGGCATCGAGCTCGACCGTAAGGTCCTGGCTCAGATGGCTTACGAGGACATCGAGTCCTTCAACGAGCTGGCTGCCATTGCCAAGAAGGCTCTCGAGGCCTAATAGATTCTGTTGAATCGCTAGGGGAGTGTCGCACTGTGCGCGGCACTCCCTCTTTTTATCTAGAGCGCTGGTTTATATAGCAAAAGCGCGGGTAGATAGACACTTACAGGTGACCGATCTTTATATATCTCTTAACCGAAGGGTCATCATCTGATACGCGCAGTATTTCTGCACCAGCCTTTCTATTACTTATATAGGAAGCGATAAGTTGTGTAGGACTTGTGAAGAGTGGAATTGACGTCCCACATCGCTTCGCGGTCTGGCAATATATCTCCTTGCCGCGTGGCCCGGTCGAACCGGATGAGCCGCAAGGCGTGCACCTTGAGAACCGGATACTGCGAGGATGGACACATTCAGTGTCGCATCCGGGCAGACATCGAACCATTTGAAATGGTCTAACTTGGATTTGTTTTTCGCAAGGCCGCCGAGAGGCGGCCCCGAGAAATTCCTTTTCCTATACTAGAACCATATGAATCGAACGGAACCGATCAGCTAATAGTTGTGAGGACCGGACGGGCTCGAAGCCCATTTATTTTGGACGGAGAGTTCGATCCTGGCTCAGGATGAACGCTGGCGGCGCGCCTAACACATGCAAGTCGAACGGCACCCCTCTCCGGAGGGAAGCGAGTGGCGAACGGCTGAGTAACACGTGGAGAAC
>ENA-OQEL01000008-OQEL01000008.1-human-gut-metagenome-genome-assembly--contig:-NODE-8-length-79150-cov-7.697620_pt1 | contig 79150 bp, 69 predicted proteins | sample MGYA00242796_ERZ504637 | MGnify/ENA primary metagenome ERZ504637 (study PRJEB26092, sample SAMD00036306) | human gut metagenome | host: Homo sapiens | study: EMG produced TPA metagenomics assembly of the... | reverse complement strand
GCGCCGCCTATATCGCGGTGCCAACACGCTGATACTGTCCCCTGATTCGCATAACGCCGAACACGAGGACATGGTATTTGCCGCCACCACCGAACACACGGTGGAGTTCCACGGCACAGTCGTATGGTTCCAATCATCGAAGGAGATGGAGTAGATGGAACTCAGCAGAAGGGCGTTCATTGCGACGGTGGCGGCAGGTGCCATCGGGCTTGCAGGATGCGGGACGAGCGGACAGAAGCCGTCCGGCTCTGCGAAACAGGAAAAGAAGTCCAAGGCCAAAAAGAAGGCCGTCCGAAAGACCGCGAACGTTGGCGATGCCGTTGAAGTCAAATCGAAGCTCGGCAAACTCACCATAACGGTAGAGGGGTGCGATGCGTCCCAGTCGCTCACGCAGAAATATCAGGGCGGCTCAGAAGATATAGCTGACGGCAACGTGGTCTGTGCCCTCATGCTCATTGTGGACAACGAGAGCGTGAAAGACCCGGACGGCAACGATGGGTTCGATTACACCCAAGCCGGAATCGACTTCACCACACCTGACGGCGTGTCGGTGACGCCGTTCAGCTCGGGGTACGACTATAAGGGCTACGGCGACGCGCTCGCCGGGTACATGCTCGCCAATAAGGGGCAGACAGATCGTGAAGCCGTGTTCTTCCAAGTGCCCGACTCCACGCAGGAGATAATTGCGAAGCTCGGGGATACGGACGTGACCGTGCCGATAGCCCGCGTATAGCCATCAAAAAAAAAGCGCCCCACCAACCCGCCAAGACCAGTGGAGCGCAAACCCTCCTGCAAACTCACGATTAGAAGGGAGTAGGTTCATTATGCCACGTTCATCATGGGGAACCAAAACCAAAATCGACAAGAACAAGTGGCGCATCAGGTGGTGCGAATGGGACGGGCTCAACCGCGTTCGCCGCTCAAAGACGCTCTATCCCTGCACCTCGCGTGAAGCGGACGATGAGCTGCGCCGCCTTTGGCAACTCCACCACCTGCCGCCCAATGAGCGCGTAGTGCCGTGCCCGACGTTCAAGCAATGCTGGGACGAATGGTATTTCCCGCAGTTGAAAAAACAGGTGGAATCAGGCGATATATCCCGTAACACATTCAATAGCTACCGCAGCGCGTGGCGCTCAAAGGTATCGCCGAAGTGGGCAAACGTCACCATGAGCAAAGTAAGAATCGAAGACTATCAGCGATGGCTGGATGGCTTCACGTATTCTCAAGCCCACAGCTCCCACAACCTAGTGCTCAACCTCGTCAACTGCGCGAAGCTCCATGACGTTGGCGGCTTTCGTTTGTCGATGCCAGATACAAGATGCCCCGTGAGAAGAAACGTACGAACGATGGTGGACTAGAGGTCTACACGATAGCCGAAATGGACAATATCCTAGAATCGTTGCGCGGCAACCGCATAGAGGGAACCGTAATCCTCATGGCTAAGGGCTCATGCCGTGTAGGTGAAGCCGTGGCTGCGGCAGTGAAGGACATTACGTTTGGAGCAATACAACGGTCGTACATACGCCGTCTATGACCTCCACCACCAGTACGCGCAAGGTAGCAAGTTTGCTCCACTCAAAACGCCGGACAGCTACCGCCCAATCGTAATCCCGCCGCCGTGGAGCCTACGTCTTGCCGAGATAGCCGAGCAGCGAACCAATGACGAAGAACTCTATATCTGCGACAAAGGCACGGGAATGCCGATGGATCGTGCAAGGGTTACTGAAAAGTGGATTGAGCCATTCAGGGATGGAACTATCGACCTTCGATATCTGAAAATGACCAAACTTCGCAATTCGTGGGCGACTGCAATGCTATGGAAATACGGCATTCCATCGCAGATGGTGGACAAAATGATGGGCCACGCTGCGAAGAATATTCTCGGCAAACACTACGACCGCCCCGACAAAGAACTGTTCATCGAGACGGTCGATAGGGCATTGTTTGAAAATTAGTTAGGTACCCTTAAGGACAAATTAGGACGCAAAATCATTATGCAAGCGTTCTACCTGCGGGTTTCTTAATTTCGGTTAGAACGAGAGGTTGTCGTCGGTGTTGGCGGCTTCGCCGTCGGCGAGCATGTCGTTGCCGTCGACGTCTTTAAGGAGCACCGAGACCTTCTGCTCGGCATCGGCCAGGCGAGTGCGCAGGCTCTTGAGGAGCTCGACGCCGCGGGTATAGCTCTCGAGCGACTCCTCGAGCTCCATTTCGCCCGACTCAAGGCTGCGGATGATGAGCTCTAGCTCTTGCGAGGCCTGCTTGTACGTAAGCTGCTCGACCGGGGTCTTCTCTGCCATATCTGTTTCCTTTCCTAAAGGTTTATCGCTATGAAACGCGGCTTACTCGACCGTATCGACCGTTGCCGCCACGTTGCCGTCTGCCATGCGCACACGAATGGCGTCGCCCGGCTTAAAGGTCTTGGCACTCGTAGCCACCCCATCATCGCTGTACGCGATGGAGTAACCGCGGGCAAGCACCTTGAGCGGCGACAGAGCATCGAGCGACGCGGCAGCTCGGCCTAGGTCGGACGCTGGCTTGCTGAGCATCGTGCGCCCTTGATGCTCTAGGCGGGAACTCGCAAGCGTGAGCGCATGGCGCTTGCCATCGAGCCTTGAGGTGCTTGCGATCAAGCGCTCGGGCAGACGCTCGAAGTTGGAGCGGAAGGTCCCAGCCGAACGCGTTATGGCGCCGGACAGACGATCGGCCGTCAGGGCAAGCTCGGACTCGCGGCGCTCGACCATAAACGTTGGATCATTAAGACACGGGCGGCACGCGGCTGCATCGAGCGCGTCGCCCAGACGAGCCGTATAGGTGTCCCAGGCACGACGACCGCGCTGGTCGAGCATTTCCAGATCGACCTGATCAGACCCAATCATCGAAGCCATCGCGGCGCCCAGACGCTGGTGGCGCGTCTCGAGCACGTCTGCCAGCTCCGTCATAGCCGGCGCCACCGATTCTGCCGCTGCCGTTGGCGTGGAGGCGCGACGGTCGCTCACCATGTCGCAGATCGAGGTATCGGGCTCATGCCCAATGCCCGTCACCACAGGCACGGGACAGGCTGCCACCGCACGGGCAAGCTCCTCGTCGTTAAAGGTCATGAGGTCCTCGAAGGAGCCACCGCCGCGCACCAGCAAAATACAGTCGGGCGCCGGCGTAATGGCAGCGGCGCGGCGCAAGCCTTCAATAAGCTCTGCCGGCGCACCCTCGCCCTGGACCTTTGCGCCCACACAGACAAGCTCGACGAGCGGGTTGCGGCGACGCAAGGTACGCTTGACGTCGTCGATTACGGCGCCCGAAAGCGAGGTGACGACTGCCACGCGCGAGCAAAACACCGGAATGCGACGTTTGTGCGCCTCGTCCATCAGGCCCTCGCGACGCAGCTTTTCGGCCAACTGAGCCACCTGCTGACGCAGCAGGCCCTCCCCCGCCAGCGAGAACGAGCGGGCAACGAAGCTCATGCGACCCGTAGGCTTGTAGAGATTGAAACTGCCCTTAAAGCTCACCTGCATGCCATCACGCAGATCGAAGGTACGCTTAAGGTAGGCGCCCTTCCAGATGATGCAGTCGACGGCCGCCGAGTCGTCCTTGATTTGGAAGTAGCAGTGACCGCTTCGGGCATTAGGACCACGAAAACCCGTGACCTCACCCAAAACGCTCAGCTGCGGAATGGCATCGAGCGCGCCGGCGGCGATCTCCACCGCTTGACTCACGCTGAGCTCTTTGCGCTCCTGCTCGTCCGATCCGTCGAACTCGGCGGAAACGGTATTGCCGGTCAGATTCCAGCCTGCCACGCAGCCCCCTTTCGTCATCGTGCACATGGGCTCCGGCCCTGCGCTAATTCAAGTCCAACACATAGTACAGCGCCGCGGGGACACAAATCCCCACGGCGCCCGTCGGTCCCATTTGTTATCGGTTGGAGTTTCTGTTGTAACGAGCCATAAGGTAGAGCAGCTGAATGATCGAAGTGAGTGCTGCGGCAACATAGGTAAGCGCGGCTGCCGTCAGGACCTTCTTGGCACCGTTGACCTGCTTGGAGCTCATGCCCGACTGCTCAATATACGCCACGGCGCGGCGGCTGGCATCAATCTCGACTGGTAGCGTAACCAACTGAAACAGCACGCTAAACGAGAAGAAGACCAGCGCAAGGGTCGTGAGCCCCGCGATGTTCATAAACAGGCCCATGAGCAGCACGATCGTCCAGGTGTTCTGGGTAAAGTTGACGACGGGGACCAAAACGGTGCGTACCTTCATCATGGCGTAGCCGCTTTGACGCTGGGCGGCATGGCCCGCCTCGTGGCAGGCGACGGCAACGCTTGCGACCGACCCGCCCGAACGGTTGGCATCCGACAGATACAGGTTGTTATCCTGCGGGTTGTAGTGGTCGGTGAGCTCACCGGCGACGCCCTTGATGCCCACGGCGCTACAACCGTTGGCATCGAGCATGCGGCGAGCGACCGTGGCACCCGTGTCGCCGTCCGAGCGAACCTTGGACCAGGTCTTGTATGTCGAGTTGATATAGCTCTGCGCGGCAAGGCCAAGCACCGTGCAGACAAGAACAACCAGCAGGTACAGCGGGTCGATGCCAAAGCCGTAACCATAGTAATAGGGCATGCGAATTCCTCCGAATCGAATTACACGTTGGAGGCATTCTACCCACTCAGCTGGCAAGCAAATCAGCATCGATGTTTTGGCACCGTCAGCGAAAACGGTCGAAAGCGAGCAAGGTGACGTGAAAGAGAAGCGACGCGTACTTTGGTACGCGAGCGACGATTGAACGTCAGATTGCCGCTCTCGGCCGTTTGCAGCGTCGAGCTGTTAGGCGGTTTGGTAAAACCGCGTAACTATATACCTACAGGAGCTCGATTTTGCCGTCCTTCACCGTCAACCCCATGTTGCCGGAAAGCAGATCGTCCAGGCGCGAGCCCACAAGTTCAAAGCGCCAACCTTCGCGCAGGCGGCTCTGCTCGGGATGCTCAATGTAGTCGGCCAGGTCATCGCGCGACGCAATGACCGAGGTCGCCACGCCCGAGCGCTCGGCAACCAGGCGAATAAGCGCATACATAAGGTCAGTCACGCTCTCCAGCTCCGGCGAAATCTGACGATGTCCGCGCACCAAGAGCGGCAGGCGATCGTGCGGACAGCTCGCTCCGCGCTTGATGGCCATGAGCGCGCCGTCCACGTCGCGCTCCCCCAGCTGGTCGGTGCCGCGGATGCTACGGAACTCCTCAACACGCACGGGATTGCGCTTGACGAGCGCCAGCAGCGTATCGTCGGACATAACCCACTTGCGCGGGATGTTGCGCCGCTCAGCGCGGTCCTCACGCCAGGCGGCAAGCTCGCGCGCAATGCCCAGCTGATGGCGGCTGCACGAGTTGATGCGCTTGACCTTGCGGAACGCTTCGTGGCGGTCGGCGCGGTAGTGCGACTCATCGGCCAGAGGACGCAACTCGTCGAGCACCCAATCCACGCGGCCCAGCTCGCGCAGACGGCTCATCATCTCGGTATAGGCAACGATCAGATACTTGACGTCATCGATCGCGTACTCAATCTGCTTGTCGGTCAGCGGGCGGCGCGACCAGTCGGTCAGCGACTCGGTCTTGGGCAGTGATACGCCGCAGAACGTCTGAACGAGCGCACCATACGAAATCTGCTGGCGCTCGCCCAAAAAGGCGGCGGCAACCTGCGTGTCAAAAATCGGACGCGGCAGCGCGCCCACGGTGTGGAGCATGACCTCCATATCCTGCGAGCAGGCGTGGAAGACCTTGGTCACGCTCTCGTCGGCCATAAGCTCGGCAAGCGGCGACAGGTCGTCGATCACCAGCGGATCGACAGCGACACTCTCGGCGGGGGTGGCAATCTGGACCAGGCACAGGCGCGGATGAAACGTGCGCTCGCGCAAAAACTCGGTATCGACGGCGATCGCGTCGAACTCGCGGGCGCGCTGGCAAAAGTCGACCAGAGCCTGATGTGTGGAAATGTACATATCAACCCATCGAATAAGGTTAGGCCCGAAAAACACGGGTAGGATATCGGCATTGCTCTACAACTATACTCGGTTAGTCACAGAACGGGAACGTAAGTATGCGCTGCCTTATCATCCACAACCCGGCATCGGGTCCCAGCTCAGATGAAATCTACGCGTTCACGCACGCCCTCGCGCAGGGCGGCGACGAGGTCGTGATGCGTTTTATCGGCGATGGCATGGAGCCCGAGGACGCGGTAGCGGACGTTCGCGAGTTCGATCGCGTGGTCGTTTCGGGCGGCGACGGCACCGTCTCCAACGTGCTCGACCAGATGCGCGGGTGCGGTGTCCCCACGCTTGTCTTCCCCTCCGGCACGGCCTGCCTGTTCTTTAACAACATCGGCAATGCCCCCGAGGCGGCGGCACTCGCCAAGGCTTGCCGCGACGGCCGCACGGTCAAAGTGGACATGGGTGAGCTCTTTTGGCTCGACGAGAACGGCAACGAGAAGCGCCACGGCTTTATCATCATCGCCGGCTCGGGCTTCGACGCCGAGATCATGATGAAGGCCGCTCCCACCAAAAACGACATTGGCGAGATCGCCTACTTCCTCTCCGCGCTCGCCACGCCCAACCCCACGGTGGCGCACTTTACCATTGAGCACGACGGCATTGTCGAGGAGCTCGACGGCATCTGCTGCATGGCAGGCAATACCTCGGTCATCCAAAACGACATCAACCTGTTCCCCAACTGCCGCATGGACGACGGCATGGTCGACATCGTCGTTATTGAGCCCGTGCGCACGATGCAGCTGCTCCCCACGGTAATTACCGCCGCGCTCGACCCCGCTGGCAAAGTGCTCGGCCGTCCGCAGTTTAAGATCATCCAGACCAAGGAAGCCAAGATCACCTGCACGCCATCGCTGGGTATGCAGTTCGATGGAGAGATCATCTCCAGCAACTCCGGCGTCTTTGGCGCTCGCGCGCTGCCGCAATGTCTCGACCTCATCGTCGACGATTTTTCACCGCTCGGAAAATAGGAGGACCCCATGAACGACAATCCCCTGATTGGCTTTATCGTCATCGTCTTGGCCATGCTCGTTGGTTACGCCATCAATGTGATCCACCGCCGAAAGAAGTAAATCCACATTGGTATGATATTCATCCAGTTATCGACTCTCCCGTTGTTTATGCAAATCCTAAACAGCGGGAGAGTTTTCTTTTTGAGCATTGTCTGGCGCTTTATTCAGCTACAGTAAATGCAGGGTGCCTTTATTTAACTAAAGCAATAAAATGAGTATTATTATCCGCTCATCGTATATTTCTTCACGCTCATCGAGTAAAAGCTGTTGTCGAATGAATACTCTTTACACTTCCTTTAGGCTAGTAGATGTATTTATTAGCTGAAACTCCGTACGGTTTCGCGGGGTTTCAACAGTTGGGAGGGATCATGAGGTTTACTCATCCTGTCAACACGCTCAAGAAGCTCGGCTGCGGCCTTGCATTTGGAGCAGCGGCCATTATGGCCATGCCGACTTCGGCGCTCGCTTGCACCCAGATCTACATGGGCAGCCAGCTCACGGCAGACGGCAACACGTACTACGGACGCTCCGAGGACTTCGGCCCGCGCTACATCAAGCACTTTGGCATCGAGCCCGCACACAAGGACGGCAGCAAGTACACCTCGGTCGAGTCCGGCTTTGAGTACAAGTCCAAGGGCGCAACCTACCGCTACACCTTCGTTCGCGACAACCCCTCTCAGTGGGAAGATCGTTACGACGCATATTCCGAGGCTGGCATCAACGAAAAGGGCGTTTCCTGCTCTGCCACGCTGAGCACCTCCTATAACGAGAAGGCAGAGGAAGCCGACCCCGTCACCGAGGAGACCGGCATCGGCGAGTACAACTACGCCAGCGTCATTCTGGGCGAGAGCGCCACGGCCCGCGAGGGTGTCGAGCTCCTCGGCAGCCTGATTGACGAGCAGGGCGTCTGCTCCAACGACCAGATCATCATTGCCGACAACAACGAGACCTGGTTGTTTGCAGCGCTTTCCGGCCACCAGTGGATCGCTATGAGGCTCACCGACGATATTGCCTCACTCAACCCCAACATCGGCAACCTCACCTATGACGTCGACCTCGACGACACCGAGAACTGCCTCCACTCCGAGGGCATCGAGTCCATGCCTAAGGAGAAGGGCTTTGCCGAGTACACCGACGGCAAGTTCGACGTCGCCAAGACCTACGGCGAGGAGATTAGCGAGGCCGGTATGCACCAGTGGTCGCGCTATGTCCAGGGCCGCGATTACTTCATGGCTCCGCTTGCTGAGGGCACCGACTATGAGATCGTCAAGGACGAGCGCGAAGACGCTCGTGCGACGACCGGCGCCCTGGTCCACGAGATGCAGCCGCTGTTCTTCCAGCCCGGCAAGTCCGACTGGAACACCTTTGAGATGATTCGTTCCTTCGCCGCTCGCGGCGAGAATGTCGCCGGCCTCAACGCCAACACCGACGGCGCCTATGCCATCGGCTCCAACCGCAACACCGAGATCCACACCTTCCAGATCCGTCACGGCATGGACCCCGAAATCGCGACCATCCAGTGGGAGATGCTCTCCAACGCCGAGTTCTCCGTCGCTATCCCCCTCTATTCCGCACTGCTCACCGAGGTCAGCCCCTACTTCAGCGATCAGGATGTCTCCTTCGATCACTGTGAAGAGGAAGACGTCGTGAACAACGAGGAGCCCAAGAACTCCATCAACTACGTCCTCATGGACATCAACACGCTCGCCTATGAGAACCGCGACAGCTGCGCCACCGGCGTCCGCGCCTATCTCGACGCCCTGCAGAAGGAGCTCATTGAGCAGAACCTGACCGTCGACGAGGCCATGCAGGCCGCCAAGGACACCGAGGCCCGCACCGCCCTGGCCAACAAGGCCGGCAAGGCAGCGACCAAGAACACCTACGTCAAGTGCAAGGCCATGCTCGAGGAGATGCGCGACTACCTCAAGAAGGGAGACTTCTCCGAGAAGTTCGTCCCGAGTGACTACGATGCCGACAACGACTGCCTAGTCGAGTCCATCACCTACGCCGACGAGGCCCTCTCCGATGAGGACGTTGCCGAGCCCGAGGTTGAGGAAGAGGCGACCGAGGAGAAGTCCGAGGGCAACAACATGGCCGCCATGGCCGTTGGCGCCGTCGTCATCATCGGTGTCTGCGGCTTCGTGCTCTATCGCCGCAAGAAGGCCTAAGACCCTCGCGTTCCAAGAGACGGGCGGGGTCGCATGAGTCATCCCGCCCGCTCAGCCTGCCCTTTTGACCGGCAGGAAACGCCGCCGAAATCTTTTCAAAAAAAGATTTCCCCGCACACACTTCGCTGTGCTATAGTGCAGCGCAACAGCAACGAGGTGCAACCGCGCCAAGGCATCACGAAAGGAGCCACCAAGATGATGAACACAATGAAGTCCCTCAACAACTGGTGGTGGCGTGATGCGAATACGATCGGTCGACAGTGAGTCCCTCACGCCTGTTTTTGCGCTCTAGGTGATTGGAAGGCCTCCGGTTTCGACCGGGGGCCTTTTTCTATCTCGAGCCCGATCGCATTCGCATCACGCGCCTCCGTTTTTCTCTTACACTCCCCTTTTTGAAAGGACTTTTACCATGTCTCAGAACACCACCGCCACAGCCCAGCCCCGCACCGTCCAGACCGCCGACCGCGGCAAACTCGATATCCACGCCCTTGTCCTGCTCGCCATTCTGCTTGCCGCAGGCTTCATCCTCAACTTCACCGTCGGCAAGGCAATCTCGGGCATCTCGGGCGGTATGATCAGTCCCGAGTTCATCATCTCGGCCTTCTGCCTCACCATCCTGGTCGTTCGTCCCAACATTGGCCAAGCGCTCGTCATTGGCCTCATCTCAGCGGCCGTGATCCAGATCACCACCACCTCGCCGTTTGTCGATTTTGCCGCCGAGGGTATCGCCGCCATGCTCATGGCCGTCATTGTCAACGCCGCCGCCAAGGACGGCCAGGTTAAGCCCGTCGTCGCCATCGTCGCAACATTCGTGACCACCTTTGTCTCCGGCGTTATCTTCATGGTCATCAAGATGGCCATGCTCGGCGTGGTGGGCGAGCTCGCCGCAGCCATGCTGCCCGTCGTCGCCATGACCGCCGTGTTTAACGCCATTCTGGTCGGCGCCCTCTACATGCCCATCCAGAAGGCCCTTAAGCTCAACTAACCTGTTCGGCTTTGCGAGCCACCCCATCTTGGCGTTCATTCGTCGCTCGCGTACCCAAGTACGCTTCGTTCCTCTTTCGCGCCAACCTGGGGCACCTCGTAAAGCCGTCTCCGTGCTTCACCGCCAAAGACTGTCCCAAACAACGAGCTCTTGAGGACGTTCTTATAAACGACTGGACATGCAAGAACGTCCCCAATGACTATGAAAGGTACCCATGGAAACGATCATCAACGTCGACGATGTCTCGTTCTCCTATGGCACGCAAACCGAGCAGGCGCTCAGCCACGTTTCGCTCAGCGTGAACAAGGGAGATTTCATCGGCATCATCGGGCCCTCGGGCGCCGGTAAGTCCACACTTGCCGCCTGTCTGTCGGGCGCCGTGCCTCACCACTACACCGGCACCTTTTATGGCTCCGTGTTAGTTGACGGCCACGACACCTGCGAGGTCTCGCTCACCGACGTATCGCAGGTCGTCGGTAGCGTACTGCAGGACATCGATACGCAGATGGTCGCTTCGGTCGTTGAGGACGAAATGCTCTTTGGCCTCGAGAACTTTGGCGTTCCGCACGATCAGATCGAGCAGCGCGTGAGCGAGACGCTTAAGACCGTCGGTATCAGCGACCTGCGCGACCGCGAGATCGCCACCCTCTCGGGCGGCCAAAAGCAAAAGGTAGCTATCGCCGCCATCCTCGCCATGCGTCCGCGCGTCTTAGTGCTCGATGAGCCAACCGCAGCGCTCGATCCCGCCAGTTCCACCTTGATCTTCGAGACGCTGCGCGAGGCAAACCGCGCGCTCGGCATCACCATCGTCGTCGTTGAGCAAAAGGTCGCTTTACTTTCGGAGTACTGCAACCGTGTGTTGGTGCTCGATCACGGCCAGATCGCGCTGCAAGGTGAGCCGCACGAGGTCTTCGCACGCACCGACGAGCTTCGCACCATCGGCGTCGATTGTCCGCGCGTCACGCGCATCTTCAACAGTCTCGAGGCCGATGGCTTGGTAAGCGGCACGCCCTGTCTGGATGTCGACGAGGCAGAACGCCTGATCACGGAAATCGTCGACCCCGACCGTGCGACAAGCGATACCCAGGCGCCCGCAGGCTCCCCGCACGCGCCGTCGCTGCGCCCGCATGCGAAAGACGCCGAGCCGGTGCTCACCTTTGACCATGTCGAGTTTTCTTACCCCCATGGAGGCGCCGCCGTCCACGACCTCAACTTGACGCTCTACCCCGGCGAGCTCGTGGGCATTGTCGGCCAAAACGGAGCCGGCAAAACCACGCTCACCAAACTGCTCACGGGTTTGCTCAAGCCCGCATCGGGCAGCGTACGCGTTACGGGCTTGGACACGGCATCGGTTCCCACGAGCCGCATCGCACACGAAGTGGCAACGCTTTTCCAGAACCCCGACCGCCAAATCTGCAAAGACACCGTGCTCGACGAGGTCGCCTTTGGTCTAGAACTTGCCGGCATCGACCGCGCCGAAGCCCTGCGTCGCGCCCAGCTGGTCATCGACCGCTTTGGTCTGCCCGCCGACGAGGCACCGTTCTCACTGTCGCGCGGCCAACGCCAGATGGTGGCGCTCGCCTCCGTTGTGGTGATCGAGCCCAAGATCGTGGTGCTCGACGAGCCCACGAGCGGCCTGGACTACCGCGAGTGCATGACCGTGATGGAAACGGTGCGCACCATGGCAGAGCGCGGTTGCGCCGTCATCATGGTCTGTCACGACATGGAAGTCGTTTCCGACTTTGCCGAGCGCATCGTGGTGATGGCCAACGGTCGCATCCTCGACCGCGGCCGCACGCACGAGCTGTTCTCGAACATCGAACTCATGCAGCGTGCCTACGTTGAGCCGCCCCAGGTCATCGAACTCTCGCGCCGTCTGGCATCCACCGTCTCGCCCGCCTTTACGCAGGTGAGTGAGGTCACTGATATCGTTCGCATTACCGAGGAGATGGTCCGCCGTGGTTAACGTCATTGACTACATGCCGGGCGACACGCTGCTACACCGCCTGAACCCCGTCATCAAACTGGGCCTCGCCGCCACCATCATCATCGGCATTTTCTTGTCCGACACCTATGTGGCACTGCTGGGCTTTCTGGCACTCACGCTCGCGCTGGGAGCCTACGCCGGCGTCGTCGACCGCCTGCTCGCTCTGCTCAAGCTACTGATTCCACTCGCGCTCATCATGCTGGTGCTGCAGCTGGCTTTTATGCGCGATGGCAACGTGGTGTGGAGCTTTGTCACCGATGAAGGCCTCATCACCGGAACAAAGGCCTGTCTGCGTCTGCTGGGCGTGGCGCTACCGCTTATTCTGATGCTCATGGTGACCAAGCTCAACGACCTTGCCAACGCCTGCGTCGAGGTGCTGCACGTTCCGTATCGTTACGCCTTCACCTTTACCACGGCGCTGCGCTTTGTGCCAGTGTTTGGCCAGGAGATGAACGCCATCATGGAGGCGCAGACCGCACGCGGCATCGAGTATGACACCAAGAACCCCATCAAGAAGCTCAAGCTCATGCTGCCGCTGTGCGTGCCGCTACTGATCTCGAGCGTGGGTAAAACCGATGCCACGGCCCTGGCAGCCGAGCAGCGCGGCTTCTACCTGCGCACGCGCGCGAGCTCGTACAAGCGCTACCCCATCAAGGGCCTGGACATTGCCATACTTATTGTCAGCATTGCCCTCATCGTCCTCGGCTTCCTGTTTTAACCCATCGCCCCCGGCAACCGACAAATTCAAAAGGCCTCGGCTCGCACCAAACGAGTCGAGGCCTTACTGTTCCCCCAGATAAAACCTACCAAAATAAACCTGTCTCTTTTTGGCAGGTCGAGGGCTACAGGCGGTAGGGGGCGCCGCTGCGGATGATGGATTCGCGCACCAGGACGTCCATGGCGTCAAGGGTAATCTCGGGCATCTCCCGGTACTTTTGCAGCACCGAGAGCTCGGTGCAGGCCAGAATGACGCGGTCGCAGCCGCTGCGGGCGAACTCCCACATCACGCGGTCAAACTTGTCCATATCGGGCTCGCGTCCGGCCTTCACGTCATCATAAATCAGCGACATCACGTCGGCCTGGCGCTTCTCGCTGGGATAGACGACCTCGACGCCCGCGGCCTCGCACTCGCGCCCATAGACGCCTGCACCCACGGTGCCGTCAGTGCCCATGATGCCGATCTTGCGCACCGGCTCGGACGGCATGCTCAGGTTGGGATCGAACTCGCACTCCCCCATCACCGCGCCCGCCAGGGCATAGCGCACCGACTCACGCGGCATGTGGATAATCGGCACCTTGGTAAACGACTGAATCTGGTCGTAGAAGTAGTGCGATGTGTTGCAGGGAATGGCAATGTGCGCGCAGCCCAGTGTCTCGAGCGCCTGTGCGCACTCCTTCATGGTCGCCAGCAGCTCGGCATGCTCGCCGGTCTTGATGGCCAGCGTACGGTCGGGCATGGTCGACTTGGAAAGCACCACCATGTCGATATGCTCCTGATCACAGGCAGCAGCCGTATGACGCACGACCTGGTCGTAGTAATACGACGTGGCCTCAGCGCCCATGCCGCCGATAACTCCCAGCTTTTCCATCGCCGCCTCCTTGGTGACGCTCGCACCGTTGCGCGTATCATGCCCGCGCCCGCCCGATGTAAACCGGGCGGGCGCCGCGCTCATCTACTTGTAATACGTCTTGAACAGCTTAAAGTGACGCAGCTTGGTGTGCCGCATGCGCAACCAGCGGTTAAAGACAAAATCGCCCTTCATAAACGAAGGATCGGCGGCCTTGCCCTCCTTGGCCAGACGATGCGCCTTCGCACGCAGCTCGGGGTCCTTGACATACTTGTCAACGACACCCATGGGGACGACCATCCACAGAGCCTCGTCCTGCGCCGTCACAAATTCCGGCTCAAACGGACGGTTATAGACGTACTCATCCACCACGTACTTGGCAACGTTAAAGCCGCTGTTGGTGACGTAGTAGTTACTGCGGCCCTGACGCGTGTTGAAGTCGAAGAACTTAAACGAACCATCGCGTTGGTCGTACTTGACGTCGAAGTTGGAGAAGCCCGTGAACTTAAGGTCCTCAAGCAGCTTGCGCACGCCACCCATGAGCTCGTCGTTGGGCTCGGTGATGATGCAGGCGTGGTTGCCGACACCATGGGGCTGATGCTCCTCGAGCAGCACGTGACCCAGGCACATCATGCGAACCTTGCCGTTGCGGTCGGAATAACTGGTAAGCACGCGCATGTACTCGTCGTTGCCGGGCACGCGGTCCTGCAAGATGAGGTCATCGGTGTAGCCACTGGCGTACACATCGCGAATGACCTGCTCCAGCTCGGCGCGATCGGCAATCTCGTAGGCCTTCTTCTGGCCCTCGAACTCGTGCTCCCACCACATGATGCCGTCAGAGGGCTTCAGAATCATCGGGAAGGGAAAGTCGATCTGGTCGAGCACCTCGGCGGAAGCCTCGCCCTGGGCGTTGAGCATCGCCATGGTAAAGGTAAACGTGTGCGGATAGGGCACACCGTGCTTCTCGCACAGCTCGTAGAAGATCTCCTTCTTCTGGCACTGCTCGAGCATGCTGTAGGGCGCATAGGGCGCGATGACGTTGGAGGCAAGCTGGCCGGCATCCTGAGCCTGTGCGGCAAGCGCGACGTAGTTATCGCCGCAGCCCATGAGGATAATCTTCCTATCGGGATTGGCCTGTGCAATGCCGTTGACGGTCTCGATCATGACCGGCATAGTGTCGATATCCACATTGGGCGTATAGTCGATAATCTGGCTGCGGTATGCAGGACCCGTCTGATACTTGCCAAAGACCAGGCTCTTGACCTGATACTCCTCGTAGAAGGCGCGCGCCACCGAATAGGCGTTGATATCGCCGCCGAGCAGCACGGGTATAAACTCGCGCTCTGTAAACTGCAATGCCATGGAAACTTCCTATCATCAACTGCCCGTACGATGGGCGGTCTTTATGCAACTGGTTTATTCTAGCGTGCCAAACCGTCGCTTCCCAAAGTTCCACCATATCTATGGCAAGCAGGCGCTTATGATCGAGCCCGCAGGGTTCCGTAACGTTAAAGTTGAACTCTATGGTTTCTTAACAATTCACTATAACTGCAGGTCAAGGCCAAAACCTCAAGTTCAACTTGACCCTTTAGAACCTTTAAGGTTCAAGTTGAAGTCGAAAGCAGTAGTAGAATACCTTTCGAACTATAACCTACGATTGATTGCAGAGGGACTGGATGCAGCATTCGAACCATCGCACCGCAGCGCTCATCGCGTCGAAGCCGGCTCGTATCATCACGAGCGCCGCTCTTGCCGTTACACTGACGGCCGCGCCGATGCTCTCCCCCGTCGCAGCCTATGCCGCCTCGCAGGCAACGCAGGATCAGCTTTCCGCTGCCCAGCAGAAAATCGAAACCGCCACGAGTGCCTACAACGAAGCCCGCACCAAGCTCGAGGATCTGCAGAAGCAAATCGACACTAACGAGGCAAGCATCGAGAAGATCGAAGCCGAACTTCCCGATCAACAGGCCAAGGCGAGCTCCGCCATGCGCGATCTGTATAAGTACCAGAAGGGCACCAACCCCATCGTGAGCTTCCTGGTCAACGCGCAGAGCCTGGGCGAGTTCATCACCACCTGCAAGTACACCAACCAGATCACGAGCTCGAGCGTCGACGAGATCGAAGAGCTCAACAAGATGCAGACCGAGCTCGAGCAGAACAAGACCGAGCTCGAGCAGGCGAAGTCCCAACTCGAGACCGAGCAGAAAACCGCCGAGGACGCACTGGCACAGGCCCAGCAGCTTCGCAGCGAAGCCCAGGCAAAGGCCGAGCAGGAGAATGCCGCAGAGCTGGCCAAGCTCGAGGCCGACAAGGCCGCTGCCGCCGAGAAGCTCTCGGGCGAGGGCGTGAGCGGCAACAACTCCAACAGCCAGGCCAATAACGCCAACACCACTATCGACACCACGGTGAACAACTCCAATACCGGCAACTCCGATTACGACTCGTTTATCAACGAGTGGACGAGTCGCATCGACAACTACCTCGCCGGCTCCCCCATGGCAGGCCAGGGTTACAACTTTGCCGTGGCAGCCTGGAACACCGGTGTTGACCCTCGCTGGTCTCCCGCCATCGCCTGCATCGAGAGCAGCAAGGGCCTCTATTGTGCCGGCTCCTATAACGCCTGGGGCTGGAGCGCCCGCGGCGGCGGCTGGCGGAGCTTTGGTAGCTGGAGCGAGGGCGTCTCTGCCCACGTTGCCTACCTGGGCGCCAACTATGGCTCCACGCTTACCCCGGCAGCCGCCAAAAAGTACTGCCCGCCCACGTGGCAGGACTGGTACAACAAGGTTGCAACCCAGATGAACCGCATCTAAGATCAACGTCAAAGGGCCCCAATTGGGGCCCTTTTTCTTTTACGCGACGGAGGTATCGACGACGCCAGTCGCGTTTGCAATGGCAACAATGATAATCATTACCAACAAGAGCACACCCATAGCCTTGAGCCAGAGCTTTGCAAGCTTTTTACCGCGGTATCTATCGAGTAGCTCAAACCGCCGGCGAAGGCGGCGTTTGTCGAGCATCACAAAATGGATGAGCACTACGAGACCGTCGACGAAGATAAAATACTCAATCGCGAGAAACCACATCGGGTAGTTTTGGTTGGCGCCCGTAGGATGAAAAACGGCAAAATGGCTTCCGGCAAAGAAAACAAGTAGCGAAAGATAGACGAATGCGTTCCAAATGCGCCCAACGGTGTCGGGAATGCGGGAGAGTAAATTCGGGCGCTCAGGCACCAACGGCAATCCGCCCTGAGACTGATCCGTGGGGAGCACGGGCGCAGGGCACACGGCTCGCCGCTCCGGAGGCTCTTGGAAGGAAGCAGCATTCGGCGCGGACGACGGCGTCGGTGCGGACAACGCATAGGATGCACGCGCAGCGTGCCCTAGCGCCTTCGCGCTTGCAAAGCGCTTGTCCGGATCGAGCGCCATCGCCATGCAAATAACATCGGCAAGCGAGGCGGGGATATCATATGCCTCGCATTGCTCACGCATGTTCCGACCCGGCTTGGGGTCGGCCCCCGTCAGACAAAAGAACAGCAGGGCACCGAGCGCATAGACATCGCTGCGCACGCTCGTCTGGCCAAAACCATACTGCTCGGGCGGTGCATAGGGACGCGTGCCAAACTTAACGGTATCGGCATCGGCTCCCTCGCGCCACACGCGAGCGATTCCCAAGTCGATAATCACCAGCGATGAAAATGTCATGCCTGTATCGGGCGTATAGTTTGCGCCCGATACGATGATATTCGAGGGCTTTAGGTCGCGATGGATCACCGGCGCAGCCATCTCCCCCGCCGACGCAAAGCCGGCATGGAGCTCCGCAACTGCATCACAAAGGGCGCCAAACAGCTCACAGGCATAATCGGGCGTCGCACCCAAACGCCCACCAGGGCCCCGAGCGTTTCGCCTTCGATGTATTCCATGACCACGCAAAGCTCGTCGCCCACGCGGCGGCAATCGACAATCCGAGGCAAGTGCTCGTAACGTCGCCCAGCATGCTGGGCCGCAAACAGGCGTTCATACGCCCCGCCAATCTGGGCCGACGCGTCGATGCGCTTGCGAACAAAGGGGCCAAGAGATCCTCCGCCGGAGCCCTCAAAGTACACGAGCTCGGTCGTCTCGACGTCGGAGTGCTTGAGCACACGGTCTACGCGATAGCTGTCATCACGCTCAAGTGACGCCAGGTGTCCGGCGAGCGCAGCGGTCAGCTCATCATCGGAATATGTTGGGCTCTGAGTATCCATAGCGTCCATAATAACGCAGGGCGCGGACGCCCCATGACGCCCGTGCCCTGCACGTTCTAAATATCGTGAACACCGCTTCCGCCGGCAGCCAACCGTTAGCTCACCGTCTCCTCACCAAAGCGATACAGCTCCTCGTTCACCTTTTGCAGGCTGCAGCCACGATCGATACAGAAAATGATGATGGCGTCACGGCGGTCCTTGCAGTTGAGGACATTGGCGCCCGCCGCCGACAAGGCGCGGTTGGTCTCCTTGAGCGTCAGCGCCATGGCAAAGGCAATCTGCAGCACCTTATTGCGGCTCGGATGCCGCGCACCGGTAAAGATCTGATAGCCAAACGTCTCGTTGAGGTCGGCCATACGCACCACGCGCGAGCGCTCCAGCCCCTTTTCTTCCAAAAGCTGTTTCAGATACTCCGAAAGCGACGGGGCGGTAAAGTCGTGCTCTTTGATATAGCCCTCGATACTCGGAGCATCGAGCAGCTCGTTGAGCAACTCTTCGGTTAGCTTCTTATCAGGCATATGGCCTCACCCCCCAGCTCGCATAGTAACCATGTTTTTAATTCTAGTTAAAAACCGCTCACGTCAGAACGTTCCCAGCTGGCAACCTGGTCGGGAGATACCGTGCTCATCGCTTCGAACTTCCAGGTGCCGCCCGCTTTGAGATGGTTGGTGTTCGCAAGAGCCGTTCCCACCTGATTGCCGTCTGCGTCATACAGAACATACTCAATCTGAATGTAGCTTTGCTCTTTATCCGTATTATTGGTCAACGTGCCAGTGATCTTATACGCGAACTGATTAGACGTATCCCCGGCCTCATCCGAAACCGTATAGGGTTCTTGTGCCTCTTTTTTCTCCTCGACTTGCTGGGTCTGTTCGGCAGGCTTTGCTGCATCACCCGTAGACGAATCAGACGAGTTACCGCCCATAGAACCCACGACGCCGGCAACAACGAGCACCACGATGACGCCCAAAACGATCTTGCCGATCGGCTTCTTTCCCTCTTTTGCCATTATGCATCCTTCCTACGATCCGGCTACCGTGCCGGCACACAGCACATCGTAGGAGGCAGCGAGCTCAAATTCATTAGCTGGGAGCTAATGTCGCAGCACAGCTTGCCACCTGGCACTCATTGAGTCTTTTTTCCTTCACCGAACTCACTCCATTGTTGTTGACTATTAAACATTTAGACGTAAACTGCTTTGTTACCTTGTCAACATCTGAAAGGAACCTCATTGGGAAAAGACGTACTGGTGCAGCAACTCGTCGACTCATTCGACAGCTGGCCCGCCAAAAATTCCGGTTGCGGATCGTCCCGCATGACACAAGAGCTCTATCCTTTTGACAAGCTCTTCTCTCCCATCAAAATTAACAAGCTCACCGTCAAAAACCGCATTGTCATGGCACCGATGGGCAATATCGACATGTGCGAGGAAACTGGCCGCCCCAGTGACATGATGCTGCAGTACTTTTTCGCCCGCGCCAAAGGCGGCTGCGGCCTCATCACAACAGGACTCGTACCGGTAAGCCACGGCATCGATACCACGGTCACCGAGCTGGACAAGCTCACCTATTTCCCGCGCATCGATCGAAGCCGAACCGTTATGGCAGGCTGGCGCGACCTTGCCCAAGGTGTCCATGCCTTCGGATCACGCATTTTTGTCCAGCTTACGGCCGGCCTCGGCCGCGTGGGCAACCCGCAATGCCTCATCACGCAAAAGAAGTTTCCGGTCTCGGCGAGTTTCTTGCCTAACTACTACATCCCCGCCATTCCATGCATGCGCCTCTCGGACCAAAAGCTGCGCCGTATCGTAAACAATATCGGCCAAGCGGCGGCCGATGCTCATGCCATGGGCATCGATGGCGTCTATTTGCACGGGCACGAGGGTTATCTTATCGAGCAGCTCGGAAACCCCGCCTTTAACCATCGCAAGCTCGGACGTTATGCCGATTGGCGTCAGTTTGGCCTCGATATGATCAAAGAAATCCGTCGCCGCGTTGGGCCCGACTACCCCATCATGTACCGCATCGACCTTTCGCTTGCACTCGAGGAAACCTATGACGAGCAGGTCATGAATTCGACCTATCTGGGACGCATGCGCGGCGGCCGTACAGTCGAACAGACCCTGGGTTATATGGAAGAGCTCGTGGCGGCGGGAGTAGACATCTTTGACGTCGACCTTGGTTGCTATGACAACTGGTGGATGCCCCACCCGCCTGCGAGCATGCCCGCAGGCTGCTTCGTTCCCGTGGCGCGCGCCGTTCGAGAGCGCTTTGCCGCCGACAATATCCGCTCCAATGCCGGCCTTCCCGTACCCGTTGTCGCGGTGGGTAAGTTGGGCTACCCCGACATTGCCGAACGCGCCCTTCGCAATGGCGACGCCGATATGATCATGCTCGGACGCCCGCTGCTTGCGGATCCCGAGTGGCCCAACAAGGCGTACGCCGGTCGCGTGGCAGATATTCGCCCCTGCATCGGATGCCAGGAAGGATGCCTCAACGAGTTTGTCGAAGGGGGCCATCCGCAGTGTGCCGTCAATCCACGCTGCAGCTTTGAATACCTCATGCCCCAGACACCCGCTCCCGCCAAAGAACCCAAACGCATAGCGGTGATAGGAGCCGGACCCGCTGGGATGGTCTGTGCGCTAATCGCCGCGCGTCGTGGCCACGACGTAAAGCTCATCGATGCCGAAGATGAACTTGGAGGAAAACTCCTCTCCGCCAGCGCCGCCCGGATCAAGTTCGACCTCGATAACTACCGATCATATCTTGTTCGACAGGTGCGCGAGCAGGCAGAAAAACCCAACGGGAACCTGACACTCGAACTTGGACGGGCAGCACGCGCCGAAGATCTTGCAAAAGCAGGCTTCGACGCAATCGTGTGCGCGACAGGCACTTCCAATGCAATACCGCCCATCCCCGGTCTTACGGAGCTTGCAGCATCGGGCCATGCCGTGCTGGCAACGCAGCTACTGCGCCAACCCGCGCTGCTTGGCAACGCCAAAACCGTCACCATCATTGGCGGAGGGGCCGTGGGCTGCGAGGTTGCCCAATGGCTCACCGTCGAACACGGCATACCACAGGTCAGCGTAATTGAAATGCTGCCTCACATGATGCAGGGCGCCTGCACGGCAAATCGCGGCCACCTACTCCATACGCTCAGGGGACGCAATGTGCGGCTCCTCAATATGACACGCGTCGAGCGCGCGGAAGTCGGCGGCAAACGCGAGTCTGGAGCCCCATCGAGGTGTGCGCGTCTCCACTTGAGTCGCAACTGCCACAAAAACGTTCCCGACCCCTACGTCTCGTGGTCACCGGTCTTGCCCGAGAACGTCGAAAACCCGCTTGCACCCAAAATCGGCAACGACTGGAAGTCACTCGAGCTAACCTGCGACTTGGTAATCATTGCCTGCGGCGGACACCCCGACGACGCGCTGTTCTACAAACTGCAGCAGACGCACGCCGCTGACGAGCTGCATAACATCGGCGATGGGTTTGCGCCCGGCCGTGTGCTCGAAGCGGTCCGTGCGGCATACCGACTCGGCACCAATATCTAACACGAAAGGATGGGCTCACAGATGAACCTGACCTCCCAACAACAAGCCCTGCTCGACGGCGCCAAGGGCCCCGCCATGGCCAAAGTGGTCAAGACCCTCGTTATGTACGGCGAATGCTTTGGCGCCGAGCGTATGGTTCCCGTGACCGGCGCAAACGGTCATCTTGTCACAAGTTTTGGCCTCTCCATGCTCGGTCCAGTCTATGACCTTATGGATGAGCTGCTGAAAGACGGCGCCCTGTCCGGTCAGTCATTCTCGGTCGACCCGAGGCCCCTCGACCCCGCCGTCCCGGCCAACCCGCTGCAAAAGCTGCTGTTCAAGATTATGTATTCCAAACAAGACGATTATGAGGCACAGCTGCGCAGCATGGGTCTATTGGACAACGATGCTTTCACCTGCACCTGTTACCAGCCCGAGGTTGGCAATCGACCTCGGCGTGGCGACATCCTAAGCTGGGCAGAAAGCAGCGCCGTGGTCTTTGCCAACTCCGTGCTGGGCGCTCGCTGCAATCGCAACTCCGGCATCATCGAGATGTTCGGCTCAATTGCCGGCTTTGTCCCGGAATTCGGCCTGCTCACCGATGAGGGCCGCAAGGCGACCTGGATCATCGAAGTCGACTGTAAGCGCAAGCCCGAAGCGCAAGTGCTTGGCAGCGCCATTGGCATGAAGGTGATGGAAGACGTCCCTTACATTAAAGGCCTCGACCGCTGGCTTGGCCGCGAACTCACACCCGGCACGCAGGACTACCTTAAGGACATGGGCGCCGCCAGCGCATCGAACGGCGCTGTCGGGCTCTACCACGTGGACGGCATCACGCCCGAGGCCGTCGAACAAGGCGAACACCTCATAGCACTAGACGCCCAAATCTATCGCATTGACGACGCCGAGCTGGAACGCATCCGCTCGAGCTACCCCGTTATGTGGAAGAACCCGGGCGCACGCCCCAAGCTTGCCTTCATCGGCTGCCCCCACCTCTCGTCTGCACAACTCGCCCATTGGGCAGACGCCATCTGCGATGGGCTGAGCGCCTCCGGCAAGTGCCGCGTGCAAGTACCCACCGTACTGACCGCCGCCCCATCCGTGGCAGACGCCTTCCGCAAGACTGCGGCATACAGACGCCTCTCGACTACCGGTGCCGTCGTCTCGAGCATCTGCCCGCTTATGTACACCAACAACCCGCTGTGCGGCAGCATGCCCATCATCACCAACTCCAACAAGTTGCGTACGTACTCGGCATCGCGCTACTACACCGACGACGAAGTGCTCGCCTACGTCACCACCGGAAAACCAATCAAATAGGAAGGCGACTCCTCATGGGAAAAAATCTTTCACGGCCGCGTCGTTGTCCCCGGAACTGCCCACGCCAAGGCACTTGTCTCTCACGGAGGGCTCAACACGCTCGCATCGTTTCAGAAGGCACTGATGCTTTGGCGACAAAAAGGCCACGTGTTCCGACCAAACAATCCGACTTGTACGGCAAACCTTTGCCGGGATGTGCCTTGTGTCTTCCGCAGACTATCGGCTCCACCACAGGCGGCATGGTGCTCTTCTGCGCCACCAAAATGGGGCGCCAACCCGCATGCCTGCTGTTTTCCAAACCCATTGACAGCCTTGCCGCCGCTGGCGCGATCCTCTCGGGTGTATGGACCGACACCCCCATGCCCACCATTGACAACCTGGGCGATGAGTTTCTCGATGCTGTGTCGACGGGAGACGCCATCACCGTGACCGAAGACGGCACGGTCATCGTCGGCTAAGGCTATCCGACCCGCCGCCCGCAGATGAGCAACGTGTTTCGCCATTTCCCACGCGCGGTGCGGGCGATAATCTTGACGTATTCGATATACAACACGAAAGGAGTCCCACCATGGGAGCATCGGTATCGGTCGCACAGGGCGCGCCTCTTGATGCAGGCACCTACAAGGCAGACGAGGCAGCCGTCGAGCGCTTTTGCGAATTGCTGCGCATCCCCACCGTTTCGCGTGAGAACATCGCCGAGCGCGACGATGAGCCCTTCAGCCAGTGGATTCCCACGCTTCAGCGACTTTACCCGCATTTCTTTAAAATCGCCGAGCTCACACGCGTCGACGACTTTGGCATGCTCCTGCGTTGGCCTGGCGCCGATTCCGCCTTGGACCCCATCGTCATGATGGCGCATCAGGACGTCGTGCCCGTCGAGGGCCAAGACTGGAAGCACGATCCCTTTGGAGCCGAGATCTTCGACGGCGAGATCTGGGCCCGCGGATCACTCGACACCAAGTGCATCGTCTCGGCTTTCTTCGAGGCCGCCGAGCATTTGATTGCCCAGGGCTTCGTTCCCCCGCGCGATGTCTGGTTCTTCTCGAGCGATGGCGAGGAAATCGCCGCACCTACTGCAACCCATGCAGTGCAGTGGCTTCGCGAGCATAACATCCATCCCTACATGGTGCTCGATGAGGGTGGCGCCGTGGCAACCGACGCCCCGCTCGGCGTCACCGAACCCGTTGCCATGGTAGGCGTGTCCGAGAAGGGCCACGTCGACCTTACCGTCACGGCGCGCGCCGACGGCGGCCATGCCTCTACGCCTGCGGCAAACGATGCCTGCCGTCTTCTCTGCCGTGTATGCGAGACTATCTCGGCCAACCCCGGCAAGCCGCAGCTCACGCCCGCCGTCGAGGCCACACTGACCGAGTTGGGTGCCCGTAGCAGCGCGACGTATCAGGCAATCTTTGGCAACCTGTGGCTCACGCGCCCCGCGGTTACCAAGATCATGGCCGCCAGCCCCGAGACCTCGGCCATGCTGCGCACAACCTATGCGCTCACGCAGCTCGAAGGCTCCAATGCGCACAATGTGCTGCCACCAGTTGCTCGCGCCAACTTCAACGTGCGCATCGCTCCGTTCGAGACCATCGCCGATGCCGTTGAGCGCGCCCGCAAGCTCGCCGCCCAGCAGTGCCGCGCCTCGGGCGTAAGCCCCGACCATGTCACCGTCGAAATCAACGAGGCGATTCCCTACACCGAGCCCGCGCCCATCTCGCCTTACGAAGACGATGCCGCCTTCAACTACATCCATCGCTGCGTGTCGGGTGTCTATCCCGAGGCCGGCTTTGCTCCCTACGTGCAGAACTCCTGTACCGACTCGCGCGAGTTCAACGAGATCTGCGATCGCGTCTACCGCTTCTGCGGCTTTATCTACTCGGGCGAGGCGCGCAAGCTCATCCATGCCGCCAACGAACGCATCGGCGTCGACGTCTACAAGCGCGGCATCGAATTCTATGTGGCGTTTCTCGCCAACCTTGAACAACTGTAGAACGGGGGCCGATAGCACCCCTCCCCGCTTTTACCGACCAGGAGAACCAGCATGACCCAACCAAATCTTAGGCGGGCGGCCCGGCTCGACACCAAGGCCGTCGCCCTCGCCTCCCTACCCTTTATGGGCATGATCAGCTTTTGGCAGGTCTACGACGGCATCGTTCCCAAGATGCTCACAGGGACCTTTGGCCTATCCAACTCGCTCACCGGCGCGATCATGGCCATCGATAATGTCTTTGGCCTGTTCCTGCTTCCGCTCTTTGGCATCCTCTCGGACCGTTGCACAAGCAAACTCGGGCGCCGAACGCCCTTTATCTTGGGCGGCTCCGCGGTGGCAATACTCTCCGTCCCGCTCATCGCGTTCGCCAACAACATGGGCAGTCTACCTCTGCTCATTGGCGCGATTATCCTCACGCTTTTGGCAATATGCGCCTATCGCACCATGACGGTCGCCATCGTGGCCGATATTACGCCTCGCCCACTTCGAACCAAGGCAGACTCGATCGAAAAGATCGTCGGCTATGCGGGAACGGGTCTTATGCTCGTCGCCATCTCGGTCATGGTTCCCAAGGCCGACAAACCTGATTATCTTCCGCTCTTTATCTTGCAGGCCGCCTTTATCCTCGTGTCGGCCGTTGTCTACGGCATCTTTGTCCGTGAGCCCGCCCTCGTCGAAAAGATGCGCGAGAAATCGCTGTCAATGGGCATCGACGAGGATCAGATTGACAAAGACGACTCCCCCGAGGCCGGCGGTAAAAATCGCATTGCAGACGCCGGCGTACGCCGCTCCATCATCATGCTGCTCGCCGCAACGTTTTTCTACTACATGAGCTATAACGCCATGACCACCAATATCAGCCGTTATGCCGATTTGTTCTACGGCATGGAGGGCGGTTCCTATGCCATCATCAATATCGTGACGATTGCAGGCGCGCTGCTAAGCTACGTACCCCTGGCAAACCTTTCGCTCAAAATCGGCCGCAAAAAGGTCGCCCTGGGCACCGCCGTCATCATGGTTTTGTGCCCCGCGCTTCTTTGGCTGGCACCCGGCTTCTCGCCCGTGTTGTACGGCGTCTTTTTGTTGATGGGCGTCGCGCTGGGCGGCGTGGACCTGTGCGTGTACACGATGATTCTGGAGTGTTGCAGCTCCCAAAGCGTGGGCCGCTACTCCGGTTACTACTACACCGTGAGCATGGCGGCTCAGGTGGCGACGCCGATTCTCTCCGGCATCGTTATGGACGTGGCGCCGTCGATGCTCTTCGCCTACATCACGGCAATGGGCATGATTATGGCCGCGAGCATTGCCGCCGCCAAGCACGGCGATGCCATCTTGATCGACGAGGTCGCTCGCCGCGAGGCAGCCAAGTAGGAGACCGAATTAACTACCGTGCGAAAGGGGTCGGATGGGCAAAGCGCCCATCCGACCCCTTTTTCGTTTCATCCTCAAGAAGCTTGTCGAAGCCTACCCCACCGTGACGGATTCCCCAGTAAAGGTGCTGATGAGCAGCAGGATAAAGAACGCCAAGTAACTGATGCTCAGCGGGTACGCAATAATCAGGAAGACGACCCAGCCGACATTGGTCTTGCCGTCGGCACGGCGTTGCTCGCGAGAACGGCATAGCCAAATCGTCACGCCAATGGCCACAATCAACAGCGCAAGTGCCGCTGCTGCCAGTCCAGCAAGCGCAAACATCACGCCAATGCTCACAGCAATAACCGGGAGCAGCAGCAAGCCGCACCCACCAGGACTATACACGGCAGACCATCGGCGTCGTTCCATCGTCACTCCAAGCCAAGCAATCGTTTGTAGACATCGAGTCCTTTGAGCAGGACTTCCTCGTCAAAGAGCACGGTATCGGTGTGAAGGGCACTCATCGCATAGGCTGGGCAGCCATCAGCGTCAATCGGGTTTTCTTGCCCCTCTGGCACACCCGTGCCCAGCAAGAAGAACACACCCGGCAGATGGCGCTGATAGAAAGCGAAGTCCTCGGCAATCAGCAAAGGCTCATCCACGAGCTGCAGCTCGGGCAAAGCAGGCGCGACATTGGCAAATAGCTCGGGGTCGTTGTCAACCGGCGGATAGCCCTCGGCAAAGTCGAGATCGTACGTGCAGCCCGTTGCAGCGCATGCCTCATCAAGCACGCGGTGCACGCCCTCGCGTGCACGGTCGAACATGTCGTCTGTAAACACACGCAGGCTGCCGGCCACATGGGCCTCCCCCGCCACCGCATTGCAAACGGTACCGGCCTGCAGCAGACCAAACTTGCCGATACAGGGCTCGTCGGTGCCCAGCTCGTCCATCAATTCGCGCTCGGCGACCAAGAACTTGGCAGCCGCCAGCGCCGCATCGTGTGATTCGTTTACGGGAACGCCGTAAGTCTTGGCGATATGGATACTTGTCCCGTGAATGCGTACGTGCGTCTCACTCGAGCGCGCCAGCAATGGACCGGAGCAGCTCGCCAACGTGTTTGCAGGCAGGTCGGGCCATACGTGGAACCCGAAGATGCGATCTGCCCCATAGCGCTCGAATACGCCGCTCTCACACACCGTCTTGGCGCCACCGGTCGTTTCCTCGGCCGGCTGAAACACAAAGAGCACGTTGCGCTTGATGGCACCCGGCTGCTCACGAACCGCTCGGTCGACAAAAGTCGCCGCCGCGAGCGCCATGGCCATGTGACCGTCGTGACCGCACGCATGCATCTTGCCGGGATGCGTCGAGGCAAAGGCCGCGCCCGTTGCCTCCGCGATGGGCAGGGCATCCATGTCGGCGCGAATCGCCGTAGCATGCGCGGCGTCCGTACCGGCATCGAAGAAAGCGCAGACACAGCTGGGACACGGATGGGTCACCTCGCAGGCGAGCGGCCTCAACACGCCCTCAATATAAGCGATAGTCTGTGGAAGATCGAAGTCGAGCTCCGGGATCCTGTGCAAGTCGCGCCGATAGCGACGGAGTTCTTGGAGCTCGGTCATAAAGGTTCCTTTCATAGGTGCGCGCCAGTTGCCATCTTATTGTGCCGCAAGATTGCCGCACCCTTATTTCCAGCATATCCCTGCATTTTTTAAACGTTATATACGAATACTCTTGTTTGGTAAAGTGCAACGTGGTAGGGTCGTTACCACTTGATAGAGGCGCGGGCACGAAGAACCGCGGGCGAGCCGGCAGGCTTTGACCCCGTGGGGAGGCGAAACCCGCCGAACTGGGCTTTTCGGGCACGAACAACCTGGTGGGCCTGCGGGAAACACCCGCAGGACTGTCTGCAGCAATGCGGGAGCGCTATCCGGACATTGGGTCCACGCTATGCGGATTCGATGCGCAGATGGCGCCGTCTGGATAGCGAGGTTTACGGGACATGGCATTGACCCCCAACGAGGCATATGCGGCCAAGCAGCCGTTTGTGGACAAGGAGACGCTCGAGCATATCATCGAGCAGTTCCCCACGCCGTTTCATCTATATGACGAGGCGGGCATCCGCCGCAACATGCAAGAGGTGCGCGACGCCTTCGCATGGAACCCGGGCTTTAAGGAATACTTTGCCGTCAAGGCAAATCCCAACCCGGCGCTCATCTCCATTCTCAACGAATACGGCTGCGGCTGCGATTGCTCGAGCTATACCGAGCTCATGATTGCCCGCTCGCTAGGCATCACGGGACACGACATCATGTTCTCGTCCAACGACACGCCGGCTGCCGACTTTGAGCTCGCCGACAAGCTGGGCGCCATCGTCAACTTTGACGACATCAGCCACATCGAATTCTTTGAGCGCGTTGCGGGCCCCATCCCCAAGACGGTCAGCTGCCGCTTTAATCCGGGCGGCTTGTTCCAGCTCTCCAACGGCATCATGGATAACCCCGGCGACTCCAAATACGGCATGACCACCGAGCAGCTCTTTGAGGCCTTCCACATGCTCAAAGCCAAAGGCGCCGAGGACTTTGGCATCCACGCATTCCTTGCCAGCAACACCGTCACCAACGACTACTACCCCAAGCTCGCGCGCATCCTCTTTGAGCTTGCCGTGCGCCTGGAGCGCGAGACCGGTGCACATGTCGCCTTCATCAATCTGTCCGGCGGCGTCGGCATCCCCTACCTGCCCGAGCAGCAGGCCAACGACATTCACGCCATCGGCGAGGGGGTGCACGCGGCCTACGACGAGATCCTGGTTCCCGCCGGCATGGGCGATGTAGCGATCTGCACCGAGATGGGCCGCTTTATGATGGGCCCCTACGGCTGCCTGGTCACCAAGGCCATCCACGAGAAGCAGATCTACAAGGACTATATCGGTGTCGACGCAAGCGCCGTCGATTTGATCCGCCCTGCCATGTATAGCGCCTACCACCACATTACGGTGATGGGCCAGCCGGGTGGCGACGACAAGACCACAGCGCCCGTCACGGACACCTACGACATCACGGGCAACCTATGCGAGAACAACGACAAGTTCGCCATCGATCGCGAGCTGCCGCATATCGACATGGGTGATGTGCTCGTGATTCACGATACCGGCGCGCATGGCTACTCCATGGGCTACAACTACAACGGCCGTCTGCGCTCCGCCGAGGTGCTGCTGCGCCCCGATGGCTCGGCCGACCTCATCCGCCGCGCCGAGCGCCCGGGCGATTACTTTGCCACACTCGACGTGCTGCCGAGCGGCCGAGAGCTGCTGGCCAAGTCGCGCGCCGAAAGTGCTCGCCGTCGCGCCCAAGACGAGCGCCTGGCAGTCGCCGCCCAATGGAACAAACGCATCCAGATCGCGGACGCGAAGGAGAAGAACATGGACATCCGCAATCTTGAGGGCTCGATCGTCGCTCTTGTTACGCCGTTTAAAAAGGACGGCAGCGTCGACTTTGACGCGCTCGAACGCCTTATCGATTTCCACCTGCAAAACGGCACCGATGCCATCCTCACCCTGGGCACCACCGGCGAGAGCGCCACGATGACCGATGACGAGGACAACTCCGTCGTCGCCGCCGTGGTCAAGCATGTTGCAGGACGCGTCCCCGTCATCGCCGGCTCGGGCTCCAACTCCACGCAGACGATGCTCACCAAGTCGCTCACCTACCAGGGCTTGGGCGCCGACGGCCTGCTGCTCATCACCCCCTACTACAACAAGTCCAATGAAGAGGGTATCTATCAGCACTTTAAGACCGTCGCCGATGCCGTGAATATCCCCTGCATCCTGTACAACATCCCCGGCCGCTGCGGCTGCGGCATCAGCGAGCGCAATGTAGAGCGCTTGGCCGCGCACCCCAACATCATGGGTATTAAGGAAGCCTCGGGCAACGTCGCCTACGCGGCCAAGATCGCCCACCTGCTGTCCGACGACTTCCGCATGTACTCAGGCGAGGACGCGCTTACCGTGCCGCTCATGAGCCTGGGCGCTTCGGGCACCATCAGTGTGTGGGCCGACGTTCAGCCGCAGCTCGTGCATGACATGTGCCGCGCCTATCTGGACGGTGACGTGGCGCGTGCCCGCGATATCCAAATTGCCGGCCAGCCGCTCATCAATGCCCTCTTTAGCGAGGTCAACCCCATCCCCGTCAAGGAAGCACTCGCCCAGATGGGTATGATCGAGGCAAACTACCGCATGCCGCTGTGCCCCATGGCAGACGACACGCGCTCCGCACTTACCGATGCTCTGAAAGGAGCTGGTCTGCTTGATTAAGACCGTCATTATGGGAACGGGCCGCATGGGCTCGCTCATCCGCACTACCGCCGAGGGCATTGTCAACGCCGCTGGAGAGCCCGTTTTTGACATCGTCGCCCAGATCGGCTTCGACTTGTCCGAGCTCGAGAGCGCACCGGCCGCCGATGTAATCATCGACTTCTCGAACGTCGTGACCTTCGATGCCGTTGTCGCCTATGTCGAGCGCACGGGTGCCGCACTCGTTTCCGGCACCACGGGCTATACGCCCGAGCAGGTGGATCGCCTGCGCGAGCTGGGTCAGAACGCCCGCGTTATGCACTCGGGCAACTACTCTATCGGTATCGCCGCCCTGCGCCATCTGGTTGCCCAGGCCACGCGCGAGCTGCCCGGCTTTGACTGCGAGATTGTCGAGACGCACCACAGCCAAAAGGTCGACGCTCCCAGCGGCACCGCCAAGCTGCTACTCGACGCCGTGGTCGAGGCCGAGCCTGAGGCTGGCTACCACCCCGTCTATGGCCGCGAGGGCATGTGCGGCGCGCGCGACCCCAAGGAGATCGGCATGCACTCGCTGCGCGGCGGCACCGTCGCCGGCGTGCACGAGGTAAGCTTTTTCGGCCAGGACGAGGAGGTCACGCTCACGCACCGCGCCACGAGCCGTCAGATCTTCGTCAACGGCGCCCTGGCAGCCGCGCAGAAGCTCGTCACCCGCGAGCCTGGCTTCTATACGTTCGACCAGGTCATGTTTGCCTAACCAGGTATCAACCGGATCCACTCAAAGGAGAGACAGCAAATGAGTAATGCAGCCGAGATGGATGCACAGGAGATTATCAACTACATCGCAACCGCGCCCAAGAAAACGCCCGTCAAACTGTACGTGCGCGAAAAGCCGGGCATGAAGGTCCAGTGGGGCAATGCGCACGTCTACGGCGGTCGTCGTGGCAAGACCGTCTTTGGTGACTGGGATGAGCTCAAGGCACTCCTCGACGCCAACGCCGACTCCATCGACTACTACGACGTAGAGAACGACTGCCGCAACTCCGCCGTGCCCATGCTCGACCTCAAGGGTATCAACGCCCGCATCGAGCCGGGCGCGATCATCCGCGACCGTGTCGAGATTGGCGACCATGCCGTCATCATGATGGGCGCCATCATCAACATCGGCTCCGTCATTGGCGAAGGCTCCATGATCGACATGGGCGCCGTGCTGGGCGGCCGCGCCACCGTGGGCAAGAACTGCCACATCGGCGCCGGCACCGTGCTGGCAGGCGTCGTGGAGCCCGCCAGTGCCACGCCCGTCATCATCGAGGACGACGTTATGATCGGCGCCAATGCCGTGGTCCTGGAGGGCGTGCACGTAGGCAAAGGCGCTGTCGTTGCCGCCGGCGCCGTGTGCGTCGAGGACGTCCCCGCCGGTGCCGTCGTGGCCGGTGTCCCCGCCCGCGTCATCAAGATGCGCGACGAGAAGACCGACAGCAAGACCGGCCTGGAAGAGGGTCTGCGCCAGCTTTAATAGTTACGCGGTTTTGACAAACCGCGTTTTCGCTGACTTATGCTCAACCTGCGGGGCAATTCATCCCCAAACAAGAAGGCCGAAGCCCCTAGGAGCTTCGGCCTTTGCTTTCTCGCTGTAGGCGTAACGCAACTTATCGATTCTCGATGCTGCCGATATTCTTGAGCTCGATGGAGATAAGGCCGTTGGGCTCGTTGACGAACTCGATGTACTCGGAATTCGAACCCATCTCGGCCGGGAAGCTGATTTCGATACCCGTGTCGGTACGGATCTTGTGATTGCGCACGGCAGCGCGCTCGACCTGCTTGCGCTCCACGGGAACGCGCTCGGGAACCTTCTCCTCGGTCAGTGCCGCGCGCACGCTTTCCTTGATGACCGGTTCGTCCTCAAAGACCTCATCGACGATATCCCAAGGCGGCAGCTCCTCGTCATCCTCAACCTTCTCGGCAACGGCAGCCTTAACCTTGGCGAGTGCCACGGCCGTATTGGCACCATGCTCCTCGGCGACTTCCTCGACCACACGCGTCACGGTGTCGATGACCTCCTTGCCCGATACACCCGTGTCGCACTGCAGCAGGCCATCGGGGATAAGCATACGGTCCTCGCCGGCAATCTTGCGCTTCTTGTCCACGTAGCCGATCTCCATGGTACTCGCGCGCACGATGGCATAGCTCGGCACCTTTTGCGAGGGGTTTGGCAGAATAGCGTAGTGGCGCGCGATGTCGTTGCGCACCTCCCCCTCCTCGCGGCCCACTTCGTGCATAAAAGCCTGCTTGGAGCCCAGCAGCATCACGGCAAACCAGCGGGCATCCTCATCGTCATCAAAGTCCGCCACAAGCACGTCGGTGGACTCGGCTTTCTCGGCTTTGGTGAGCTCGGAGGAGATAAACTCCGCAATCTGCTGCGACAGGTCCACGAACTCGCGCTCGCCAAAGAAATAACCCTTGAGCTCGCCGCCAAACGCAGAGTTCTCGGCAAACGTGGCGCGTTTATTGTCGGCCGAGGTACGTGCGCGGCGCAGATGCGTGGTCACGAAGTTGCGCACGGTACGGCTCTCGATATCGAGCTCGCGCTGGCTCATAACGTTGACGGCAGAGTCAAAGTCCAGGATATGCAGAATCGCGTGATTGATTTTCATATACGGCATTCCGTTCTAGATCGATTTCGGCACGAACCAGTATAGCGGTCGAGCCCTCCCCGAGCGCATCGAAGATTGGTGCATCGGGGACAGGTTGCTTTGCACCAATGGCTAGCGCAGGAGCTCGGACTGCCAAGCCTCGAGCTGTTCTGCCAGACTCTTACCGGCAGCGGGCATGTCGATCTGGGTCGTTTGGGCAGCAGTGCGCATTTAAGGATTGCCACTATGGTCTGCGAGACAAAGCGGCGCGTATCTCCGTCAAAGCCCTGCGCAGCCTGGAGCATCACAGGCAGGCTCTCGCGCAGATTCCCAGCGATATCCGCAAACCGCTCAGCACCCGTAGCCTCAAACACGGAGAACAACGCATCTACAAAACGCTCGCGCTCGCTAGGCCCCACTGCAAGCAGCATCTCGCGAATGGAGCCATCAACGTATCGAGCACCGGCGGACAGGCGTTCACAGTACACGAAGTCGCGGCCATCAACCACCCAGCTAAAGGGATTGTGCTGCAGCAGGCTGAACTCGGTGCTCTCAACGATGGCATAGTCCTCCTGTGTCTCGAACATCATGCCAAAGATCGACGACCGTGGCAGAGTCTTGTCGATTCGACCGGAAAGATCGGCAAAGGCGTTACCGTTCAGAAACTCCTCGACGAAGCCCGGACCATCATGGGAATACGCCCGTTCGATTCGCGCACGGGCGACATCGGAGCACATCGCCGCACCGTACACCGCAAGGTTTCCACCCTTGGAATGACCTCCGCACAAAAGCGGCCCGTCGATCGCATCCGCCGCCTCGTCCACATAACGCGCCGCGGATTCCTGGGCCGGCACAGGATACCGGAACGCCATGTTAAAGTCCTCTTTCCAGCCCACAATCGTGCTGTCGGTCCCTCGGAAGGAAAGATAGCTAAACCCCGCCGGAAACCGGAACGCCATGGCTGCAAACTGCTCTGTCGCCACCACATCGCTCACGGCACGATAGCCGCAAACGTGCACGCCACGGTAGCGAGGGCTTGCTGCCACGGCCTCCAACAAGGCCCTGCTCCCCTCTGGATCCCACAAGTCGTCAATCATGTCCCGGTAGCACTCGGCACGCAGCAGCTCGCGTACGTCTAGGCCCTGCCAGTTCGTCAGCTCTGCCATATCACCCGGCAAACGCAAATACGACAACCAGGCAAAGACCAGGCTATCCACCGCGCAGAACGGCCGCTCCTCAAACGGATCAAACGCCGTCTGGGCATAGGTCAAAAAATTAGGCGAATCCGACATGGCCCTCCCATCAACCATGGTGTATAGGGATGGTGCATTGGGGTCAGGTTACCTTGCACCAAAAAGGCGCCCGGGCCGTGTGGACCCGGACGCCTTCATTGTAACTTTTTGCTCTAGCAAGCTTGATTTAGCAGGAGAAGTCGACGCTGTCGATGATGTCCTTGAGGGCCTTTGCAGAGGCGGTGAGCTCATGCTGCTCGCCATCGTTCAGCGGCACGGGGACGCGGCAGACAACGCCGTCGCGGCCAACGACCGTCGGCATGGAGATGGCAAGATCGGACAGGCCATACTCGCCCACCATGAGCGAGGAAACGGGCAGAACGGTCTGCTCATCGCGCATGACGGCAGTGCAGATGCGCTTAACGGCCATGGCGACGCCGTAGTAGGTGGCGTGCTTCTTCTCGATGATGGTGTAGGCGGAGTTCTTGACGTCCTCGGCGATGCGCTTCTCGGCAGCCTCATGCTCCAGATGACCGTGAAGCTCGCAGAAGGTGTTCAGCGGCACGCCGGCAACCTGGGCGCTGGACCAAGCGACAAACTCGGAGTCGCCGTGCTCACCCATGACGTAGGCCTGAACGTCGCGCGGGTCAACCTCGACGTGAGCGCCGAGCATCTGCTGCAGACGGCCGGTGTCGAGCACGGTACCGGAGCCGATGACATGGCCCTCGGGCAGGCCGGACATCTTGATGGCGGCATAGGTCAGAACATCAACCGGGTTGGAGACGATGAGCAGAATGCCGTCGAAGCCGGACTTCTTAATCTCGGGGATAATGGACTTAAAGATGTTGACGTTCTTGTTGACCAGGTCCAGGCGGGTCTCGCCGGGCTTCTGGGCAGCACCAGCGGTGACGACGATCATAGCGGCATCGGCGACATCGGAATAATCGCCAGCGTAGATCTTCATCGGCTCGGCAAACGTCATGCCGTGCGCGATATCCAGGGCCTCGCCCTCGGCGCGGTTCTTGTCCACGTCGATGAGGACCATCTCAGAGAACAGACCACTCTGCATCAGCGCGAACGCCGAAGACGAACCGACGAAACCGCAGCCGACAATAGCGACCTTCTTCTCGTTAACCATTAGAAACTCCCATCTCTCTCCACAAACAAGCCGCCCGGGAACGACCCGAGCGGCTTGCCGTAATCCCAATACATCCAATCGGGACTTTGATTATGCTCCTATTCGCAGCCAAAAATCGACCGTTTACCGAAATTGTTTGCAGAATTCGTAAAATAACTGCACGAAATCGGTTTCGAGCTATTGACGAGCCGAGACAACTTTCTAATACAGGCCCGCCTCGCGAATGGCCTCGACAGCCAAAGCGATCTGATCGGGCGGCAGGACCAGCGCCATGCGCACGTGTCCCTCGCCCGAAGGACCAAAGCTCGCGCCCGGCGTCACCACAACGCCGGCCTTCTCCATGAGCTCCTCGCAAAACGCCATGGAATCGGTGCGACCACCGGGAAGCTTGGCCCACACAAACATAGAGCCATGCGCGTTGGGACGCTCCCAGCCCAGGCCCTCAAGACCGTCGCGCAGAGCATCGCGGCGCTCCTGGTACTTCAGACGCTGCGCCTCGACCTCATCGCGCGGACCGTCCAGGCAAGCGATAGCAGCCTTCTGGATCGGGAAGAACATACCGAAGTCGATCTGGCCACGCAGCTTGGCAAAGGCCGAGACCACATCCTCGCGACCGACCAAAAAGCCGATGCGCGCACCGGTGACGTTAAACGACTTGGAAAGCGAGAAGAACTCAACGCCCACCTCGAGCGCGCCGGGATACTGCAAGAAGCTGCCGCCCGGCTCGCCGTCGAACACAATGTCCGAGTATGCGTTGTCGTGGACGATCAACAGGTCGTGCTCGTGGGCGAAAGCGATGATCTCCTCGTAGATCTCGGGCGTGCCCACCGAGCCCACCGGATTGGCGGGCAGTGACACGATCATGTACTTGGCACGGTCGGCCACCTCGGGATCGATGCCCGCCACATAGGGCAAGTAATTGTGCTCGGCAACCAGCGGATAGTACTCGAGCTTGGCATCGGCAATCTTAGCGCCCGCCTCAAAGACCGGATAGCACGGATCGGGCACCAGGATGGTATCACCCGGATCGAGCAGAGCCAGGCCCAAATGACCCACGCCCTCCTGTGTGCCGTTGCACGACTGCACCATAGACGGCGTAATGCCCGAAACGCCAAAGCGGCGCTCATAGTAATCGCACACGGCCTGCTTGAGTTCGGGCAGGTCACGCAGGGCATACTTCCACATCTCGGGATCCTGGGCTGCTTGCGTGAGCGCCTCGACCACGTGGTCGTACGGCTTAAAGTCGGGCGTGCCCACGCTCATGTTGTAAATGGTCTTGCCCTGAGCCTTCAGCGCGAGCAGTTTGTTGTTGAGCGAGGCGAAGACCTCCGCGCCAAAGCGGTCGAGACGTTGCGATGCCTGCATGGTGCCACCTTTCGATATGAAAAACGCGGCGCTCCGACAAGAGCGCCGCGCGATACGGGCCATCAGATTGCAAAAGTGTAACGCTTGCAACCCCCGTATTGGTTCAATTTAGCCAACCTTAGTCAATTGCATTGAGCGCATCGATCTGCGCAAGCCACAGACGCGAGCTGGCGTCACTCGGCATACGCCAATCGCCGCGCGGGCTGAGCGTCACCGAGCCCACCTTGGGACCATCGGGCAGGCAGCTGCGCTTAAACTGCTGAGCAAAGAAGCGACGGTAGAACGTACGCAACCACGTGTGGACGGTCTTGGCGTCGTAGACGCCCTCGAAGCTCTTGAGCGCCATGCGGTAGATCTTGCCCGGCTCAAAGCCAAAACGCAGCAGGTAGTAGAGGAAGTAGTCGTGCAGCTCGTACGGGCCCACCAAATCCTCAGTCTTCTGCGCAATCTCGCCGTCGCCCGTGGGCGGCAGAAGCTCGGGGGACACCGGTGTATCGAGGATGTCGAGCAGCGTCTCGGCAATACGCCCGCCAAAGACATCGGCAGCATAACGCACCAGATGGCGCACAAGCGTCTTGGGCACGCTCGCGTTGACGGCATACATGCTCATGTGGTCGCCGTTATAGGTAGCCCAACCGAGTGCCAGCTCCGACAAGTCGCCCGTGCCGATGACAAAACCGCCAGCCTGGTTGGCCAGATCCATCAGAATCTGCGTACGCTCGCGGGCCTGGCTGTTCTCGTAGGTCACGTCCTGCACGGTCGGATCGTGCTCTATGTCCTTGAAGTGCTGTTCCACAGCCACGTGGATCGAAACCTCGCGGAAGCTCACGCCCAGGTCGCGGGCGAGCGACTCGGCATTCGACTTGGTGCGATGCGTCGTGCCAAAGCCGGGCATGGACACGGCTGTGATACCGGTGCGCGGCAGCCCCAGCGCATCGAAGGCGCGAACTGTCACGAGCAGTGCCAGCGTGGAGTCCAGGCCGCCCGAAAGACCGATGACTGCAGCCTTGGTACCCGTATGGGCAAGGCGGGTCTTGAGGCCGGCGGTCTGCAGGTCGAGGATAGTCTCGCAACGCTCGGCCAGGTCGCCATGGTCGGCCGGCACAAAGGGCGCGCGAGGGAAGACACGGTCGATGCCGAGTGCATCGTGCAGGACAGGTTCGTCTGCCAGCACGCCCTCAAACGAAAATTCAACGGTCGTGGCCTCCGGCGCATCGTCCGCGCGCGTCCACGTCGTCGAGCGACGGCGCTCGGCAACCAGGCGGTCAAGGTCAACGTCGGCGACGGCCATATCGCAGGTGAGGAGCTTCGTGGCGGCGAGCTTAGATCCGTTTTCGTAGACGAGGTTCTCGCCCGCAAAGACCATGTCGGTCGTGGACTCGCCCTCGCTCGCATCTGCATAGGCATAGGCACAGTACAGGCGCGCGCTCTGGTTGGATATGAGGCTGCGTCGGTAATCTGCCTTACCGATAATCTCGTCCGAGGCCGACGGGTTGAGGATCACCGTCGCACCGGCAAGCGCCATCTCGGTCGAAGGGGGCGCCGGCACCCATAGGTCCTCGCAGACCTCAACGCCCAGCACCATGTCCTCGGCACCTTCATCACAGCAGCGGTAGACAAGCCCCGAACCCAGCGGAACCGGACCCTGACCGGCAAACTCGACCCACACAGGATCTGCGGGCGCCGGAGCAAACCAGCGGCGCTCGTAGAACTCGCCATAGTTGGGCAGATACTTCTTGGCCGTAAGACCCAAAAGCTCGCCCGCGCAGCACACGGCGGCGCAGTTGTAGATATTCTCGGCAACTGCAACGGGAAGACCGATGGTAAAGACAATCGGCAGCTCGCGGGTTTCATCGAGAATATGTGCCAGTGCGGTCTCGCAGGCATGCAGCAATGTACGGTTATGGAACAGATCAGCCGCGGTATAGCCGGTCAGGTTAAGCTCGGGCAGCACCAGCGCGCGGACGCCGCGCTCGGTAGCCTCGCGAACAGCCGCCAGCGCAACCTCGGCATTGCCCTCGACATCGGCCACGCGAATCCGCGGCGACGCCGCCGCCACACGCAAAAAGCCATCGTTCTTATTAGCCGAAACGCAGCATTGCCTTGTTGATCTGGACACTGGAGGCCCCTTCTACCCTGAGATTCAGTCTAACGGACGTTCACATATCTCTAACTAGCCAAAGCAACCTCTCAGTTTACTGAGACGCCAACCTGTGCTAAGAGCATGTATTCCAAAAATATCTTTAATTAAAAAAGGAGAAATCGATAATCGACTTCTCCTTTAAGCGAGGCAAGTTAATTCCGAAACTAATGGCAGAATTTATCCATGTAGTCCTCAAAGTCGAACACTTCTACCACGACGCCCTCTTCCTGAGACTCTTTCAGTTGCTCCAAGAGATCTTTGTTAATAACGTCCATGCAGAAACCTCCTCTATCTAATCAATTGTAGTATATCTGCTTTCATGCAATTATCAACCAACTTGTTTAATTGCTCCTCGTTTGTCGATAGTCCCTCTTTTTTCAAAATGTCGCGCACCTCGTTCTTAGTAATCGGCTTTTCAAACAACGAAAGCAAAGCGAACGAAAAATCATTAACCGCACACATTCTATGGGTGGCACAACTCAGCAGTACTCTTAACCCCTCTTTTGAGCGTCCGACTTCTTTAACAAACGAACTTTTAACCAATTGAAAACCGTTATCGTGCATTACATAATCGGCATCGATATTTGTATTCAGCAATCCATAATGCAACAGTTCTTCTATCGCCCTTGTCAGCTCGAGGTCGCCCTGATCAAGAATAAGAGAAATGCTACAATCGGCCTCCAATAAACGGGCCAACTTAAGGTATACCAACTGGGAAACAGCATAGACATGATGGTATTCAGAATTATAGAAGTAGGCAAATGGCTCAACGAGCACGACAGAGGTCTTGGAATCCAGCCAGATTCGATCAGCTGGATTTAGACTAGTTAGCCGTCGCTTTACTTTGGTCAAATGTCCCTTATACCTGACAGCGTGAATAGAATCTAGGATCCAGGTCACCTCTGAAATATGAAGCCGCTGGGGCAAGTCAATTGTGTCGCTACCGTTTATGACCTCTTGCATATAAAAATCAATATGATGCTCATCAGATAAGGATTTTGCTTCATTTAAAGTTAAACCAGTGCCTGAAACATAATCCACTTCGAGGCGCAAATCCTCATATTGGGACTTCGGCATTACAGAGACACCATACTTATCGGGATGATTCCAAACATCCGACCCCATAACGAGACCAAAATTCGTAAATCCTCTCGTGGAATATGGAACACCACATACCTGTTTTGAATAATTCAAAACATTCTCTGTATAAGCTAAGGTGTTCAGAGCCTCTTCTTTAGTTTCGGTCGGAAAGCCAATCATAAAAAATAGATGAACAGGAATACCCGCATTGAGACAATCATGGACATTGCGATCAATCCAATCAACTCTCGTGTTCTTCTTCATTAGATCAAGAACTCTTTGGTTGTATGACTCGAGGCCAAACTGAATCTGCCTACATCCACTTTGGTATATCTTGTTAAAAACTTCTGTACTTAGGGTTGGAGAGAACCTCGTTTCTCCATGCCAGAAAAACGTTTTTCCCGATGCGTTTATTTCATCCGCGAGTTGCTCCATTCTTTTGCCTTCGAATGTTTCATCCACAAAAGAGAAAACTCTCGTGCCGTATTTTTCATTTAACCGACACATTATTTCAAATACTCTCGATATAGGCATCTTTCGGTAACAACCACCGGTGGCACCGGGAATGGTGCAGAAGGCGCAATGATTAAAACACTGCCTAGAGGAATAAACCGGCAATATTAACTCAGGCATGAAGTATTTAGAAAGGGCGAAGCCATCGAAATCGGGAACTGTATCGTTGATAAATGTTTGCTCAATCCGATGGTTTTTATATATCTTTCCACCTTTAGCATGGCAAAGGTTTGGAACACAGTCGAGATTGTCATCACCAGAGTCAAGAGCCTCAAGAAGACGTGCAAGCGGCTCTTCGCCGTCATACATCATTATCGAATCAATGTATTCAAAAAAGGGATGCCATTCTTTCATGCAGTCATCTGCTAAACGAGTAATGTAATTGCCGCCCAATGAGACGTGTTTAACAGATGGACATTCTTCCTTAATCAGTTTCGCTAACGTAACTGCAGAAATCAATTGGAAACAGCCGCTCACCGAAATCCCAATAAACTCGAATTTTTCCCTCTGAATACGCTTAAGAAAGGCAGTTTCATAGAAGGAAATAAACGGATTATGCAAGGTATCCGCAAGCGATTTCATTATTTCTGGTGTCGAATAATAATCATAGGGCAGATCTATGGAGTTGAACGTGTATTTAACTCCATATGAGACGTGATTTATGATATAGAGTGCATTTCTAAAAATGTTTTCAGCATATTGTCTTTCTTTTAGATTAAAGTATCTCTTCGATCTGAAAATATCTTTTGCCTCGTCAACATTAAGTGCCGACTTTTGTATCAACTCGATTGTTAATTGAACATTCGAACTAAACGAATCCTTTGATTCCCGATACCTTTTACAGCACTCTTCGACATGTCTAAAAGATAGGAGGTCATCGTAAAATTCCACGTTTAAGTCAACAATGTCAACTTTGTATTGTTCAACCTCTTGAAGATATGACTTCAAAACAGGCAAGGCAAGATACGGCCCCACTGGACTCCATCCTGGGGGAAATACTAAAAGCGTTTTAGGCATATCAACGTCACATCTTTCGCAAATAATTCAATTGAAACACAACTACCATCATAATTGAAAATACACCAAGTCCTGTAACGAGAATTGAGAACATCGCGATGCTCGTGAACAGCGAAACAAGAAGTGTTGAAATAACAACAGCAACCGATTGCAAAGACTCCCTAATTGAAAACAGGCTTATCGATTCAGATCCGTCTCTCGCCAAATCCTGCAGCGATGTTATGAGAAGCACATCTTGAATGGCGTTTCCGGCACCGACGATAAAAAGGAAAATAAACGATATCCCAGACGCATAGCGATAGCCAAACGCCAGATACGCACCGAGCGCAAGATACGTCACAAAACAATATGATTTAACGCAATCGGAACCACTGATTAAACGACCATATATTGTATTTCCGAACAACAGTCCGATTGTAAGACTACTCTGAAGGAATCCGTATTGTATCGATGACGAGTCAAATTGCAATTGCGCTATAGCTGGCAAAAGAGAATTCAGAGAGCCGAATGCCACGCCACTAGAAATATCGATTAATAGGAAACCAATTGCCAAGTGCTTCGCGCTAAGATCACTAAATGCAGTCCTGTTTTTTTCATTTTTGCTTATTCCCTCTTTATCATTAACCTCGATAACAGACGGAACATCTCGCAGCAACCAGAACGACGCGGCAAAAGAAAGCGCGTCTAATGCAAGAACAGCCTCCGCCCCAAATTGAGCGACAACAAAACCGCCGGCAACTGGCCCCAGAACCATCATCAAATTCTGCAGGAACCCAAACGAATTATTAATTACGTCGCGATTGATACTATTCGTATTGGCTCTTAACAACGAGTAAAAGCAGGGCATTTCTACCGTTCGGCAAAGCGATACCGCGCACGTAATAGCAAACATACTCCATTTACTATCAACAAAAATATAGCAAACGAATAATCCCGCGCGAATTAAGTCTGCCAATCTCATGGCCTGCAGTGTCCCGATACCCATCTTCTGAGGCAGCTGCGCGAGCGCAACTGAAAACAGAGAGGGGGCAAATCTGCAGCAGACCATCAAAGCAGTTGCAGAAACATCGTGAGTTACCTCGTAAATCAGCATTGGCAAAGCAATATTCGCACACCAATTGCCTATTTCGCTTATCCCTCTAGCAATATATAGGACCCGAACCGGACGGCTAGCTCTCAATACCGTGAACATCACGATTAACCTCGTATTTCAGGCCTCGTTCATCCCTTAATAGGAATCCATAATCAACCAAGTACCGCCTCAACACGGCATAATCAGGATAGAGCTGTGACAGCACACGATTAACCTGAAGCTCCGTATAACTTGTATTTAATTCAAAGAAAGAGACGGCCCATAGCAGCATGATTCTTTTATAGCTTTCCTTTTTTGGAATTGAAACCAGCTCGCCATTCTTGAGAAATCGTTTTTTAAAGTCTATTAGCTCATCCATTCACATCCTCCATTTCATACGCATCTAATACTAAAAATGCATACGCTTTAGGTCATCTCATTCGGCTTCTATATTCGAACTAAACTCGAACTAATCTAAATGATTTGCTCAAACACTCTTCGAAAGCTCGTTTTTCACTCTGAGTAAAATGCCCTTCCCAGTCAGTCCACGAACAGGAAGGCAACTCACAACGAGCGGAGTCGAAGCCCTCTGCCGTCGGTCGTTCAAAATGCACGATAACCTTTTCGATGTCCCCATCTGTTATCAGGTCAGAATGAACGACCTCGGTACCGTCTTCGAATGTCATATATGGGTACATCACGTAAACCACCTCGCAATCGTAAATCCAGTTTAGCATCAAGCTATTGCACCAAAGACAGCAAGCCCCCCTTGATGAGTTGATGGTATCTGTTAAATGTCACGTACGATTCACATCTGGTGGGTACCCTGATGGCTACACGAAACGAAGCAGATTTACACCGGGAGGACCCCGTATGACAACCAAGTACACCGACGCGCCGCGCACGCGCGTCATGACGCCGGCATCGCTCAACAACGGCGTGCACGAGAACCATTCCATCGGACAGACCATGGCCATCGCGCCCAAAAAGGGCCTGTTTGACGACATTTCCATTCCCCAGATCATCGCCGGCGCCGCAGCTGCCGCCACGAGCGTTGCACTTGCCTCCAAGATCGGTATCGCGGGTTCAGCAATTGGCGCCGCCGTGAGCTCGGTCATCACCGTTGTGTCCTCGCAGGTCTACCGCCACTTTATCTCTGCCAGCACCAAAGCCCTCAAAGGTACGCACGCCGACGTCGACTACCCCGCCGGCGCCTATAAGCCCGTTGAGTTTGATGCCGAGGAGCACCTAGGTGGCGCCGCGACCACGCAGGAGATGCGCCAGGTTGCGGGGCGTGCGACCACGGCGCGCGTCGCCCCTAACAGCCTGCGCGCCAAGGCCGCGGCAGAGCGCAGCCAGACGCAAAAGAAGGTCATCGTCTTCTCGATCGCCATCGCCATCGTCGCGGTCATCGCCTGCACCGGCGCCATCCTTATAACCACCGCCGGTGAGGGTCTGGGCGAGCGCCCCGAGCCAATCCTTTCGTCGCGCACGACCGAGCACGACGCGGATAGCTCCGGTCAATCGCAAAGCCAGCAGGACGACCCGCAGGGCACCTCCGCATCCACCGACTCGTCCTCGAACACCCCCGATCAGTCGCAGGGCGCCGATTCCTCTGTGAACAACAGCGGTACGCAATCCGGCACAACCGACTCAAGCCAAACGACTGACGGCTCTCAACCGAGCACGGGCGACCAGACGAGCGGCAATACATCGGGCACGGGATCTACCGACAACGGCAACACCGACAGCTCGAATAGCTCGAGCGGAACCGCGTCCGGCACGGCATCTGACAGCTCGAGCCAAGGCACGGCATCGGGCAACTAAGCACGTTTGCCTCTCATAGATAATCGACCTATATAACGGGCGCGAACCGGCAACGGTCGCGCCCGTTTGCCTTGGGCGCCGAGGTGGCACGCCCCCGTGCGATGGTAAGATGCTTTGGTGTGTAAAGAGGAGATTTGCCATGAGCAAGACAATAGTTAGGCCCACACTTTCGCTGGGCAACCACATCTATCTGTATCGCCTGCTGCGCGACGCAATCGGATGCGGCAAGCAAACGTTTATGACGCAGGTCGAGGAGGCACTCGCCGCTGGTGACATGGCCGCTTATGACCTGGGCTTCGAGTCCACGCGCGAGCTGCTCGAGGAGCTCGACGACTGCATTAAGCTGACCGTCTTTAAGGGCGGTCGCCTGTATGCCACGGTCATCGCCAACGAGGCCTGGGATGCCGCCCTTGCCAAGGGCGAGGACAAGCCCAAGGCTGCCAAGGGTGCCAAGCAGTCCTACAAAAAGAAAAAGCGCGGCGAGAAGGACCTCAAGGCCGTGCGCCCCAAGCACGTTAAGCGCGCCGAGCCCGAGCCCATGGCCGAAGTCGCTCCGGAGCCCGAGCCCGAGGCAGAGATCGAAGTCGCTATTGAGGTAACGGCAGAAGCCGAAACCGAAATCGCCGCCACGACCGATCCCGAAGTCATATCCGAGCAGGAAGCCACTGCCGAGCTCAACGAGGCTCCCAAGTCGACAACCGAAGAAGCCGCTGACCAGCCCGAGACGTCTGCGTTCCAAAACAGCGATGTCTTTGGCGACGAGGCCGAGGACGATCAGCCCGACGAGCCCGCCGATCAAGGCGCTACTGAGTCGACGCCGGAGCCCGAGACGCCGCAGCCCGCCATCTCGCTCACGGTCGTCTATGACCCCGAGAACGCCAACGCCGGCATAACCACCATGGCATCCACGCCCATCGACGCAAAGTCGAGCGTCGAGAACGAGAACGCGACGCAGGTTGAGGTTGAAACTGCAGCTGCAGACGCGCCCGTCACCGTGAAGCCCGCAGATTCCACGATCAAGCCGAAAACGACGCCGGAGCCCGCACCCGTCATCGAATCCGTGCCCGCCTCTGCTTGCGACCAAATTCCCTCACCGGCACCGGCTTCGGTACCCGTAGCGGCCCCAGCCCCCGCACCTGCAGCGCCCGCCATCCCCGAGGACTTCCCCATCGATTTCGCAACCGAAGTCTTCTGCCCCGGCCCATTGCTACACCAGTTGTCGACCTATCTCCCCTACGGCGCCGACACGCTCGGCATCGTCGGCGAGTACTACTGGATCGCCCGCGAACGCGGTACCATCGAGGCCGCGCGAAACCGCGCAAGCTTCCCCCTGCGTTACACGCAGGCAGGCGAGCGCCACGAAGTCACCGTGCGCATCCGCCGCAACACCACCGGCGGCCTCGGAGCCGCCTGGACCATCGACAAGGTCAACGCCCCGGCCGAGTGACAAAACGGCCCTGGATAGCCATTTGACCATCCAGGGCCGTTTGAAATCAGACCTTTTGGCTGTCATCAGCACATATAGACACCAGAGAAGCAAGCTCCTCCTCAAGTTGCGGAGCAAAATACCTAAAAGAAACTTGTGCTCCAATCGGTATCGACTCAATCATATTCGCAGCATTATCTGAAATACGGTACGATGCAGTTTCACCTGTCTTCAAATCCTCTATTGAGCAGACAGCGTCTTCAGCATCAATCGACCTAAGCACGCCTTTTCCTTGTAACATCACATCGGCATGCCCGCCAGCTATTTCTAATGAACCTGAGTCTGTCGCAGTCACTTCTCCGGAACCTCCGCGCGATATCTCTTCCTTTGTTGAACAGCCCACCAATGAAGCCATCAGCACCAAAGACAGAGCTAGACGAATCGCCCTACTTCGAAAAAGTCGTTCCATAAGTCCACGCATAATAGCTCTGATCATACTTCAGGAAGGATAAAGATGAATTCCAGCCGTCCGCTATGCCAATCATCTGCCTTGTCTCTCCAGTTTTCTTACCAGTAAGTGTGGCGTAAGCCTCCGCTGTTACAGAATGGGCTGATCCGTTGTACAAACTCGCATGTAAAACATTCGGTCTATTAGAGTTAATCTCATTTTGAATGCTCGCGATAGCCGGAGAGGAGACAGTGCGGGCGATAAGAGTACTTCCTCTGCTTGCGCAGTAATTTGTAAACCCCGTTGCACAGGTTGATATCGGCGTTCCACCCAAAACAACGCCGGGAACAGTCTGTTCTTCATCGGAAAGAGCATGGGTATTGGTGTAATTCCATATCTGCATATATTGCGAAGGGTCGCTATATAAATTGGCAATGCCATACAGTTCCGCAACGTTCGAAAAAGCTGTCACCATACAAGCATAGTGGGCGGTAAGCCTCTTAATCTCGCTTTCATCATATGACATAAACTGAGAAATGGAACGAAATCCAGATACTGTGTAATCCTGCATTTGAGTTGCGTAAATTACAACATCGTTCCAGCTTGAAGGTTTATTCGATAAAACGACAGGCCGTCCTTCTATGGAAACAGCCGGGATTGTTCTTCCGCAATTTGTTGTTATTGAACCGTCCAAAGATTGCACGCCGAATTCGAATGGATTGATCATTACGACTGGGTTATTGAAAGAATAAGACTCGACACCAAGATCTCCTCCCCGATCCATAGGGCTGACTAAGCCGTCTCCAAAACGATATCCCGTAAGTATTTCATCATCTGAAGCATCTAAAACCAAATAGCCCGCGGCTCTATTGGATGTCACAACCGGAACAATGTAACCAAGCGGGGACCCATCAACATCTACAAAAGGAATAGGGTCAGAAGGCGTATACGAATAGCCGAGGAGTCCCTTTATATATTTATCGGCAAGCTCTTGCGCAATTTCAGAAGTAAATTGTATCTGCTCACCATCAATATTGCCCGTCGAAGCAAAAACCTCTTTCGGACGTGCGGCTAAGGCGACAATTGAAGACGCGACAAGTTGCAGAAAACGACGACGCGAAAGCATATGTTCTTCTTTCTAGAGAAGCGACTTATAAGGTACTCCTATTCTATAATCTTTTTTGTAACGTTACAGCACTGGTTATATTTCAATTCGATTTGCTTATGTCCTTGCAACCCAATGCGTCTTTACGTTTTAAACGGAATTAGAAAATCACTCATAGCAAAAACGGGCTTTAATCCCAAAGAGATGACTTTGATTATGAATCAAACCAGCAGCCAGGGCATAGCTGCAGTGCAATTGCTACAAGAAAGGCCGCCCTTGGAGGCGGCCTTTCTACTTGCTACTAGTCACGCGTCAGCTTGCGGTGAATACGATGCGGCTGGGCTGCGTCCTCGCCCAGGCGCTCGATGCGGTTGGCCTGATAGGCCTCGAAATTGCCCTCGAACCAATACCAGTTGCCCGGATTCTCGTCGGTGCCCTCCCACGCCAGAATGTGCGTGGCGACGCGGTCCAGGAACATACGGTCGTGGCTAATGACCACCGAGCAGCCCGGGAACTCGAGCAGCGCCGCTTCGAGCGAGGACAGCGTCTCGACGTCGAGGTCGTTCGTGGGCTCGTCGAGGAGCAGCAGGTTGCCGCCCTGCTTGAGCGTAAGCGCCAGGTTCAGACGGTTGCGCTCGCCACCGGAAAGTACGCCAGCGCGCTTCTGCTGGTCCTGGCCCTTAAAGCCAAAGCTCGCCACATAAGCGCGGCTCGGAACCTCGGTCTCGCCGACCATCATGTGGTCCAGGCCGTCCGAGACGACCTCCCATAGGTTCTTATCGGGGTCGATGCCGGAACGGTTCTGGTCGACGTAAGAAATCTTGACGGTCTCGCCCACCTCGAGCTCGCCCGAAGTCAGCGGCTCCAGACCCACAATCGTCTTGAACAGCGTGGTCTTACCGACGCCGTTGGGGCCGATGACGCCCACGATGCCGTTGCGCGGCAGGGTGAACGAAAGGTCGTCGATAAGCACGCGGCCATCGAACTCTTTGTGCAGGTGATGGGCCTCGAGCACCTTGTTGCCCAAACGCGGGCCCACAGGAATGCGAATGTCAGTCCAGTCGAGCTTCTGGCTTGCGCGGGCCTCGGCCTCCATGTCCTCGTAGCGAGCCAGACGGGCCTTGTTCTTGGCCTGGCGAGCCTTGGGCGAGCTGCGTACCCACTCGAGCTCGGCCTCCATGCGCTTGGCGAGCTTGGCATCGCGGTTGCCCTGCGCCTCGATACGGGCAGCCTTGGTCTCCAGATACGTGGAGTAGTTGCCCTTGTAGGGATAAAGGTGGCCGCGGTCGACCTCGCAGATCCACTCGGCAACGTTATCCAGGAAGTAGCGATCGTGCGTGACGGCAAGCACCGCGCCCTGGTAGTTGTGCAGGAAGTGCTCGAGCCACAGGATCGACTCGGCGTCCAGGTGGTTCGTGGGCTCGTCGAGCAGCAGCAGGTCGGGAGCCTCGAGCAGCAGCTTGCACAGGGCCACACGGCGGCGCTCGCCGCCAGAGAGCACGTTGACCGGCATGTCGGAATCGGGCAGCTGCAGGGCGTCCATGGCCTGGCCGAGCTTGGAATCGATATCCCAGCCGTCGGCGGCGTCAATCTCGTCCTGGAGCTTTCCCATCTCGGCCATGAGGGCGTCCATGTCGCAGTCCGGATCGCACATCTCCTCGCCGATCTTGTTGAAGCGATCGACCTTGGCGATCATGTCGCCAAACGCCATGCGCACGTTCTCGATGACGGTCTTGTCGTCGTCAAGCGGCGGCTCCTGCTGCAGGATGCCCACGGTGTAGCCGGGGGTAAGCCTGGCATCGCCGTTGGAGACCTCCTCGATGCCGGCCATGATCTTGAGCAGGGTCGACTTGCCCATACCGTTGGGGCCCACGACGCCGATCTTGGCACCGGGGTAGAAGCTCAGGGTCACGTCGTCAAGGATTACCTTGTCGCCATGGGCCTTGCGAGCCTGATACATCTGGTAGATAAACTCCGCCATTTGTCTGTTTTATCCTTTCTACCTGTTGTTTCCCTATTCTTGATTCGCTTTAGTGGAAACGAAATGAGAAAACTAGCTCTGAAACGTAACGAAAAAGGGGCATGGTTGCCCATACCCCCTAATACTACCTGGGAAAAATCCCCCAGAACATACCATGAACTGCGTACGCTAGTTTTTCGCAACCTTAACGAACAGCCCGCTGAGATTTGCGCCACAGCAGATACGAGTAGACGTAGGCAGCTCCGGCTGAACCAAACGCCAGAACCGCAATCACCGCGGCGACGACTTCATTCGAAAGCACAGCACCTGCCACGCCCATCGCAATCAGGCCAACACCCAGCACCATAAAGCAGGCACCGCCAAAGCGCTGCGTACGGCGCCAGTTCTCGGGATCGGCAAGCGCCCAAGGCGTCTTGATACCGAGCGTATAGTTCTGCTTCACACGCGGCAAGTAGTTGCCTACGCCGATGAACAGCAAACCGATAGCACCGGAAATCAGCACGTTGACCGAACCGACCGCCGGCACCACGCCCCAGACCGTAAGCTCTCCCAGCCAGCTTACGGCACACATGAACAAGGTAAAGGCGATTACGAAGCCCTGATAGAACTTGCCCGAGGTTCGATATGCCTCACCTTTAGGATCGATGCGCGGCACCACGCAGAACATTGCAAGAAGTGCCAGAGGCAGCACGCCGAGCGCGGAGGCCATCCAGCTAGGGCCCCAACCGTCGACGGCGCCGTTCGCTCCCCAGTGCGTGGGAATCTGCGCAGGCAAGCTCGGCATCACCATGAGGTGCGCTACGACATTGGCGACGCACAGAGCAACCAGCGCAATCCACACGCGCGACGATACCCCCGTGGGGTGAATGCCCTTGTTTTCGTTATTCATCCTTATCACCTTCCGTGTTTGTAAAGCCCATAAACCAGCCAATTAAATCCTGCATGACGGTGGTGTTTAAGCTGTATACGATGTTTTGGCCATGGCGCTCGTCGGTCACCAACCCGGCGTTTTTGAGCGTCGCCAAGTGATGGCTCAGCGATGGCTTACTGATATCGAAATGCTCGGCAAGCTCCCCCGCCGTGCAATTGCCCTCGCGCAGCAACTCCAAAATGCGCCGTCGCGTTGGATCGGCAAGCGCCTTAAAACCCTCTCCCGGCATAGGACCTCCTCTCAGCATTTCGTTCGACGCGCACACTATACTCGATATTTAGATGTTTGTCTAACTATCTAATCGCAATGCTTCAATCCACATCAAAGCAAACGCCATCGCAACCTATGGGCGATTACCTATAATGACGATAGCTAAAACACGATTCGCTTCCCAATCGGAGGATGTCTATGGCCGAAACCGCTGCCGCTCTCGTCGAGACGCGCGATACCAAGCTCGAAATCATCATGGGCCGCGAGGCGCTCGACAAACTCGCCGCCGCCACGGTGCTGGTGCTCGGCTGCGGAGGCGTGGGCTCCAACTGCTGCGAGGCACTCGCCCGCGGCGGCATCGGTCATTTCGTCATTCTGGACAAGGACATCATCGCGCCCAGCAATATCAATCGCCAGGCCATCGCCTTTCACAGCACCGTCGGCAAGCGCAAAGTGGACGTGATGGATGCCATGATCCGCGATATCAATCCCGCCGCCACCGTTATCAAACGCACCGAATACCTGCTGAGCGACAACATCGACGAGTTCTTCGCGAGCGTTTTGGAGCAGACGGACGGCAAGCTCGACTACGTCGTCGACGCCATCGACACCATCTCGGCCAAGCTCACCATTGCCAAATATGCTCAGGACCACGACATTCGTTTGGTTAGCTCCATGGGCGGGGCCAACAAGCTCCATCCCGAGTGCCTCCGCTTTGCCGACATCTTCGATACGGTACGTGACCCCATGAGCCGCATTATGCGCAAAGAATGTAAGAAGCGCGGAATCAAGAGCCTACATGTACTGTTTAGCTGCGAGGAATCGGTTAAGACACAGCCCCGCGACCCTTCCAACATCCACGAGCGTACCGAGCTCGGAACCGCCAGCTTTATGCCGCCCATCATGGGCCAGATGATCGCCGGCGAGGTTATCCGCCAGATCAGTGGCCGCGGCACCGAGCACGTGCGTGCCGATGGCCAGCGCCTAGACTAGCGGAGCGCGCCGAGATGGAGCCCCGGTTATTTGATGCACACTGCCATCTTGATTTAATGGCTCACCCGGACGCCGTTGCCGATGAGGCAACGGCGCTGGGCTTGGGTCTATTTGATTGCGGCGTCGATCCACGCGACTTCGCTAGCGCACACGGGCGAACCCGTCGCCTTCCTACCGTCATCAAGGGCATCGGCCTCCATCCCTGGTGGCTCGCCGACGGCCGCTGCGGTCCCGCCGAAGTCAATCTGCTTTGCGAAGTTGCTGCCCAAGAGCGCTACATCGGCGAAGTCGGGCTCGACTTTTCCGCGCGCTTTGCTGGAAGTGAGCCGCTACAAATACAGGCACTTAACCGGCTCTGCGATGCACTCGTGCAGCATCCTCTTACCGGGCGCGTGATATCAATTCACGCCGTTCGTTCGGCAGGAGCCGTACTGGACGTCCTCGAATCGCATGGACTACTCATCCCAAACCCCGACTCCCCCGCTATCATCTTCCACTGGTTTAGCGGCACTTCGAACGAACTCGCCCGCGCGCGAAACGCAAACTGCTATTTTTCCGTGAACGAGCGTATGCTCGCCACCAAGCGCGGTCGCGAATATGCCCGGCAGATTCCACTCGACCGTCTACTGCTCGAGACCGATGCGCCAGCCGAGGCAAACACAGAAACAAGCGCGCAATCGCTCATCAGATCGCTCACAAGGACCTCGATGCGCATTGCCTCACTCAAAAACTGTGACGCAAAGCGCATCGAGTCGGCAGTTTTAGCAAATGCGCACTCTGTTTTTGACCTTCGCTAACTCCTGTGGGCAAAAATGCCAAGGGGCATGCAAATCGCACAACGCAGTCCCTATTTTGGAAGACAGTACAATTCGGCAGCATTACACCAATTCGTGCATGAGATCACGGTTGCGTGCATACAATTCGTCAAAGATATGACGGCGCGACGCATATAACTCGTGGGCAGTCATATCAGGCACGATTGTTTGCGCAACGCCAAGGACTTGGGCGAGCTCATCCCATGATGCATAGGCGCCACCTGCGAGAGCTGCCATGATGGCATCACCGAAGCATGCGCCCACCGTAACCTTGGCAACCGAGACCTCGCGCCCACATACGTCGGCGATAGCCTGCATCCAAACTGGATTCTTGGTTCCACCTCCGACAAGCATAATGCGCCCAATTGGCAGTCCATGTTCTCGCTCGATAATGTCGACATGGGATGCAACGGTATACGCGACGCCTTCCAAGGCGGCACGAACCATATGGGCTCGCGTATGCCTTCCGGTCAGGCCAAAGAAGACGCCACGCGCCTCGGGATCGTTGAGCGGAGTGCGCTCCCCCGCAAAGTACGGCAGACACAGGAGCCCATCGGCACCCGGCGCCACACCGGCGGCATCATGCGCCATAACCGAATATGCATCGGGGCCACCGTGGCCCTCGGCCTCCACGGCGTCGCGATACAGCTCTTGGCGCAGCCACGATGTGAGCGCACCCGCCGTATTGGTCCCCGCGCAGATCCCGTAAGTTCCGGGAATGATAAACGTCCCTGGCCACAGGCGGGCATCATCGACCATATGATCAGCTAGATAGATGAAATACGCCGTACTCCCCAACTGAACCATCATATCGCCGGGACGAAATACACCCGTCGAAATGGCCTCGGCACCAGAGTCGCCCGTTCCCACTAAGACAGGTGTCCCTGCCGCGAGCCCCGTCGCCTCAGCCGCACGCTGAGTAATCACCCCGGCAATATCGGTAGCCGACATTACCTCCGCCATCTGGTCAGGCCGGCAGAAACGAGCACATTCCCGAGCATCAACCTTCCAAGTGAAGCGGTCGTATAGGGGAAGAAAATCCTCCGCCAAATAACGGTCCACCGTAAAACGCCCCGTCAACTTTGCGCACAGAAACGATGACGCCGTCAGGAACTTCGCGGCACGTTCGTGCACCTCGGGCATATTCTCCTTAAACCACAAGATCTTGGGAGCAATATCTGACGAACAGGGATCGTGCCCGAAAAGCTCGCGTGCGCGATCTGACCCATATTCGGAAAGAAGCTCGTCAATCTGCGGTTTCGAACGTGCATCGACTCCATACAAAATCGCGGGCGCCAGCGCGTTGCACTCGGTATCGACCGGCACACAGTCGCAGCCCAATGCGGAAAGGCCCACGCATCCGATCTGTGCCGCGTTAACCCCCGATCGCGCCACCAGCTCGCGCGACAAGCGGCAAAAATCGCCCCACCAAACGGCCTCGGCATCATGCTGGTACCATCCGTCACACGGGTTGTCCGTCTCATGTCCACAAGAGGCTTGGCAAACGATGTTGCATCGATCATCGATTAAAACGCCTTTAGAGGCGCTTGTCCCAATATCAATACCCAGATAGAGCGCCATAGGTGCCTACTCCCCTCGCGCCGTACGAGCGGCAGCCATAAAACGAGCTACCCGCTCAACATCAACCGGGGCATCCAGCTTTCCGTCGCGCTTTAAGCAGGTGCCGACAAACGCGCCATCGTAGTGAGCAAATACGTCAGCCACGGTATTTTCGCGACAACCGGTGCCACATACCACGGGCACTTCGCCAACACGCTCACGGACCTCATCGGCAAGCTCGCCCGAAGCGCCACGACCGGCAGCCGAACCGCCGATGACCATCGCATCCGGTAGGCAATTAAAGAGAAGTGAATCGGCAATGTCCGCAGTCGTGCGGTCGTTGAGATAAACCTCCCCCTCGCTCGTGATGAAGTGAAAAGCTTGAGGTCGTCCAGGCGCAGCGCCGCCTTGCGACGCATGGTGTGAGCGAAATCTCGGTTAATCAGCCCGAGATCACCGGCCCAGGCACCGCAAAAATTGCAACGCGTGAACTGCGCGTCGACGGCAGCGCACAGCTCGATTGTGGCATCACCATCGTAAATAGCTTCAGCTCCCCAAGGAGTCGACAAATCATGGGATAGAGCCCCGATTACATAGCCCATCGATGCAAGGGTTGAGGGAGAAACATGCTGCTCATAGGGCATCGAGAGCTCATTGGTAATCAAAATGCCATCGACACCGCCCTGCTGCAACGCCTCGAGATCGCGCTTGGCGGCTTCCACGACCTGCGACACGCTTCCGCCCGGGTAATACAGTGGATCGCCCGGCAGAGGACGCAGGTGCAGCATTCCGATAACCGGCTTTTCGGTCTTGAACATCGAGGTTAGAAACGACATAACGTGCTCCTTCTTAGGGTCATTGCAGGGACGTTACTCCCCCAGCACCTCGACGTACACTTTTCGCTTCTGCGGACCGTCAAACTCCGCAAGATAGATGTTCTGGGCACCTCCGCACACGATGTGGCCATCTTGGACGGGAAAGAAGCAACTGTTTCCACAAATCATGCTCTTGATATGCCCACAGGAGTTGTTACCGGTGGCTCCATAGCTCGGCAGGAAGTGTGCATGCGCATAGGGGGCATCGAGTGGGGCGATGCGATCAAGCGTCTCCATAAGATCCGTCTCCACGCAGGGCAGTCCCTCGTTTACCACGATTCCACAGGTCGTATGCGACAAAATAATCGCTGCCAAGCCATTGGTCACCGAGCTGCGTTCGATGGCAGCGTGCACATCTTCGGTAATATCGATGAACTGGTCCGGAGCAGTCGATAGATAGCTCAATGTCTCGAGCGTCACCATGTTTACTCATCCCCTTCAAGAAAACGCAGGGCATTACCCCAGTAGAGCCTTTCTCGCGCATCATCGCGCATGAGCACGGTATCGAGCGCCCGCTTGAGTTTGAATGCACGGAAACGCGGCGTATTGCTGGCGAACATCACTTGATGCGATAGCGCGCGCTCATACCACAGCGGCCCCATATCGACCGTGAAAAGGCGCTGCATCATCTCCTCGGGCGAATCGATGTAAGTGATAGAGGTGTCCGTGTAGCAGTTGGGATACTTGAGCAGCATCGCCACGGTCTCGCGCACCCAGGGCCAGCCAAAGTGGGTCAAACTAAAGCGCACATTTGGATGCGTTGCGATTGTGTGCTCAAATGCAAGCGGGTTACTGCGCGAGAGCTCTGCGCCCGGCTCCCAAGACATACCGGCATGGAAAACCACCGGCTTGTTATAGCGCTCGCACAGCTCGTAAAGCGGCTCGGCCACAGCATCATCGGGGGGCAAAAACCCTGCTTTTGCCGGATGCAGGGCAAAGCCCCTTTGCCCCCAACTCGGTAAAGGCGCGCTCCGATTCGTCTGCGGCACCGCTCACCTGCGGATCTACGCTCGCAAATCCCCACAGACGATCGGGGTGCGCGGCAACCAGCATGGCAATCTGGTCATTGGTGCCAAAGGTGTCCTCCGCATGCCGTGGTTACATCGAGCGGCATGAGCACGCTCTTCCGCACGTCGCAGACGTCCATCTCGACTTGAAGCTCATCCCAATCCATGGGGCCCATATGCCCCATACCAAATTCTCGTGACCAAAAACCGAATCCATCAGGCTCATCACCCGGCGTACAGATCTCGCCATAGAGCATAGGATGGACCAACATGTCGATAACCATTTCGTACTCCTTTCCAGGCATTTGGCCCTAGTACGGCTCAAACGAACCAATCACTCGGGACGACAGTTCAGCGCCCGCCTTCATACACGCCGGAATATCAAGGCCATCGATCACGCCCTTGGTAAACCCGGCAATATACGAGTCGCCGGCACCCACGGTGTTAACGACCTTCTCCGCCGGCACGATCCCGCACTCATAGAAGCGCTCACCGTCATAGGCAATGCTTCCCTTCTCACCAAGCGTGGCAACTGCCACCCGCGGTCCCAGCTCCTGTACGTGACGTACCCAATCACGCAGCTCCGGAGTGTCCTCTTCAAACGACATGAACGCATAGTCAACGTAGGGAAAATGGTTCTCGCAGGCATATTCGGGATCCTGGCTGAACACCGAGAAGTCCATAACCACCGTCTTGCCCGCATCATGCCATTCGGGCAGGAGGTCCAAACAATTGCCAAACAGGTCGGTGTGAATGATGTCATGTTCTAGGATAAACGCCCGGTCATCTTCATTCGGTCGATATGCCTCCATTACGCCATCGATTGCCTCGAGATGTACGCGATCGACGCCGTCTTTCAACGCCATGAGCATCACCGAGGTGTCGCCATCCTCCACCCGCAGATGTGAGATATCGAACCCCTCAGCGGCCAGCGCCTCCCTCATCTTGTCTCCGTACTCGTCCTTGCCGACAACCGACACGGCGGATACCGAAACGCCCATTCGTGCAAGATGGATACCCCAGTCAATGCCATTACCAGTCGGATAGAACACGCCGATGTTTTGATAGACGTCCGCACAGCAAAAACCAGCTGCGCACGCTTTAATACCCATGGTCTTCTCCAATGTTCAAAAGGGGACCCACCACATGGCGAGCCCCCTTTTCGCGTTTCGCTTATTGTTTTGCATCGGCTGTCCAAAGCCTCATAGCCAGACCGCCGTACGCTTTCTTAAGCTATTCGACGATTGGTGCTCCGTGGCCCCAAGAACCTTCCATGCCGCACACGGTCGAGGCAAACCCGGCAGCAAAGTCGAGCGCGCGCTCGATGGCCTCGGCGCCATCCTCACCACGCTTGGCGGAATCGAGATAGCACATCAAAAACGAAGTGAGGAACGAGTCGCCCGCTCCCATGGTGTCCTTCATGTCCGTTACCGGTTTAGCCAGCTGGCGGTAATAACGCTCGCCGTCGTAAGCAATGCAGCCCTCGGCACCCGCCGTAGCCGACACAAAACGCGGACCCAGGCCCTTCACCCATGCCAGACGCTCGCGAATCTCGTCCTCACTCGCGGCATCCGCCGCACTAAAGAAGGCAAAATCGACGTAGGGTGCAATCTGCTCGTAGTACTCGTCGGTGGAGTCGTCCGAAAAGTCAAAAGAGACCGTGACGCCCGCAGCCTTCAGCTTGGGCAGCTCGCGCTCGGTAAAGCAATAGTTGCCCGAATGAACCACATCGAACTGCTTCATGTACGAAAGGTCAAAGCGATCGAGGACATAGCGCGCATCGCCACGGATACCGCCCTCGTTGGAGCCAAGGAAGACACGGTCACCGTCAACGACGGTCACGCGAGCCGCTCCGTTCTCGCCAATCATCTGCTCACACTTGTCAAGCTCGATACCCTCATCCTCGAGGCTTGCAATGACATGCTCGGCAGCGGCGTCATTGCCAAAAATGCCCATGTATGCGGAGCGTGCGGCACCGCATTTCTTGGCATAAACGGCGAAGTTCACCGCGTTGCCGCCAGGATACATGGTGTGGATATGCTCGTAGCGATCGACGACGTTGTCGCCAAATCCGAGCGCGTTAACGTTAAATGCCATGGTATTTATCCTTCTAGTACTCGACGACGCCCATGTAGCGACGGAAATCGGGATCGTGATCAAACACCTTGCCGCGTGCAGCACGCAGCTCGCAGTTCATAGCGTAGAACAGCACCGGGTCCAGATAAGCACGGACGCTCGCCGGCACGGCTTCCATACCGTACTCCTTGGCATCGAGCACCATCAGCGTATCGGTATGCGTCTTAAGGAACGCCAGGGCGCGCTCGTCCATAGCACGGCACTCGCTGGAGCCCATCTGCAGGAAGTAAAAAACGCCATCCTGAGTAGCCTCGAAGGGGCCATGGAAGTACTCGGCAGAGTGAATGTAGCTGCAGTGCTGCCACTGCATCTCCATAAGAGAGCAGATAGCGAAACCGTAGGTCTGGCTAAAGTTGGGACCGCTGCCCAGAATATAGAAGAACTCGTGCTCCTGGCAAAGCTTGGCAAAGCGATCGCCCAGCTCGGCATTTACCTTCTCGCGTGCCGGGGGAAGAATCTTATCCATCTCGGCGATACCGGCATACATATCGGCAAGATCGGCGTAGCCCTCCTGCTGATCGAGCAGCTCTGCCGCAAGCGACAGCGAAATGCCAGCGGGGACCTCGGCCTGCGGCACGCCCTCGCCCCATGGGTAGACCCACGTGGTCCACTTGCCGGAGTCAATCTTGGATCCAGCGTTGTCGGTCTGGGCGATCACCGTAGCGCCGGCAGCAAGGGCAATCTCGCAGCCCTCGACGACCTCGGGGGTATTGCCGCTGTGGCTGCAAGCGATGACCAGGGACTTCTCGCCCAGACGACGCGGACGCATAATGTCGAATTCACGCGCGGTATAGATATACGAAGTGAAGGTGGTAGCCTCGCGCTGCAGAAGCTCATGAGCCGGGATCAAATCGATCATGGAGCCACCGCAAGCAATCCAGTAGACGCTGTCGAACTTGCCCTTCTCGGCAATTGCCTCTTTAATCAGATCGTGTGCGTTCATATCCAGTTCCTTTCTTGTTTGGCCCGCAATCAATGACGTTGGTTGCGTGGCCGATGGTTGTTTTAGTCAATCAGATATTTCTCGAATGCGGCCATGTTCTTGGCATCTGCGGCCGCCGGGTCATCGTAGTAACGACCGTCCGTGATTTCCTGGCCCAGCATGCCGTCGAAACCATGGGCGTTGAGCGTGGCGACGAAGGCGTCCATATCGTGCTTGCCATCGCCCCACACCAGATGGCCATACGGGTCGCCGTCGATAAAGTGCATCTCGTGAATTGCCCCATCGCCAAAGGCGGCAAACCAGTCCTCGAGCGTCTCGCCTGCGACGCCCATCGCGGTTGTATCAACCATGGGCTGTAAGTACGGGCTCGCGACCTCGTCAATCATGCGCTTCGCATCGGAAACCGTCGTCACGAGGTTGCTCTCCTCGGGACGCAGGCTTTCCATCGTAAGCACCAGACCGTGCTCGCCGGCATACTCCGCCAGAATGGACAAGTGCTCGCGGCTGCGCTTCCAGGCTTCCTCGCGGTCCTCGTCCCAGTCGCCCCAGCCCGAGTTGATGGACATACGGTCGCACCCAAGTACCTCGGCAAGTTCAATGCCGTGTTTAAAGTACGCCAGGCTGCGCTGTTCATGCAGCGGCTTGCGTGCGCAGTACTGCCAAGGATAGACAACATTCTCGGGGCACAGAGTACGATACCTAAGCCCACGGTCTGCAGCCTTTTTCGCCAGGACCTCAGCCTCAAAGTAGCCCGTATGGTCGAGCGTCACATGCGGCTCTGCACACCACAGCTCAATAGACTCAAAGCCCAAGCGCTGCTGCACATCAAGGAAGTAATCGAGCGACCACATGATGTAGTGGATATTCATGCCCGCAATCTGCTCGCGACGCAGCGTCGGTTTGGATTCAGACATCTTATGCCTCCTTATTTCGATCGAACACGATTTGTCCGTCCGACATCGTCATATCAACCGCAAGATCGCGTGCGTCGCGATAATCGAGGTCGAACACATCCCGATCGAGCACGCAGATATCGGCAAGCTTGCCAACCTCAAGCGTACCCAGCTCGTCTTCGCGCATCAGATCGTACGCGCCCCCGGCAGTCCAAGCGCACAAGAGCTCGACAAGCGTCAGCGTGTTGACCTCATTCACGGGCAGTCCGTCGTCGAAGTATCCGCCGCACGCACTGTAGATTGACTCGCCCAAGCTCGGAATCAGCAGCGGCAAATCCGTGCCACAGCACACTGTGCATCCGGAATCTACCATGCCGCGGCGATTCCAGCTGTGCAAAAGTCGCGTCTCGCCAATTTGTCGACGCATCATCGACAGGCAATCCTCGCGCCGGTCCAGCGTCAGAATCTGCGGATAGACCTCGCAAATTCCACCCAACTTGCCAAACTCGACAAGATCGGTCGGGTCAGAGTTCTCGAGATCGGTAATCGCATGGCGACGAAGCATCCGTCCATGCTCGTCTCGAGGCAGCGAGGCATAGAGCGCCACGGTGCGACGAACGGCGCCATCGCCCTGGCAATGCAAGGAATATCGGAAGCCGTCAGCATCAATTGCACGCAGCTCGTTCTCAATCAGATCCCACTCTGGCTCCTCGACGACCGTCTTGCCGGCAGCGCCCGCATCGGCCGAGTCCTCATAGGGGTCAATCATCTCGGCAAGCCCCGCCCATACGCCGCGATCGGTCATACGGTTGAAGCCAGAAAAACGAACGAACGATCCCCGGAAGCGCTCTCGTGCCTCGCGGGCATAAGCCAGATTTGCACCGGCGCCCACCGGCTGCGACATCATAGAGACGCGAACCGTCAGCTCACCAGATTCCTCACGGCGAGCCATTTCGTCGGCAAAGCCGTAGTAGTCATCAAACGCCATCTCCTTGATGGCGGTAACGCCGCGCTCGTTAAGCATGCTCATGTAGTCCGAATACCCGGCACGCACCTCGGGCAGCGCGAGGAAATCGCTCATCATGCGCCAGATCTTCTCGGAATAGCACGCCTGGGGCGTAAAACCGTATCGCGCACTGGCGGCAGCGTTGAGAACGCAGGTCTCCGCTCCCGGTGTAAAGCAGACGACGGGGATGTCGCCAAAACAATCGTCAAGCACAGCTGCCGTATTTGCGTTCTCGGCATCCGATGCCAACGTTTCGGGTAGGTTGTGGCCAAAAGCCGCCGCGCAATCCGGATGACCTTCTTTCCATGCACGCAAGAGCGACACGGCCTCTTTGGCATCGGCGATGCCGGACAGATCGGACCCCAACGTCCGCAGCGCCCAACCTGTATAGAAGGTATGCACATCGATCAGGCCAGGCATGACAGTGCGGTCGCCCAGGTCAACTACCTCGTCCGCCTGGGTCAAATACGAAGCTACCTCACACTTGGTGCCAACAGCCTCAATTCGATTGCCACGGACCGCTACGAAACCTTCAAACGGCAGGTCCCCCGTACCGGTAAAGACGCTCTTAGACGTCAGTACCGTCAAACGATCAGACATCACAACCACCTACACCGGAAGCATGCCAGAGATTGCCGTTACGATCAGGCCAAAGACGACCATGAAAATGAAGAACTTCCAAATGGTCTTCCACCATTGGCCAAACGAAATCCTAGCCACGGCAAGGCCAGCGACCGTCATGCCCGCCACGGGGCTGATGGTGTTGATGGTCTGGTTGGCAAACTGGAGCGCGGTGACGGCTGCCTCGGGATTGAGGCCCATGAGCTCGGTCAGGGGGCCCATAACGGGCATGGTGAGCGCCGCCAGGCCAGAACTCGAGGGAACCAGCAAAGAGAGCAGGCCAAGGACGATATACATAAACGTGGTGTAGACGGCGGCGGGTGCACCGGCGAGCGCGGTAGCGAGCGCCTGGAGGATGGTGTCGATGATCATGCCGCCCTCGGCGATGACCAGAATACCGCGAGCGATACCGATAACGATGGCAGCGTACGCAAAGTCGGCGAGACCCTTAACGAACTCCTCTGCGATTGTCTGCTGGTCAAGACCGCCCAGGATACCGGCAAGCAAGCCCATGCCAAGGAACACGGCGGAAATCTCATTCATGTACCAGCCCTGGGTAACAAGACCCCAGACGATAATGCCCATACCGCAAGCAAAATCGATAAGCACGAGCTTCTGACGGATAGTGAACTCTTCCTCGATGGAGGCATCGGTCACGGAAAACTCAATACGCTTGAGCTTATCGTCCTCGTACACAATGGACGACTCGGGGTTTTTCTTGACGCGCATGGCGTAGCGCATGGCCCATGCGATACCGACGGCAGTGAAGATAACCCAAGAAACGGCGCGCAGCCACAGTTGCGGATTACCCTCGATGCCAATGATGCCTTGGGCGATCAAAACATTAAACGGGTCGATGGTCGAAGCACAATATCCCAGGTTAGGACCAAGGAAGCAGATGATGAATGCCGTCATCGAGTCATAACCGATACCCATCATGATGGGAATGAAGATGGCATAGAACGGCAGGGCTTCCTCAGACATGCCAAACGTAGTGCCGCAAATGGACAGCAATGTCATCGTGATGGGAATGATGAGGATGTCCTTGTTCTTGAGCTTTTTAATCACACGGCTCATGCCGGCATTCAAAGCGTTGGTCTTGGTGATGATCGCGAACGATCCGCCAATCAATAAGACGAACGCAACGACGTCGGCAGCCTCCTGGATGCCCTTGGTGGGCGCTTGCAGAACCGCGAAGATATCCTGGCCCAGATTGATGGTCTCGCCGGTCTCGGAATCGGTGTAGTTCTTATCGACCTGTTCATAGGTTCCAGCAACGGCGACTTCACGCTCGCCCGCCGCTGTCGAAATCGTCTTGCGCTGATACTGACCAGAGGGAACGATCCAAGTCAGGACCGCAAAGACAACGATCAGCAAGAACATGATCGTATAGACATGCGGTAATTTGAACTTAAAACGTCTGTTTGTCTTCTTCGCCTTCGTATCTGACATAGATACCTCCAAAGAACTCGAGACTGCATCGCATCTCGCTTCAACGTTTGCACAATGCAAACGTTCTATGACGTTCCATAGATTACCAGCAGCTTTTTCCTTCATCAAGATAATTTCAAACTGATTGCCGCAACGCGGTTGAACGGTTGCGTTTGCGCCGTGAACGGTATGGAAACGCCCGGTGAGATGATCCACCGGGCGTTTCCATTCGCAATGTCCTAGATGTCAAAAACGTAGCGAGACCCAACGATCCGCTGACGACCGATGATAAACGGCCGCCGCTGCTCATCGAAAAAGAAGGCTTCCATATAAAACAAGGGCTCGCCAACGGGAACTGCCAACAGTCGAGCGACCTCGGGCGACGCGCACGCGATCTCGAGCGTGCACGGGTCGGTAAACGCGGGCGTGCGGCCCGTCCGGTTGCGCACGAACTCAAAAATGGATTGGTTAGATAGAGGTGCCGTTGATAGATAGGCGTTGTCCTCGTAAACATATATGTTGTTCTCGAGCATGACAGGGACGCCATCGGCAGTGCGCACGCGCTCAACGCAAATCAAGTCAGTTCCAACGGGAACACCAAAGAACTGTGCTTCGGTGGAATCCGCCGGCAGTATCTTTCTCGAAATGACACACGCCCCCGGTTCCATTCCGTTAACGCGACATGCGTCCGAAAAACTCTGGACGTCATCCTTCTGGCGAATCTTGCGCTTAAGCTTGGGGGCATTGACAAACGTGCCTTTCCCCTGCCGCTTCGTTAGATAGCCCTGCTGGACGAGCTCCTCAATAGCGCGTCGCACGGTAACGCGGCCAACTTTATAGCTCTCAGCCAATTCGAATTCGTTGGGTATCCGCGCGCCCGCCTTGTAGGCGCCGGAGTTGATTTCGTTTTTGATGATATCAATAACCTGTTGGTACAGCGGTATCGCTGCTTTACCGTCAGTTGGCCCTTCAGTCGGTGGCATATACCCTCTCCCAGCACAATTAATTCTAAAACGGGCTTAAGGGCATTCAACAAGCCCTTAAGCCCGCATTAGCTTAAAGTATGCTAGGTGTCGCACCAAAATGTTGGCTATTTACTCATCAGACCCGAAAAACGCGCAACTACCGCGCTCCTAAGAAAGCGTGAGCAGCTCCGGCAGCTGGTCGATAATCTTGTCCGCGGCATCCTGGCTAAAGCCAAAGCGCTCCTCGCGCTTGGCAATGACTGTCAGGCCGGCTCGCTTGCCGGCAGTGATGCCAGGCACCGAATCCTCGACGCAGCAGCAGCGATTCGCGGGCAGCCCCAGCAGGTCCAGCGCATGCAGGTAGATGTCGGGCTCGGGCTTGCTCTCCTTAAACTGCTCGCCGCTCACCACATACTCAAAGGCATCCGACAGCCCGCATGCGTTGAGCACTTCCTCGATGCTAACCATGGGAGACGAGCTGGCAAGCGCCACGCGAACGCCACGGCGCGGCAGCTCTCGAATCGTATCCACGGCGCCTGGGTTAATCAAAGCCTGATAGTCGCGCGGACGCTTATGAGCCCATTCGTCCCAACGGGCCAACGCTTCATCGCCAGTGAAATGCCCCTTACCGGCGCGCTCAAACCAATCGACCAGCATATGCAGGAAGAACTGATGCGAGGTACCGACCTGCCCATTCAACTCCTCTTGAGTCAGATTAAGCCCAAGCTCCTTGGCAAACGCGGCAGTCTCGCCCAGGTAGTAATACTCGGTATCGACGATGACGCCATCCATGTCAAAGATAACGGCGTCGAACGGAAATGCGGACACGGCACCCTCCCTAACAAAAGGACGCCCGCGAGCAGGCGCCCAAACCATGCATTAATCGGCGATTCTAACCCAGCAGCTTATCCAGCGCCACCGCAATACCATCTTCGTTGTTATTGGCGGTCACCATCTGAGCCACAGCCTTAACCTCATCGACGGCGTTACCCATGGCAACACCGGTGCCGGCCCACTCAATCATGGACTTGTCGTTCTGGCCGTCGCCAAACGATACAACCTCACTGGCATCGATGCCGAGCTTGGGCAGGGCTCCCTCGAGCGCACGAGCCTTGTCGATACCGGGCGCCGTGTACTCAAAGTACCAGTCAGCCGTAAACATGCCCGAAAGCGTCTGCTTAAAGGGCGCATACATCTCCTCGTAATGCGCCTGCAGGTAGGCCGGGTCGCCTGCCGTCAGCAGCTTGTCTACGGGATAAGTGTCCACGACCTCATGCAAGCTCTCGACCTCGCGGATCTTAAGGTCGCAGGCATCGCGCTCGTATTTGACGATGTTTTTCTGCGAGCCATCCGGCAGCGTAATCATGCAGTGGTACGAGTCCTCGACATGCAAGTCGCGACCGAGCGAGATCATGGGGATCACATCATAGTTTTGCAGATGATCAATCAGACGGTGCAGCTCGTCAGCCGGCATGGCCTGGTCAAAAAGAACCTCATCGGTCTGAGCGTCGACCACATGCGCGCCATTGAAAGCGACTAGCAGACCGTCATGGTTTTGAAGGTCGAGCTCCTGCGCCAGAGCATGTAGTCCCCATGCGGGACGGCCCGAAGCCAAAATGAGCTTAATGCCCGACTCCTGTGCCGCGAGCAGCTTTTCGCGCGTGCGCGGGCTGATGACCTTTTGGTCGTTGGTGAGCGTACCGTCGATATCCATCGCGATGGCTTTGATTGCCATATATGCCTCCCTGTCATTGAACAACCTTGTCTGAGCCATCATACAGAACACCCATCGCGACTCCGTTTACAACGGGCAAAAAGTCATATTGTCTCGAACATGAACGGTGCGTAGTCATGAAGCTTTATCGCTCAGGTCAAATACGTCTGCTAGCGACGCTCATCCGTCGGTGCGCCGTCGACGATCGCGATGCCCGCCGAGGCACCCAACGCGCTGGCGCCGGCCTCGATGAACGCGCAAGCCTCTTCGTAATTATGGATACCGCCCGCCGCCTTGATTGCCACGGCATCGCCGAGCACCTCGTGCATCAGCCGCACGTCCTCGAGCTTAGCACCGCCAAAGCTTCTGCCAGTCGATGTCTTAAGGAATCCCGGCTTAGCCTCCAGCGCGATCTCGCATACACGGCGCTTGGCGGCGTCGTCGCCGTCCAGCTTGCACATCTCGACGATTACCTTGTCAGTGATGCCATGCGCGCGACAAAAATCAGCAATGGTAGTCATCTCGCGCTCGATGGCATCAAAATCGCGGTTCTCGATCGACCCCTGATTCAAAACGTAGTCAATCTCGGTAAAGCCACACGCAGCGTATTCCTCAAACCTCGCAAGCTTCTCCTCAAGCGTCATAGTGCCCTGGGGAAAGTCGATGGCGCCGGCAAGGATGATGTCAGAGCCCTCGAGCATGGCGCGGCCCGTCTCGTACTCCTGAAGGTTCGCAAATACGCAGCGAAAGTTGTACTTTAACGCCTTCTCGACATACTGCTCAAACGTGTCCTCGGGGGCATCGATATAGTCGATGTATTTATTGATGGGTTTGGCAAGCGTCATGCTGGGCCTCCTTGTTCAGGACTGACAACCGATTCGTGGTTTCACGCGAAAAACCACGTTCAATGTACGCCCGACATGCAAGGACAGCGTCCGCATTCCGACAAGTGGTATGAAATTAGCTGTAAACGTATATTTACTGACAGCGAATGGCACCGCACGCGGATGCCGAAAGGGGCCCGCATCCCAACGGATACGAGCCCCTTTCGGCATAAGCCAACTCAGCCGTAAAAACTACTTGCGGTGAGCGCGGTAGAACTCGATCGCACTATCTTATCCGAGCCGGGGCACGTTCGCACAGCGCGCGTATGACGGTTGCAAAACCACCCCATTTGAAAACAAGGCCATTTGAAACAAAGGCAAAAAAGTACTTGCAAAGACGCGTTCCGACATATAAGTTGATAAAAGACCGCCGTTGCGGTTTTAAGTAGATCGAGCATATGAAGTTTGAATTTTAGCGTGTAAGAGAAGGAAGATCGGCAAAGTACAGCCCCAAACGCAATGACAACTTAATGAGGTAACTGCCACATGTGAGGCACCCAGGGCATTGCTGTCTCGATTTTGAGCACGATGCCTTCCGCCTTGCATGGGCCGTTCCATCCAGCCCCTGCAGCAACTGCCTCACGGGCTCATTGAAAACCGCATAGCACCCCAACGTCAGCACATCACCCACGGCAAGCACATCACTCACGACAACCAACACATCAACAAACAGCACGAACATCAACCGATTGGAGAAGCTATGACAAACCACCACGCTGAAGACGGCGATAAGAAAAGCAATCTGGATGCCCGCATTGAGCGAGCATATGCAAACGAATATGACGCCGCCTTTGCCGCCGCGACCATCAAGAACTACGCGTCGCTACCACTCGCGACGATCTTGGCCGACCACCCTCAACTGCTAAAGCGCTGCACAAAGATCATGGGCGACCCCGACATTCGCAAGCTGACAGACCCCTATGCCCCAAAACGCGACAACGATTCGTACGTTCTTACCGTAGGCTGCCTAGCCCATATGCTTACGGCGCTCGACACGAAACTCAAGCTCGAATGGGAACCCGACGAGCGTCATGAACTCGAAAGCAAGCGGAACACCCTGCGCACCGCACTGTTCCTTCCGTTGGACGGCCTCAAGCGCTGCAACGTCGAGCTCAATACACAGGCGCGGCAAAAGCCCGGGACCACGGGGCAGAAAACTCCAAGACCCCATGCGGCCATCGTCGACCGCAACCGATATAACCGCATGACCGCGCACTTTTCTGCCGAGGGAGCAGCCATAAGGACGCTGATCGATCTGCTGTGCCTCCTGAGCATCAACGAGCTATTTGAGGGCTATCTCGCCCTTGTTCCCGCGACGGCACCCAAGTCGGTAGCAAAGATCATCGAGACCTGCAGAAGCCAGTTTGAGCGCCATCGCAATGGCAGCGAGATGAACGCCAGCATCGCGCAGTACTACGCGGCTCATTACAAAAATGACGGATGTGCCCCTGTCGAGCATCAGCTGCGGCTCGCCTACACCACGCCCGCCGCAACGCTCCATCGCTTTGGAGCCCTTGGCGCTTGCGAGCCGCACGAACAGGCAGCCTGCCCCACAACCGAGCTCGATCTCAGGCTCGGACGAACCCTGTAGCCCGCCAGCCCCCCCGCGGGCAACAATCCTATTCCACAACACAACCAACAGAAAGGAGTCCCCATGGACACCAATCATTCCCCCATCATCAGCCCCCTCACCATGCGTGAATCCGCCCGAGGTATCACGCTCACCAGCATTTACGATGAGATGCTCGCCCGTCGCGAGCTCTCCGTCATGGGAAACATCGAAACCCCGATGGCCCACGACCTATGCCAGCAGATCCGCCTGCTCGATGCCACCGACCCCAGCCGTCCCATCACCATATTTGTCGCCAGCGCCGGCGGAAGCGTGCGATCGGGTCTTGCGATCTATGACGCCATGCGCCTCGCATCGTGCCCCATCCGCACCGTTTGTCTGGAATTCGCCGCGTCCATGGGTGCCGTAATCTTTATGGGCGGCGACGATCGCCGTATGGCGCCCCATGCAGAGCTCATGATTCACGACCCGCTGATCCCCCAGGGGGCAGGCGGCTCGGCACTTGCGCTACAGGAAACCAGCCGGCGTCTCATGCAGACCCGCAAGACCCTCACGCAAATCCTCTCGGACCGCAGCGGCCTCACGCCCAAGCGCATCCAGTCCCTCACCGCAAAAGACACCTACCTTTCGGCCGAGCGCGCCGTCGAGCTCGGCTTTGCCCACGAAATCCTCTCGACCACCAAGGAGGTCGCCCATGTCTAACCTCGCCAGCCGCCTCGCCGCATCTGAGTCCGCATCGTCCACCATCCTCGCCAAGGATCGAACGCTTTCCTGCGACACCCGCCAAACGGGACTCAACAACAATGCACTTGTGATCGGCCCCTCGGGAGCCGGCAAGACCCGAAACGTCCTCAAGCCCAACCTGCTGCAAATGAACGCAAGCTACATCGTGCTCGACACCAAAGGCACGCTCTGTCGCGAAGTGGGACCCGTGCTGGCAGCCCACGGTTACCGCGTGCAATGTCTCAACTTCGCCGACCTCAACACCGTCCCGGCCCTTGCGCCCGGCATCGAGCGCTGCGGCTACAACCCCCTGAGGCACATTCGCCGCAAGGCGGACGGCAGGCCCAACCAGCAGGACATCCTCTCGGTGGCAAAGGCCATCTGCCCCATCGAGGACAACAACCAGCCTTTTTGGGATCATGCGGCGGCAAACCTGCTGTCGTGTCTTATCGCCTACGTCACCGAACAGCTACCCGCCGACGAGCAGACGATCAGCTCGGTCATCAAGCTGATCGAGCACCTGCAGGACGGTGCCACGGGTCGATTGTTTGACGACCTGATCACGACCGACCCCCAAAGCTATGCCCTCTCGCTATGGCGGCGCTACGCCATTACGCAAAATGCCGAGCGCATGCACGCGAGCATCGTCGGCATCCTTGCCGAAAAGGTCATGTGTCTGGGATTCGACGGTGCGGCACAGCTCTATCGTGAGTGCCATCAGGTGGACTTCGCTTCCATGGGACACACCCCCTGCGCCCTGTTTGTAACTGTGAGCGATATTGACCGCAATCTCGATCACCTGACCGGCCTCTTTATTTCGCAGGCGTTTATGGGCCTCATTCGTGAGGCCGATAGGCAGCCCGACGGCAGCCTGCCCGTGCCCGTGCGCTTTATGCTCGATGACTTCGCAAATCTGCAGATCCCCCAGATCGACAACGTGCTCTCGATTATCCGAAGCCGCAACATCTGGGCAACGCTGCTGCTGCAGTCGACCAACCAGCTCGATGCGCTCTATGGCGAGGCACGCGCACGCTCCATCATGGGCAACTGCGACACGCATCTGGTGCTGGCGTTCCAGGATCCCGAGAGTGCCCGGGTGTTTTCCGACCGCGCCGACGCGCTGCCCAGCACGCTCATGGCGACGCCGATCGATCGCTCGTGGCTCTTTGTGCGCGGTCGCACTCCCGAACAGGTCGAGCGCTTTAGGCTCGAAGACCATCCGCTCTACGGGGAGCTGCCCGAGGCGCAGCGAGACCATGCGGAGGCCGAGATCTAGGCGCAGGGTTCTCGCGGCGCGCGGCGCCCCAGCGATGTTCCACAAAGGCCGTGCGCCCCGGGACTACGGCAAAGCAAAGGGGCCCGCATCCGATAGGATACGGGCCCCTGACTATAAGGCGCGATGCGTTAACAGCAGCGACTACTTGCGATGCGCGCGATAGAACTCGATGAGCGCCTGGGTCGAAGCGTCCTGCTCGGCCTTGGCGGCATCGTCGTGGAAGGCAGGGGTGATCTGCTTGGCAAGCTGCTTGCCCAGCTCGACGCCCCACTGGTCGTAGGAGTCGATGCCCCAGACCGTGCCCTCGACAAACGTGATGTGCTCGTACAGTGCGATGAGCTCGCCGAGTGCGAACGGGGTCAGCGTGTCGCCAAAGATCGAGGTCGTCGGACGGTTACCCTCAAAGCAGCGGGCCGGGACGATCTGCTCGGGCGTGCCCTCGGCACGAACCTCATCGGCCGTCTTACCAAAGGCGAGCGCCTTGGTCTGGGCCAGGAAGTTGCCCAGGAACAGCTCGTGGACATCCTGGCCGCTGTCGGTCGCAGGGTTGGCGGTATTGGCGAAGGCGATGAAGTCAGCCGGAACCACCACAGTGCCCTGGTGCAGCAGCTGATAGAAGGCATGCTGGCCGTTGGTGCCGGGCTCGCCCCAGAAGATCTCACCGGTGTCGGAGGTCACGGCGCTGCCGTCCCAGCGGACATGCTTGCCGTTGGACTCCATGGTGAGCTGCTGCAGGTAGGCCGGGAAGCGGTGCAGGTACTGGCAGTACGGCAGCACGGCGTGGCTCTTGGAACCGAAGAAGTTGACGTACCAGACGTTGAGCAGGCCCATCAGCGCGACGGCATTGTTCTCGAGCGGGGTGTTGCAGAAGTACTCGTCGATGGCGTGGAAGCCCTCGAGGAACTGCTGGAAGCGCTCGGGGCCGAGCACGACGATCAGCGACAGGCCCACGGCGGAGTCAACGGAATAGCGGCCGCCAACCCAGTTCCAGAAACCGAAGGCGTTGGCGGGGTCGATACCGAAGGCTTCGACCTTCTCGAGTGCGGTGGAAACGGCGACGAAGTGCTTTGCCACGGCCTCGGCGTTCTGCTCATCGGAGCCGTCGATGGCGCCCTGAGCCTTGAGCTGCTCGAGCATCCAGGTCTTGACCTCGCGGGCGTTGGTGAGGGTCTCGAGCGTGGTGAAGGTCTTGGAGACGATGATCACGAGCGTGGTCTCGGGATCCAAGCCCTTGAGCTTCTCGGCCTGGTCGTTGGGGTCGATGTTGGAGATGTAGCGGCAGTCGATACCGGCGTCGGCATAGGGACGCAGAGCCTCGTAAGCCATGACCGGGCCCAAATCGGAGCCGCCGATGCCGATGGACACCAGGTGCTCGATCTTTTTGCCGGTAACACCCTTCCACTCACCGGAGCGCACGCGCTCGGCGAAGGCATACATGCGGTCCAGGACCTCGTGCACGTCGGCGACGACGTCCTGGCCGTCGACGATGAGCTGGCCCTTCTCGCTTGCCGGGCGGCGCAGCGCGGTGTGCAGGACGGCGCGGTCCTCGGTGGTGTTGATGTGCTCGCCAGAGAACATGGCGTCGCGGCGCTCCTCGAGCTTCACCTCGCGAGCAAGATCGCACAGCAGCTTGACGGTCTCATCGGTCACCAGGTTCTTCGACAGATCGAAGTGCAGGTCACCGGCGTCAAAGCTCAGCTTGTTCACGCGCTCCGCATCGGCAGCGAACCATGCCTTAAGGTCGATACCCTCGGCCTCGAGCTTCTCCTGATGGGCCTCGAGCGCCTTCCAAGCGGCGGTCGACGTAGCGTCGATAGGTGCGGCAACAGTTGCCATAAAGTCCTCCTCAACATACGGGCGCATACCTCCATGCGCCCGGATAATCAGATGACCCTATTCTAGCGCAGGTCAAGACCGTAATCAGCGAGCGTTGCCAATCCGCCCCTAAACGGCGACCGACCAAAAAGGGACAGGTTAATTTTGGCAGGTCAAACGCTTTACCTACCAAAATTAACCTGTCCCTTCCTGGCAGATATTAGGCCGCAGCGCAGACGCTACCGAGCAACTCACGCAAAGGAGACCCGATGCCCTCCAGCAGTTCGGGCGCGATAATGGCAAAAACGGGAACCTCGCCGGTGCCCACGACAGCAGGCACCTTGCCCTCCGAGACAATGCATCCATAAGGCACAAAGCCGTCTTCGCCGGCATCGAGCGCCGCCATGCGACGCGCGAGCTCGCGCGCAAAGCCGGCAGTATCGGCATCGCCAATCGCCAGGACAAAGTCCACGCCTTCGTCGGTCGCCAGGGCTACGGCCTCATCGACCAAATCGTCTCCCCCGTCGCCCCCGACCAAGCCGCAGCGAAAAAGCACGCGTTCGAGCAGAGCTCGATCAAGCGAGCCGAGCGCCGCCGAGACGAGCTCATCGTGCGTATGTTTGTCACCGCCCAACACGACCAGCGCCTTGGTGCCACCGTAGTGAGCGACCAATCGTCCGCACCAGCGAGCCACGTCTCCATCCGCAACAAGGCGCGTCGGCATACCAAACCCATAATTGACCATCTTTTCCACAACCCTTCCGTGCGTATAGGCGGTATCGATCGTTAGGCTCATGCTACGAAGCGAGCTTTTCCGAGCTGTTTCGCGCTCTTTAGGGCTGCGTTAAAAACCCGATGCAGCCGCACGACCATACCCGCCAAAAAGGGACAGGTTTTGACGGTGTCTGGTCGAGCGGGTATTATCGAACAGGTATTCGATAAGAACATGTGTTTGATGGGAGGACGCGTGGCGCACGAGCAGCACACCTACATCTGCATCGACCTCAAGACGTTTTATGCCAGCGTCGAGTGCGTGGACCGCGGGCTCGATCCACTCACCACCAACCTGGTCGTTGCCGACGAATCACGCGGACGCACGACCATCTGCCTCGCCATCACACAGGCCATGAAGGACCTCGGGATACGCAATCGCTGCCGTCTGTTCGAAATTCCCGATGGCATCGACTACATCAAAGCCGTACCGCGCATGCAGCACTACATGGAAGTATCGGCGCAGATCTACGGTATCTATCTGGAATACGTCAGCCCCCAGGACGTGCACGTCTACTCCATCGATGAGTGTTTTATCGACGTAACGCCCTATCTGGACCTCTATCACACCGATGCGGAAGGGTTCGCCTGCACGCTGCGCGACGAGGTCTTGGCGCGCAGCGGCATCACGGCGACGGTCGGCATCGGCCCCAACCTATTCCAGGCCAAGGTAGCGCTCGACATTACCGCCAAACACGTACCCAGCCGCATCGGTATACTCGACGACGAGACCTTTCGCAAGGATATCTGGTCCCATCGCCCCATCACCGATATCTGGGGCATCGGCCCCGGCGTGGCAGCACGACTCGAAAAATACGGCGTCTTCGATCTGATGGGTGTCGCCGCGCTCGACGAAAACCTGCTCTACGACGAGCTCGGCGTCAATGCCGAGTATCTTATCGATCACGCCTTTGGTCGCGAGCCGACAACCATCGCTGATATCCAAGCCTATCGCCCGCAGGTGACCTCGACCACCACGGGACAGGTGCTCTCGAAGGGCTATGCCTACGAGCAGGCCTACACCGTCTTGCGCGAGATGATCGACAACGCCGTACTGGACTTGGTCGATAAGCACGTGGTCTGCGACAGCATCTCGCTCTTTGTGGGCTACGCGAACGAGCGGGCCGACATCCGCCGACTCGACGCCAGCGGAACGGCACAGTATATAGACGGCTGTGGGCACCTGCGCTCGAGCACCTCGGGCATCGAGCCCGCAGCGACCGACGGTCCCGAGCTCGCGCCCCGTGCTCCCAAGCCCGTCCAGCGCGATGACGAACGGCGCCGCCTGGTGCGCGAAGCGCAGGCAATCGATGGCATCTTTGTGGGAGAGCATGGCGGCAAACCGCGTGGTGGCTATGCCGCACTCTTTGCGCACTCCAACGCCTCGCGAAAGCTACCCGAGCGCACCAATTCGTTTAAGAAGATCATGGGCTATTTCGATGAGCTCTGGGCGCAGACTGTCGATCCCAAACGACCGGTCAAGCGCATCAACCTGGGATTTGGCAACCTCATGCCCGAGGAATTTGCCACCATCGATCTATTCAGCGATATCGAGGCCGATGAGCGCGAGCGCGACCTGGCGCGCGCCGTCCTGGCCGTGAAAGGCAAGTACGGCAAGAACGCGCTCGTCAAGGGATTAAGCTTTACCGCCGGCGCCACCGCGCGCGAACGCAACGAACAAGTTGGAGGACACCGTGCCTAAACCCAAACAACAGCCCGTGCGCCCGCCGACCGCCTTCGAGCGCCTGGCGGACCCCGAGGGCAGACGCCGCGCCGCCGACCCCAACCTCACTGCCAATGGTGCCGTGCGCGCCAACCGCGCCGCACAGTTTATGCCCTTTGCCGCCCTCACGGGATACTACGAACTCGTGCGCAAGCAGGAAATCACCGTCGAGCCAAAACGTGAGCTCACGGAAGAAAAAGCCCTCGTGCTTTCTAAAAAACTCGAGGGTCTCAAACGTGGCGACTTGGTTCGTGTCACCTATTACGATACATACGGCTATCGCAGCCGCACCGGCATCCTCGACGAGGCGCTCCCCGCCTTCAAGCTCCTCAAGCTCCGAGACATCGCCATCGACTTCGACGACATCCAAGACATCGAACTGCGCGGACGAGCCTAGCCAAGGAAGCGCATCCAGAGCGACGCTTACAGCGTCATGACGTAGTAGCCCGCGTCTTTCACGGCCGTCTCGAGGACACCACGATCAACCGGCTGCTTAGAGCGCACGCGTGCCGTGTGGTCCGCATACGTCACCGTTGCCCACACACCATCCAGCGCATTGAGGGCATTGGCCACGTTCTGAGCGCAGCCGTCGCAACTCATGCCGCCGATGAGCAGCTCATCGCTATAGGGATAGTGTGACGCATCGGTATCCACCACAACAACCTTTTTGGCCTTCTTGCCGCTCGCACCATCGCTGCAGCAACTCTTCCCGTGTGTCGAAGCGGCAATGCGACGCAACCCAAAAAACATGCCGACGGCAATGACGGCCAGCACGATGAGATTCGCAGGGTTGAGCAAGTCACTCATGCGTTCCCCTTTCAAGTAGCACTATCTAGATACCCCCCATGGGGTGTCCCCATCTTAACCCAAAATCATGTCCGTTCGGTCAATAGTTTCCCTATTCAAACTTTTTAGTTGACCAAGGCTTACTTTCGTGTATAAGTTTTCCTAGGCTAACAAGTGAGGGCTCGAAAGGGGCAACGTGACTCGAACCATTGACATCCCAACATACCAAACGGCTGTCGTGCGCAACTGCTCCCCTACGCTCGCAGGTATCAAGCCGGCTTCACTCTTTACCTATCCCGGCGTTTACGCCAACCAAAACGGAAAACCCGGCGCCGCCCATATCGAAGAGCGACGCTCTCGCCTGCTCGCCGTCATAGCCCAATGCAACCGCGAGCTTCAGCCACTCGGGATCCATGTGAGCGTTTTGGTCTGGCGCCCCTGCGGAGCGCTCATCTATGTGTACCGCCCTGCGGACCTTATGCGATACCTCTCCGACCCCCGCGCCATGACGGCGCTTGTCACCGAAGGTTACGATGTCCACAACCTGCCCGCATCCTTGGTGCATCTCGCCGCGCGCATCACGCTGGCAAGCAGCAATGCCGCAGAAAGTGCCTATGACGGCAGCGTCTGCGCACTCGCGCGAAATAGGCACTGCGATACGGGCTGCACGTGCGAGTTCCCCCACGAAATTGGCTATTTTTTGGGCTATCCCTACGAAGATGTCCATCAGTTTATCGTCCAGCACGGCGAAAACTATAAGGTCTTTGGCGCATGGAAGGTATACACAAACGTTGAGCAGGCGCTCACGACCTTCGATTCCTATCGCGCATGCACGCAAATACCTTACCTACATCTATCAACAGGGCTGCACTCTGGGACAACTTGTCCAGGCAACCCGATAGAGCATACAAAACGCGGCCGCACGCCGCACAACCGAAAGGAAGACATATGAGCAAGATCGCCGTCGTCTACTGGAGCGGCACGGGCAACACCGAGGCCATGGCAAACCTCGTCGCCGAAGGCGCCACGTCCGCGGGTGCCGAGACTGAGGTCATCCCCTGCGCCGACTTCTCTGCCGACAAGGCCGCTGAATATGATGCCTTCGCCTTCGGCTGCCCAGCCATGGGCTCCGAGGAACTCGAGTACGATGAGTTCCAGCCGATGTGGGATGAGGTCAAGGAGACTCTCGACGACAAGAAGGTCGTCCTCTTTGGCTCCTATTCGTGGGCCGAGGGCGAGTGGATGGACAACTGGAAGGCCGACGCCGACGAGGCTGGCGTCAACGTCGTGGACTCCACCATCTGCTACGACGCGCCCGACGACGAGAGCGAGACCGCTTGCAAGGCCCTCGGAGCCGAGCTCGCGTAACGAGCCCAGGACCTCCAAAAGAGCCTGCATCAAAGCGCATCCCCATCCCTACAAAAGAGCGGGGGCTGGATTCAAGTCCAGCCCCCGCTCTTTTGTAACGGCAGTTACATCAACCGGCTACGAGATGTTGCCCAAGAACGCCTTGGTGCGCTCGCTCTTGGGGTGGTCGAAGACCTCGCTCGGCGTACCCTCTTCCACGATAACGCCGCCGTCCATAAAGACGACGCGGTCGGCAACGTCGCGGGCAAAGCCCATCTCGTGCGTCACGACGATCATGGTCATGCCGTCGCGTGCCAGGTCGCGCATGACCCCCAACACGTCGCGGACAAGCTCGGGATCGAGCGCCGACGTGGCCTCGTCAAAGAGCATGACGTGAGGATTCATCGACAGGGCGCGGGCGATGGCCACGCGCTGCTGCTGGCCGCCCGAAAGCTGGCTCGGCATAAAATCGATGCGCTCGGCAAGACCGACCTTGGTCAGCTCCTCGACGGCGATCTTCTCGGCCTCTTCCTTGCTGCGCTTGAGCACCTTCTGCTGCGCGAGCATGACGTTCTTTTTGACTGAGAGGTGCGGGAACAAATTGAACTGCTGGAACACCATACCCAGATGCGTGCGCACCTTGTTAAGGTCGACGCCCTTGGCGCACACGTCCACGCCCTCGACGACAATCGAACCACTCGTAGGATGCTCCAGACGATTGATGCAGCGAAGCATCGTCGACTTGCCCGAGCCCGAAGGACCCAGAACTACGACGACCTCGCCCTTATGCACATCCAGATCGATATCGCGCAGGACCACGTTATCGCCAAAGGCCTTCTGGAGGTTCTTGATGCTGACGACGACCTCGTTCGAGTTATTGGTTTCGCTCATGATAGGACCTCCTTACAGACCGGCGATGTGATCGGCGGGCGTCGCGACAACCTGTCCGGCGCTCTTGGCGGGACGCTTCTTCTTGGTCTCGGTCGTGCCCAAAAGCCTCGCCTCAAGACCGCTCACCAAGCGAGCGAGCGGCAGGGTGATGACCAGATAGAACAGGGCGGCAACCACGTACGGTGTAATGGAGCCCGTCGTGGCCACGATGGTACGGGCGTTCATGACGATCTCGACCACACCCACGGCGGCAAGCAGCGACGTATCCTTGTAAAGCAAGATAAACTCGCTGGTCAGCGTAGGCAAAACATTGCGGAACGTCTGCGGAATCATAACGTAGAGCAGCGTCTGGAAGGCATTCATGCCCAGAGAGCGAGCAGCCTCGTTTTGGCCCTTGGGGATCGATTGAATACCGGCGCGGAAGATCTCACACAGATAGGCAGACGAATTCATGGCCATGACGATGACGCCGAGCACGTAGTCATCAACCTTGACGCCGGCCAACGGCAGACCGAAGAACGCGATATAGATCTGCAGGAACGCCGGCGTACCGCGAATGATATTCACGTAGATGCCGGCGAGGCAGCGCAGGATGCGCGACTTGGAGATGCGCATGAGCGACAGGGCGAAACCGAAGGGAATTGCCAGCGGAAACGCCACAAGCACGATCGAAAGCGACATGAGGAAGCCCTTGAAGACGATCGGCAGGCTCTGGACCAAAATGACCGGGTTCAGGAACAGGCGCAGGAACATATTGGAGTTCCAAGCCTCGACCCACGGCTGCTCTTTAAGGTCGGCCAAGAAGTTATCGAAGGCCGTCACGCCCTTGATCTCCACCGACGGAATCTTGGAGATCTTCTTGGTCGAGCCATCGGCCAAAGTGCAGGTGCCGCTAAAGGCCTCATCGCCGCCCTCGACGGGGAAGGTCACGCCGTAAACCTCGACACGGAAAAAGCCGCCGGCAGGCGCCGTCTCGCCAAAGTCGATCTTGAGCGTCTGGCCGTCAGCCTTGCACGTGGGCTTCATGGGCGTACGATCCATGAGGTCCTCGCCCGAGAGCATCGTCAATCGCGTGTCATCGGTACCAAACGTCGTGCCGTCGACAAACGTCAGCGAAAGACCGCTCAGCTCCTCATCGGCATCGGCTTGGACCTCCCAGGTAATGCGCGTCTCGGTACCGCCGACCACAGCGCTGCCCGAACCGGTGTTGGGTCGGGCGGTAATCTTTGCGGTCTCAAGCGCCTGGGCGGTCGTGGGCGCATATGCCCCCGCGCAAACCAGCGCGAGCGCCACGGCCATGACGCAGACTAGCTTTTGGAGCAAGGCGGGCAGTGGAAAATGCTGCTCCACGGCCCCTTTGTTCAGTCGAGACAAGGTGGCTCCTATCGTAGAAGTTGCCGGCAAAACGAGACGGAAACACTCTCCGTCGAGAGAAGCGCAAAGGCCCTCTCCGCAAAACGGAAAGGGCCTACACGCAATCAAGCATCTATTTACTTGATGCTGTACTTAGCCATGAGGGCGTCGACGGTACCGTCGTCGGTCAGGTCCTTGATGGCCTGGTTGATGTCGTCCTTGAGCTTGGTGTTGCCCTGGTTGATGGCGATGGCGTACTCCTCGCCGGTGCTGATCTGCTTAATGGTCTGGCAGGTGTTGAACTGCTCGGCGGTCAGCTGGCTGGCAACGGAGCGGTCGGCCAGAGTGACGACCTCACCCGCAAGGCCGCGTCGCGAAAGTTCGTCGGCAAAGGCCTCGGCACGCTCGCGACGCACGGGGCTGTCGTCGCTTGCCTCGGTGAGCAGGCACAGGCGCTCGCTG